>Ga0207966_1001672_pt1 | contig 11946 bp, 10 predicted proteins | sample Knorr_S23_td_NAD_FD_185611 | JGI IMG/M metagenome (GOLD analysis project Ga0207966, IMG submission 185611) | Marine microbial communities from Southern Atlantic Ocean transect - Knorr_S23_td_NADW_ad_2500m_LV_B (SPAdes) (version 2) | ecosystem: Environmental > Aquatic > Marine > Oceanic | place... | reverse complement strand
AGCTTCATCAGAGATTGAAATAATGTCTTTCATAAATATGTATTATAGTTCATTTTAAAAAATATCTAAAGCAAGTTTTGCATCTTCAGACATCATGCTCTTATCCCACTTGGGATACCAAACTAATCCAACCTTTATTGAAGATAAATGAGGAATTTTCTCAACAGCCACACCTACACTCTCAGGTAAAGTTCCTGCTACTGGACAATTGGGGTTTGTTAATGTCATATCAATACAAATATTATTAAGAGGATCTATTTCGATTTTATAAATTAAACCTAGATCGTATAAATTAACTGGTATCTCAGGATCCATCACTTTCTTGAGTTCCTCTATTACCTGTTCTTTAGAAATAGTGATATTCGAATTAGAAACATCAAATTCCTTGAAATAAGATGTGGTTTTATCAGGTAAAAAATCACTTAAAGCTTTATCTATCATTATATAATTAAGTTAAAAATTTTTTTGCTTCTACTAGAGAGTTAACAAATAAATCAACATCATTCTTATTATTATACACTCCAAAAGATGCTCTTGCAGAAAATGTAATATTTAAATACTTCATTAATGGTTGGGCGCAATGATGTCCTGTTCTTATAGCAACATTTTTTTGATCTAATATCATTGCTAAATCATTTGCATGAATGTCAGATATATTAAACGAAATTATAGCTCCTTTATTCAAACCATTACCATAAACATTCAAATTATTGATATTCTTCAATTTATCTAAAGTGTAATCATGCAATTCTTTTTCATGCATGAAAATTTTTTTCAAATTTAGCGATGTTACAAACTCAATACTTGCCTCCAAACCTATAACTTCAGCAATAGGAGGAGTGCCAGCTTCAAATTTTTGAAAACCTTTTGCATAAGTTGTTTGTTGAATATCAACATTATCAATCATGGAGCCTCCTCCTTGGTAAGGATCCAAATCATCGAACCATCTCTCTTTCATATAAAGCACTCCTATTCCAGATGGGCCATACAATTTATGCCCAGAAAACACATAAAAATCACAATCCAGATCAGTTACATTTAATTCAGAATGAGCAACAAACTGGCAGCCATCAATCATAAGAGGTATATTTAAATTTTTGATTATCTCTTTCACAATATCAAAATCTGTAAGTGACCCTGTAACATTTGAAATGTGTGTTAAAGAAATAAATTTGGTTCTTGAAGTAATCTTGTTTTTAAAGTCTGCATAGTCAATCTCACTATTGTTGGTTAACTCTATTGGAATAACTTTAAATTTATATTTTTGTGCTGCCATATGCCAAGGGACAATATTTGCATGATGCTCTAAGTATGAAATAATCACTTCATCTCCTTCACTTAAATATTTTTCACTAAATTTCTCCACAACTAAATTTATTCCTTCGGTGGCACTTTTTGTAAATATGATATTTTCATAAGATTTTGATGAGATGAAATTACTAACTTTAACTCTAACATCTTCAAATTTTTTTGTTAATTTTGAACTAAGAGAATAGAGGCCACGGTGAACGTTTGCATACTCATATGAGTAACAATTAGTAATCGCATCAATCATATCATATGGCTTTAAAGCGGATGCGGCTGTATCTAAAAAAATCAAATCGGGATTTTTTTCATATACCGGAAATTTTTTTCTAATATCTTCAAACATTTTAAATACTATTTTCTTTTAACCAGATATTTGAATGATAATTAAATTTTTCAACAAAACTTTTATCATGGACATCTGAAATTATTTTATGAAAAAAAGATTTAATCAATAGAGATAAAGAATTTTTTTTATTTAATCCTCTTGATCGTAAATAATAAAGAAGATCTTTATCTATGGGTCCAATAGTTGATCCATGTGAACATTTCACATCATCGGCAAAAATTCTTAATTCTGGCCTGGAATGAAAAGAGCTATCATCTGATAATAATATCCCTCTAGAAAGTTGATAGGCTTCTGTTTTCTGCGCTATTTTGTCTACATATGTCTTACTTAAATAACTAGCCCTTGAATGGTCGGTCAAAATACCTTTGTACCTTTGTCTACTAGTAGAATTGGGACAATTATGATTAATTTCTGTCTTGTTATCAATAATTTGGTTACCTGAAGCGAAAAAAATACCATCAAGACTTACTGAGGAATTCTGACCCAACAAATTAGCGTAATGATGGTTTCTCACCGATCCTTTTGAAATATTTAAAGTAAGTTGTTTATAGCAAGTATTTTTATGGCAGTTGGCATAACTCGTAGATTGAAAATTGGCTTTTTCAATATTTTTTTGAAATATCAAATGTATAACTTCAGCACCTTCATGGATATCAAGAAAATTGACTACGTTATTATTAGATGGCTTATCTGATACATACTCTTCAATAATTTTAACTTTACTGTTTTTACCACAAGAAATTAAATTTTTTTGGAATATTGTTAAATCTTTTTCACTTATATCATTAGTTAAAAAAATATTGGCATCTTTATTTTCATTAACAATCAACTCGTATCCAGAATTCAACATGAGAGAATTGAGGTGTACTACATAGTCTTCATTAAATAATTTTTGAAAATCTAAAAACCTATCTTCTACTGAAGTATCTTTGCTATCAATATTATTAATGTGTAAGGTTTCCTTGTGTTGGTTTTCAACTTGAGAAATTTTACCATCAGTAATATCTATATTAATTTTATTTTCATCATGATTAATAAAATTTATTTTATTCGATTCATTGTTGTACTTATAAGAAAATTTTAGAATATTGCGGTCTAAGTGTTTTAGGCTTTCATTATTTTTATTATCTTTGGAAGACAATTCAAACTTTTTAAGCAGGTCTTTTCTTAAATTACCAAATAATTTAGAATTACTAAACAGAAATTTATTTTGCTGCTGGTAATAAGTTTCTTGAATACTCATTTTTTTTATAAATTTTTATAACCTTCTGTCTCAATTTGTTGAGCAATGGATTTATCTCCCGTCTTAACAATTGTGCCATCTTTTATTACATGAACAAAATCTGGAGTTATATAGTCCAAGAGTTTTTTATAATGTGTGATTATTAAAAATGAACTATTATCATTTTTAATTTTATTGACCCCTTCCATAACAGTTTTTAATGCATCCACATCAAGTCCTGAATCTGTTTCATCCAAAATAGATAAAGAAGGTTTTAAAATGCTCATTTGCAAAATTTCATAACGCTTTTTTTCCCCTCCAGAAAAACCTTCATTCACTGAGCGTGAGAGCATTTCTAGGGGAATACCTAATTCACTTGCGAGTGTTTTTAGTTCCTTAGCAAACTTTAAGGCATCTATTTCTGGCTTTCCTTCTAATTTTAATTTTGCATTTAAAGAGGATTTTAAAAAGGGGGTAATATTTACGCCTGGAATTTCCACTGGATATTGAAAAGCTAAAAATAAACCAAGTTGTGATCTTTCTTCTATATTTAAATCCAAAAGATTTTTATCCTTAAAAATAATTTCACCTTCCAAAATTTCATAATCCTCTTTCCCGGCCAGAACATGGGCCAAAGTACTTTTGCCTGATCCATTGGGACCCATAATTGAATGAACCTCACCTTCGTTCATATTCAATGAAAAATTGTTTAATATTCTTTTATTTTCAATTGATACTGTAAGATTTTTTATTGACAGAAACACTAACCGACGCTACCTTCTAAAGAAATAGAAACTAATTTTTGCGCTTCAACAGCAAATTCCATCGGGAGCTCTTGTAAAACTTGCTTACAAAATCCATTCACAATTAATGAAACTGCATCTTCATGGCTTATTCCTCTTTGACGACAATAATAAAGCTGATCTTCATTAATTTTGGAGGTTGATGCTTCATGTTCCACAACTGCACTATTATTCTTTGAATCAATATAAGGAATAGTATGAGCGCCACATTCATTCCCAACTAGCAGGGAGTCGCATTGCGTGTAGTTTCTAGATTTATCAGAATTTTTCAAAAATTTTACCATTCCCCGATAAGTATTTTGAGATTTTCCAAGAGAAATTCCTTTTGAGATAATCTTACTTTTCGTATTTTTACCGATATGAGTCATTTTAGTTCCCGTATCTGCTTGTTGAAAGTGATTCGTAACGGCAACGGAGTAAAACTCTCCTATAGAATGATCTCCCTTTAAAATACAACTGGGATACTTCCATGTAATGGCAGACCCTGTCTCCACTTGAGTCCAAGAAATTTTGCTATTTACCCCCTTACATAATCCTCTTTTTGTAACAAAATTATATATTCCCCCTTTTCCATCCTTATCTCCCGGATACCAATTTTGAACAGTTGAATATTTTATCTCCGCATTGTCCAATGCTATCAATTCTACATTCGCAGCATGTAATTGATTTGTATCTCTTTGAGGGGCGGTACACCCTTCCAGATAACTTACATAACTTCCTTTATCAGCTATTATTAAAGTTCGTTCAAACTGACCTGTCTCTTCTGCATTAATTCTAAAATAGGTAGATAGTTCTATTGGACAGTGAACATTCTCAGGTACATATACAAATGAACCATCTGTAAAAACAGCTGAATTTAGAGCGGAGAATCTATGATCACCGGGAGGGATAACAGAACCTAAATATTTTTTTATTAATTCTGGATGATCTTGAATAGCTTCACTAATTGAACAAAAAATTATTCCTAATTTTTCTAACTCTCCCTTGTAAGTTGTAGCAACAGATACACTATCAAAAACAGCATCAACAGCAACGCCTGCTAAAACTTTTTGCTCTTGAAGTGGAATACCTAACTTCTTATAAGTCTCTAAAAGTTTGGGATCTACTTCATCAAGAGATTTTGGTTTATTTTCAAACCCTTTGGGGGCGGAAAAATAATAGATATTCTGATAGTCAATTTTAGGAAAATTAATATTAGCCCAAGTTGGATCTTGCATTGTTTTCCATTTTGCAAATGATTTCAATCGCCAATCTAACATCCACTGAGGCTCTCTTTTTTTTGCTGATATGAATTTTATAGTATCTTCATTTAGGCCTTTCTCGGACCTTTCTGATTCAATTAAAGTTTCAAAACCATATTTGTAATTTTGGTCAGCATAATCGTCAATTTGTTTTTGAGTTTGTTGTAAATTCATAGGTATCAAATAACGAAAAATAAAATAATTTCTAGTTATTTCAACAAAAAATAGGTGAATTTAGAACCTATTCTAAATTAGTTGCTTGTTTTAGTTATCCATCCACCACCCAGAACTTGCTCACCAAGATATAAAACACAAGCCTGGCCTGGAGAAGTGGTATTAATTTCCTCATCAAAGGTAAATTCTGCTGATTTTGAGTCTATATTTAATAAACCAGACGCCTCTTTTTGAGTTGATCTTATTTTTGCTGAACATATTAAATTAGTTTTTGATACCGAATCATCCAACCAATTAACTCTATCTAAGCTTATAACTGTTTTTTTTAATAAATTTTGATCTCCTAAAAAAATTTGATTATTTTTCTTGTCAATATTAACAACATAGAGAGGAAATTTTGAACCTCCAACTCCCAATCCTCTTCTTTGACCGATTGTATAATTAGCAATTCCCTTGTGCTTTCCTAAAATATTGCCCTCAGAATCTAAAAAATTTCCTTCAATATTCAATTCTGGTTTTAATTTATTAATAAGATCTCTATACGAACTAGAAGTAACAAAGCAAATATCTTGACTGTCAGGTTTATCACTAACTTCTAATTTAAAATTTTCTGCCATTTTTCTTACTTCTGATTTGAGGTAATTACCCAATGGAAAACGCAAATAATCTAACTGATCTTTAAGAGTTGCAAAAAGGAAATAACTTTGGTCTTTAGATGCATCTTTAGCTTTAAATAATTTCACGTTTGATTTGTCCTCTAGTCGCCTTACGTAATGCCCTGTAACCAGAGTATCTGCATTCATAGCTTTTGCTTCGTTCAATAAATCTCTAAATTTAACAGTTTGATTGCACTGAATGCAAGGAACGGGCGTTTGTCCATCGGCATATGTTTCAATAAAATTATCTATTACTCCTGAAAAAAATTTATCTTGGTAATCTAGAGTTATATGAGGAAAATCATGTTGCTCAGCCACTTTTTTAGCATCTTCAATATCTCTTCCTGCGCAACAAGATTTAGAACTTTTTGCCTTAGTTTGACTATATAGTTTCATTGTTATTCCAATAATGTCATATCCTTCTTTTTTAAGCATGGTAGCTGCAACGGAGCTATCGACTCCTCCTGACATTGCAATGACAACCTTTGTGTCTTTATTTTGTTTGTTAAAACCAAGACTATTCATAAATAATTTTAATCTATATTTACAAATTTGCTTTAGTTCAATATTACCTTTGTTTAATTGGTAGATTTACTAATATCTGGTCCTGAAGGGAAAATAGAAGCAAAATATAGTCATAATAATGCCCATAATTCGCCAATAGTACTCATTTTACATCCTGACCCCTCTAGGGGAGGTACAATGAATACAAAAATTATTTTTCGTTTATATAAACTTTTTGTAGACAATGGTTTTTCTGCAATTAGATTTAATTTTAGAGGTGTTGGCAAAAGTGAGGGTTTGTTTGATGATGGAGAGGGAGAATTAAGCGATGCTGCCAGTGTTTTGGATTGGTTACAGCAATACAATACTAATTCTAAAGTTGTTTGGGTTGCAGGTTTTTCTTTTGGGGCATGGGTTGCGATGCAACTTTTGATGAGAAGACCAGAAATTAATAACTTTATTAGTGTTTCTCCGCCAGCAAATACCCGTGATTTTAGTTTTTTAGCGCCTTGCCCTTCCACAGGTTTAATTGTTCATGGTGACAAAGATACTATAACTTCCTTTGATTCTACAAAGATCTTATCTGAGAAATTACAGAAACAAAAAAAAGTTAACATACATTTTAAAAGCATAAAAGGCGCTGATCATTTTTATGAAAACTTTACAGACCAATTTTCATCTATAATAGATAACTATATTAAAGATAGTTTAGCCGACCTAAAGTGAAATTAACCATAAATAAAACTTAATTTTTATTTTTATGACCTATAAATCAGATTTTTTAAACGAAATAGAATCTCGAGGTTTTATTTATCAATCTTCTGAGATTGAGGATCTAGACAATCTCATGTCTAAAAAAAACATTACTGCTTATATCGGCTTTGATATTACAAGCGATAGTTTACATATAGGAAGTTTAGTGCAATTAATGCTGCTTCATTGGCTTGACTACTTCGGTCATAAAACAATTGCATTAATGGGAGGGGGAACAACTCTTGTGGGGGACCCTTCAGGAAAAGATGAAAGCAGAAAAATCCTACGGCAAGAAGATATAGAGAACAATATAGCTAAAATAGAAAAAACTTTTAGCAAATTTATTAACTTAAAAGACAAAGCAAAACTAATTAATAATTATCAATGGCTTTCAAATTTAAATTATATTAATTTTTTAAGAGATATTGGAACCAAAATTACTATTAATAAAATGTTAACTTTTGAGTCCGTAAAAAATAGACTAGATCGAGAACAACCTCTTACTTTTCTGGAATTTAATTACATGCTGCTTCAAGCATATGACTATTATCATTTAAACAAAGAATATGATTGTGAATTACAACTAGGAGGTTCAGATCAATGGGGCAATATTGTAAGCGGTATTGATTTAATTCGCCGTTTAAACAATAAAAAAACATTCGCTATTACCTCGCCTCTCATAACAAACAATGATGGTTCCAAAATGGGCAAAACAGCTGATGGAGCAATATGGTTGGATGAAAATAAACTTTCTAATTATGATTTTTACCAATTTTGGAGAAATGTCAATGATGCCGATGTTCCTAAATTCCTTAATCTATTTACTAAACTGCCTCATGAAGAAATATCAAAACTCTCAAAATTAAAAGGTCAAGAAATCAACGAAGCAAAAAAAATACTTGCATTTGAAGTAACAAAAATAACAAGAGGAAAAGAACAAGCTAGAGAAGCTATGGATATTAGTGACAATATTTTTGCAAAAAATACACTTGATGATCGAATTACTTCATATAGTGTGAACTCAAAGGAACTATTAGAGTCATCTTTCTCTTTGCTTGATGCAATAGAAAAACTACAATTGGTTAAAAGTAGAAGTGAAACAAAGAGATTAATTAAATCAAATGGTATAAAAATTAATGATAAGAACTATAATCAAGATGACTGCTCTTTATCAAACTATGCCAAAGATAATGAAATTAAAATTAGTGTTGGTAAGAAAAAAATTGGTGTTATAAAAATTATATAATTATTTCAAAGTAAGTGATTTCTCTAAAAATTTATCTATATCTCCATTTAATATATCATTAACATTCGAGGACTCATGATTTGTTCGCAAATCTTTAATTAATTTATATGGATGCAATACATATGATCGAATTTGATGCCCCCAACCAATATCTTTTTTTTCACTGTGAATCTTATTTTCTTCCTCTTTTCTTTTTTGTAATTCAAGTTCATATAACCTAGATTTCAGCATTGCCATCGCATTTGATTTATTCTTATGTTGAGAACGATCATTTTGACATTGTACAACAACTTTAGTTGGGATGTGTGTTATGCGAACAGCGCTATCAGTTTTATTGACATGCTGTCCTCCTGCCCCAGAAGCTCGGTAAGTGTCAATGCGTAAATCTGTTTCATTAATGTCTATTTCAATTTTTTCATCGATTTCCGGGTAAACCCATATACTGGCGAAACTTGTATGACGTCTTTTATTACTATCAAACGGGGAAATGCGAACCAAACGATGGATTCCACTTTCACGTTTTAGCCACCCATATGTAAAATCTCCCGAAATTTTTATAGTTGATGATTTAATGCCCGCCTCTTCCCCTCTGGATTCCTGTAATAAAGATACTCTGTAAGTCTTGCTTTCAGCCCATCTTACGTACATTCTTTGTAGCATTTCGGCCCAATCCTGGCTTTCTGTTCCACCGGCACCTGCATGTATTTCGACAAAAGCATTGTTCTGGTCTGCCTCTCCGTTCATTAAATTCAAGTACCTGACTTCGGTAGAATCCTTAAGCAGCTGATTGGAATCTTCAACTAATTGAATGATTGTTTGTTGATCGTTTTCATCAACAGCAAAGGCATAAAATTCTTTCAAATCGGATAATGATTGCTTGATACGGTGAAAATCAGCAATTTTTTTTTCTACAATTTTAATATTTTGAAAAAGTGTTTTAGCTTCTAAGTTTTCCCAAATATTTGGATCGTTAGTTTTTTGTTTTAATTCTAATAAGTCTTTTTCCAATTTGTCATAGTCAAACTCCCCTCCTTAGAAGATCAAAATTGAGGGTAATTCTTTCAATATTATTCTCTATATCTTCTTGTGTCATAGTTAGTTGCTTAATAAACTACCTGTTCCAGAAATGGAATTATTATTAATTGTTCCAAGATTATCTAATTTTTTTAGTCTGCTTTGATTATAAGGCTCAGTACCTATTATAAAAGGTTCAAATATTCCTTCAGAAATTTTTGAAACCAAACCCGTCTTGGGATCAATTTTGACAAAACTTATTCCTGAAGGAACTCGGAAGGGAATTTTACTTGGATTAACTTTCGCCTCTTTCATAAATTCTTTAAAAATTGGGACGGCAACAGCGGAGCCTGTTTGTTTGTAGCCCAAACTTTTTGGTTGATCAAAGCCTACATACACTCCTACTGCTAAATCTGGTGAAAAACCTACGAACCAAGCATCTTTATTTTCGTTTGTTGTCCCTGTTTTTCCTCCAAGAGGAGTATCCAATTCCTTTATTCTTCTGCCCGTCCCCCTCAAAATTACACCCTCAAGCATTGACGTAATTTGATAGGCTATTCTTGGATCTAATACTGATTGTTGATTATTAATAATGTCAGGAATGGAGTAATCAATTTCAGAATCTATTTGATTGCATGAATTGCATTTTTTAATTTCATTTATTAATATTTGTTTTCCAGTTTTATCATAAACACTCGTAATCAATGATGGATTAATTTCCTTTCCACCATTAACAATCATTGCATAAGCATTTGTTAAATCCAAAAGGGTAACCAATCCAGAACCTAGGGACATTGATAAATTATTGTTCATATTTTTTCCAATTTTAAAGTCTCTGGCAGTATCTAAAATTTTCTCCATACCTATTTTGTCGGATAATCTTATCGTCATAAGATTTCTTGATTTTTCTACCCCAGTTCTCATTGGACTTAACCCATAAAACTTATCAGTATAATTTGAAGGTTTCCATTTTGGTAAGCCGGGTCCCTGATCTACAACATAAGGCGCATCTAATATCAAAGTAGCAGGGGTATAACCCTCTTTCATTGCTGTTATATAAACAAAAGGCTTAAAAGCGGATCCAGGTTGTCTTTTAGCTTGAGTTGCCCTATTAAATTCACTTAATTCAAAACTAAATCCTCCTGATAAAGCTAAAACTTTTCCTGTATGAGGATCGATTACAACTATAGCACCATTGATTTTTGGGATTTGTCTGATAGTCAATTGATCTGCTATCAATTCTGCAAAAAATACATCTCCGATATTAAATTTTTCTTTTATTAGCCACTTATTATCATCTGAACTTAGATCAATGGTATTATGATCGCCTTTCGAATTAATTACTTCTAGTATTAATTCAGATATATTATTTATTTGATAAACAGCCCATTTATCAGGAAATGGATTTTTTATATTTTTTAATAAATCATCTTCGATTATTAATTTTTGTATGTTTGCTAATACTCCCTTCCAACCATTTTTTTTATCTTGATTAATAAGTCCAGAAATTAAAACATGATCTGCAATTTTTTGTAATTTGGTATTTATTGAAGTTTTAACTATCAAGCCTTGTTCATACAAAGCTTGTTTTCCAAATAAGTCATAGAGTTTTTTTCGCACCTCTTCTTTAAAATAATTTGCTTCTTCAAACTGCTCTTCATATCTATCTTGTACAATAAGTGGTTTATTTTTATATTGTAAATATGCCGCAGATATATATCCATTTTCATACATCCTTTGCAAAACCCAATTTCTTCTTTCAATAGCATTTGAATACTTTGTTATAGGATTATAATTATTAGGTGCTTTTGGTAAAGCTGCTAAAAAAGCAACTTCTTCTAGGGTTAATTCATTTATTGATTTATTAAAATAATTTAAGCTTGCAGCAGCAATGCCATATGAGCCATAACCCAAGTATATATCATTTAAATATAATTCTAGTATTTGTTCTTTATTTAAAATATTTTCAATGCGGACGGCCAAAATCATTTCCTTAAATTTTCTCTCTAAACTTACTTCATTAGTAAGCAATAAATTTTTAACAACTTGTTGAGTAATGGTTGAAGCTCCTATCATTTTTTTATTCGAAAAATTATTTACAATATTTGTAAATACGGCACGAATAATGGCTAGTGGATCAATTCCTATATGTTCAAAAAATTTTTTATCTTCTGCAGAAATGAATGCATAAATCAAATTTTTAGGAATTCTATTAATTGGAACAAATATTCTCTCTTGAATAAAATACTTATCTAGAAGCAATCCATCAGAGGTAAACACCCGAGAAGTTAAACTAGGGTTATAGCTTTTTAACTCATTATAACTTGGTAATTCAGGGGAATACTTCCATAGAATAAATAAGGCTAAAAAAACAAAAATAAATTGAACCCATAAAAAATCAAAAACTATCACCTACAGACTCACACCCACATTTACACTCCAGCACATTCAACGCACACATACAAAAACCAAAAATCTCCTTCCACACCCCAAAAAAACAAAGCACCTTTGAGCGCAAGCGCTCAAACAGCAAACGGCGGCAAAGCCGCCCCACACCCCTGCGCCAGCAAAATCAAAAAGTAAACGACGAGATTTAGAAATAAAGAAGTGAGAAAGAGGCCGTATGAGAAATGTATTTTTTCAGAGTTTTGAATCCCATGGATGGGATTCAACAAGCCC
>Ga0207966_1001671_pt1 | contig 11959 bp, 9 predicted proteins | sample Knorr_S23_td_NAD_FD_185611 | JGI IMG/M metagenome (GOLD analysis project Ga0207966, IMG submission 185611) | Marine microbial communities from Southern Atlantic Ocean transect - Knorr_S23_td_NADW_ad_2500m_LV_B (SPAdes) (version 2) | ecosystem: Environmental > Aquatic > Marine > Oceanic | place... | reverse complement strand
ATAACGGAGAGTTTAAGCCGGGTCAGTGCAGAAAGCCAGTGATCAAAGAGTCTGGCTATGACCGCCCATCGCCAAGTTTCCGTGTCTTTGTTGGACAACCATGTCTACCACCTGTAAATTAGTGCCCTGCAATAATCAGGACTTGGAGTCAAACTGATGTCAGCTACTGAAACTGCCCTGTCTGCCCTTGAGCGAAACTGGGGCATGGTGGACAAAGCCCTGGAAGATGTGGACGACGCGATGCTAGGTGACCGACCCAATGAGGAATCAAACTCAATGGGATGGCTCCTTTGGCACATGACCAGGATTGTTGACCGCTTTACCCATACGTGGTGCCAAGATGCTCCCCAACTGTGGATCAAGGACGGTTGGTACGCGAAATTCGGTCTCGACGATGACCTCAACAATACGGGAGGAGGTTGGACCAAGGAGCAGGTCGCGTCATGGCAGCTTCCGCTTAAGGAATCGATCGTGGGCTACTATGAAGCAGTCAAGAGTGCAGCTAAGAAATATTTTGAGTCCCTGTCTGCTTCTGACCTGGAACGCCAGCTCGAAATTCCTCCCCGCCTACCGATGTCTGTCGGCACGTTCTTGGGGATCGTGGTCTTCGACAACTGTGTCCATGGCGGACAGATCGCCTACCTCAGAGGTTATTACAAAGGTATGGGCTGGTTCCTATAATCCGGGCCAAGCTCAAGATTTAACCCTCCGACACCAGCTATTTGGAGAAGGCTAAATGCGCGTTACCCGTTCTCATCGATGCCCCGATAATCACCTCCGGCCTCCATCCAAGCATCGGAGAGAACATCCGAGGTCCATCTCTGATCTGCGCGCCCGATTGGGTCGCCGCTCCGCTCGGGAAATACTACCTCTACTTCGCTGACCACAAAGAGAGCTACATCCGACTGGCTTATGCCGATGATCTAAAAGGGCAGTGGATGGTGCATCCGCCTGGGAGCCTGCAACTTGCCGACTCGCTTTTCCTCACCGAGCCGCCGGATGCCCCTTAGGAAGCCGTGGAGGAGATCAAGAAACAGCGGTCGGCGTCGAGTGGTCCCGAGACGATGCAACACGACATCTTGACCGAGTTGACCACGCCCCACATCGCATCCCACGATGTGCACGCCGATACCGTCGACGAGGCTATCGTGATGTATTTTCACGGTCTTGAAGGTCTTGGCCGGCAGGTGACCCGCGTGGCCACTTCGGGAGATGGGATACATTTCACGGCGCAGCCGGATATTTTCCGCAGAAGCTATCTGAGAGCGTTCACAAATGACAGTCATACTTATGCTTTGGTCATGTCCGGACAATTCTACCGGTTCACGGATGGCCAGTATCCACTTGAAGAAGGTCCCCTGCTGTTTAACAAGGACATCCGTCACTCGGCGTTGTTGAAAAAGGGAGATTCACTGCACGTGTTTTGGTCTCAGGTGGGGGACTTTCCGGAACGGATACTGATGAGCACCATCGATCTGTCAGTTGACTGGCGTGAATGGCGGGACACCGAATCCATAGATGTTTTATGCCCCGAGCGCCCGTGGGAAGGGGCCGATGCGCCGCTGGAACCATCCGTGCGGGGCGTCGCCTATGGGCACGTCAATCAACTGCGCGACCCGGCGATATTTTCGGAAGGTGATCGGAACTATCTGCTCTACTCAGTGGCCGGCGAGAGTGGTATAGGCATCGCAGAAATAGAACTGCTGTAGTGCGAGATCGCTGCGCAACTTAGCTGACGGGTAGCTCTTGGCCCGTATCCGACGCCCGCTTGATCGTATCGATAAAGCGGTGGAGTTCAACCGCGGTATCGAACGTCGGCAGGCTGCTCTTCCCGGTCCGGATCGCCTTGGCGAACAGGGCATAGATCTGACCAACGTTGAACGGATCGCCGCGCGGGAAGTCGTCCGGGACATAGACGAAACGACCGGGGATGGTCAGGTCCTTCAGTTCGTGGCCTCCCTGCGCGCCTTGAATGCGTAGCATCTCACCGCGCTGAGACGAGACGCTCCCAGTGGTTATCAGCGTGCCTTCTCGACCGTAGATCTCCATGCGGAAGCCGCTGCCAGCCCATGGGACGGCCCCTACATGGACCGATGCCGCCGCGCCTCGCTCTAGCTGTCCGGACACCCGAACGTTGTCCGGGGATGTGACCTCCACATACTGCTGGGTATCGGTCTCATAAATTTTCTGTACCTGGGTTGTGACCATGCATGCCACCCGTTTGAAGTCACCGAGGACCATCCGCAGGGCGTCGATAACGTGCCCGTTGGCGATGGTCAGGGTGTTCGCTCCTTGACTGGCATCCAGATTCCAATTGCGGCTGGAAGGCCGTTCCAATGCGCCGTCACGCATGGTGGTGACCTGACAAGACAGCACCTCGCCTACGTAGCCTTCGTCGATCAGCTCTTTGATATACAGCAATGCGGGGCTGACCCGGGATTGCAGACCGACCGCCGTTTGAATCCCTTTTGCACGTGCGAGGTCGGCCAGTTCTTCGGCCTCGGCGGTAGTCCGGCCCAGTGGCCATTCTGTAAAGACGTGCTTGCCTGCTTCGATGGCTGCCTTCGTCGGCTCATAGTGCAAGGGCACACGCACGACCACGGCCACCGCATCGATTTCCGGCGACGACACCATCTCCCGGAAATCATGGAAGGCGAGCTTGGCTCCAAATGCCAGTCGCGCTTCTTCCGCGCTCTCGGGCCTAGATGTGCAAACCGCCGTAAGCTCGACATCCGGATGGGCCAGTAGCGCCGGGTAGTGCGACTGAACTGACCAGTTTGAATTTACATTAGCCCCGACAAACCCCAATCGAATCTTATCTGCCATTAAGTTGGCTCCTCTGGTGGAATGCTCTCACTATAGCCAAAGTGATGGCCTACGCTCAACCGTCTTACCGTGAAAACACAGCATTCACCTTCCAGATCAGCGAAGTTAATCGATGTTTCTCAAGGTCGGTGATGGGGTAGACTACCTGCGCCGTGATTCGCTCGACGGGCGGTAAATTTCAGCAACAGATCGGAGAACAAGAATGGTATCTCTCAGCCGGCAACTTGCGCAGTGGGTCGCAGGACTGCGCTATGACGATCTCCCGCCCGCGGTGGTCGACCGGGCGAAGGGCGTTACGCTACACAGTCTTGCCTCCGCGCTCCTCGGCTCTCAGTCATTGGCCGGCCAGCAGGCCGTGCAGCTCATCAACGCAGAGGAATCCGGGGTTAGCCACGGCGCGACCATCATGGTGAACGGCGCCACAGTGACCAAGGGAGGCGCCGCCTTCGCCAATGCGGAGATGGCCATGTTGGGAGGCAAGCTGGACTCCTTCCGTATGCTGACTCACCCAGGCACCAGTATCCTCCCCGGGGCATTTGTGGCTGCCGAGACCGCCGGTGCGTCTGGCCGTGAATTCCTCACCGGCGTCGCCGCCGGCTACGAGGTCATGGAGCGGCTGGCGTCGGACTTCATCCCAACGGTGATGTCGCGCGGCTTCCATGCCGGTCCGGTGTTTGGCATCTTTGGCCCAGCCGTAGCCGCCGCAAAGATCCTCAACCTCACCGAAGATCAAGTTAACGACACCATAGCGCTGTGCGTTCACCTAGCGGCAGGCAACCTAGAAGGACCTCGTAACGGTGGCCGTGCACTGCGCGAAGGTGGCGCTGTTCGGAACGCTATGCTCGCAGTGGCGCTGGCCCAGATGGGGCAGGTAGGCGGGGAGACCACTCTCGAAGGCGACGCGGGCTTCTATCACGCCTACACGGGCAACAACCAAGGCAAGCTGACCTACAGCTTTGTTGGCGATACCCAGTCCAGCCTGGACCAGATTACCGCAGGGATAGGGCAGGACTGGATGTTCCTGGAGACCCTATACCGCATCTACTCCACCGCTGGCTACAACATCGCGCACGTCGATGTCACAGCGCAGCTCTGCACCGAGCACGACATACGGTATGAAGACGTAGAGAGAGTTGAGGCCGTGGTGAACTGGCTGGAGACGCAGTATCCCAGTCCGGCCTTTCCGAGCCGCCGGGAAGACGGAGAAGCGCAGGCGGGCGGCACGAAATACTACACCGCGTACGGTGTTGTTCAGCGCGGATTCCCGGTGCTACGGAGCCAGCAAATGGGCTCTTCAGATGGCGCCATTGACCCGCCAGAGGTACTGGACCTGATGCACCGGGTGACCATCATCCCGTCGCACACCATGACGCTCTTCGGGCCCCGCATCACCATCTTCACCAAAGACGGCAAGAGCTACACGAAACAATCAACCGGGCGCGAATTCATGTGGGACTTTGAGGAAGAAGCCCGGCGGATCCGTGATGTCATCCCAGGTATACCGATCCCGGAGTCACAGTTCGAGGACATAATTTCGACCTGCCGCGACCTCGATAACCAGGACCGGGCCGACCGTCTCATTCAGCTAACCATTCCCGCCTCAAGATAAATCGAGTTCAGCCGGGCGTTTCCCAATCACGGGAACGGTCCATCGCCCGTTGCCAGCCGGCATACAGCTTGTCAGCCTCATCGCGAGACATTTGGGGCTCGTAACGGGCGCCCAACCGCCACTGGTTGGACAGTTCCGGTTGGCTGTCCCAAAATCCCACGGCCAACCCGGCTAGATACGCTGCGCCCAAAGCCGTGGTTTCTGTGACCTCCGGGACCTCTACCGGTACGCCGAGCATGTCGGACTGAAATTGCATCAGGAACTGGTTTGCAGACCCGCCCCCATCGGCTCGAACCACCGGTATCTCTGATGCGTAAGACGACCTGACGACCTCAAATACATCTTTGACCTGGTAGGCTATCGCCTCGAGCGTCGCCCTGACGATGTGGGCCCGGTTTGTGCTGCCGGTTAGACCTACAATCGTCCCGCGAGCGTAGGGGTCCCAGTGCGGAGCGCCGAGGCCGGCGAAGGCGGGCACGAAATACATTCCGCCCGTGTCGGAAACCGATTCAGCTATCCCTTCTGTGTCCGACGCGTTCTTGATTACCCCAAGGCCGTCTCTCAGCCACTGGACGGCGGCCCCGGTGATGAAAACGCTGCCCTCCAGCGCGTATTGGGTCTGCTGCCCGCCAAGTTGCCAGGCAATGGAGGTGACTAGGCCAGCAGGAGGTGGGAGAGGCTGCTCCCCCGTCTGCACCAGCAGAAATGAGCCGGTGCCGTAGGTGTTCTTGAGCATCCCCGGCTGGAAACAGCCCTGGCCGAACAAGGCGGCGCTTTGGACTCCGGCCAGACAAGCTATGGGGACTGCGGCTCCGAATAGACCGGGACCGGTCTCACCGAATACGCTGCTGGAAGGCCGCACCTCGGGCAACATGGCCAGGGGGATACCCAGTTGGGAAAGCAGGTCAGCGTCCCATTCCTGGGTGTGGATGTTAAAAAGCATGGTGCGCGATGCGTTGGAAACGTCCGTAGCGTGGACCCTGCCGCCGGTCAGACGGTAAAGGAGCCAACTATCGACGGTGCCGGTGCATAGTTCACCTGACTCCGCGCGGCTTTGACCATCTTGGGTGTGTTCCAACAGCCACCGGACCTTGGTGGCGGAGAAATAGGCGTCGATCATAAGGCCCGTTTTTTCCCGGACGGCCGGTTCCAATCCCCGTTGCTTCAGCTCATCACACATCTGGGCGGTGCGGCGGCATTGCCAGACGATGGCGGGTGAGACGGGCTCCCCGGTGGAGCGGTCCCAGACAACCGTGGTTTCCCTCTGGTTGGTGATGCCGACGGCCGCCAACTGCTGCGGACCGATGCCCGCGGAAGCCATAGCCTCTTGAGACACCGCGATCACCGAACGAAATAGCTCTTCCGGGTCGTGGCTAACCCAGCCTGGCTCTGGATGAAACTGGGTGATCTCGCGTTTGGCCCAGGCAACTACGCGGCCTCCGTGGTCAATGACGAACGCGGCTGAACTGGTGGTGCTTTGGTCTACGGCAAGTACGTAATTCTGTTGGGCCATGGCTCATGCCGATGTTTGTGTCCGAACTCAAACACAACTAGTGAGATTACACCACTCCCGCTTCCGCCAGATAGGCCAGTTCTGTTTTTTGCAGCGCCAGCTCCCCGCAGTAGATCTCCTCGTTGTGCTCGCCGATCAATGGGGCACGGCACGATATCCGCCAAGGGGAGCCGTTGTAGATACCAGCGGGCCCCGGATACTTGAACGTCTTGCCCAGTTCAGGATGTGGCACATCCACCCAGAAGCCGCGGTCGTTCAGGTGGCCCTCGTCAATCAGTTCGTCGGGCGCTCTGATCGCCCCCCAGTTGAACCCACGTTCTTGGCCGCCGTGGGCAACTTCATCCCGCGTCATATTCGCGGCGAAATTGGCGAGCACATCTTCGATGTGCTCAACGCTCGCTGCAAAAACCACGGGGTCCAGATAGCGTTCTTCCGCAAGGTCATCCACCAGACCGTGGCTATCCATCCATTCGACCAACTTCGGGAATAACCGGAGCGTGACTCGGGATGCGGAGGCATTCACGTACAAGCCGTCCTTGCAGCGTAATTGGCTGAGGGCGGAAGGCGTTACTGCGGCGTGACGGCCGGTAAGGCGCAGGACCACCTTTTCTTGATAGATATAGGTGTTGACGTGCATCTCCGTGGTGAGGGCACAGGCGTCATGGACCGAAGCGTCGATGTACTGGCCTTTTCCGGAATTGGTGCGGTGCATCAGGGCGGCGATGATTCCCATGTAGGCGTAGTGGCTGCCGATATGCCAGGCGTTGCCGCCGCCCGGCGCGATGGGGATATCCCCGGCAACGTGGTCGCTGTCATAGCCGCAACAGCCCATCTGCCCTCCTGCGGCCAGGTGTAGCAGGTCGCTGGCCAGGAAGTCCCGCCAGGGCCCGGTCTGGCCGAACGACGTCAACGAGCACATGATTAGCCGCGGGTTCGATAGAGACAAGTCGTCGTACCCCAAACCTAGGGAGGGCAATTTGCCGGCATCAAACGTTTCCAGTATGACGTCCGCGGTGTCGGCCAGCCGTCTGAATAGAGCCCGTCCGTCCTCGGTTTCCAGGTTGAGTGTGATGCCCCGTTTGGATGTGTTGTAATGCCAGAACGAGAGGCTGCGCTCCCGGTGGGGCAGGTCGTCCAAGAACGGCCCAACGGTACGGGAAGTTTCGCCTCCCGAAGGCTCGATCTTGATGACCTCGGCCCCTAGGTCAGCCATTAGCTTCCCACAGTACTGCCCCTTCTCGTCGGCCAACTCCAGCACCCGTAGTCCGGATAGCGGGCCTGGCTGTTGTCCCACGTCGGCCGGTTTTCCGGAGTTGGCTTTTTTGGAGCCGGCGCCTGGACCGGTGAACGGCACAGCCTCAGCCTTGATCATGTCGTCCATATACGAGTACCGGTCCAAGGTTGTAGGCCAGAAGGTATTGTCTTCGTACCCTGAGATAAATTCCTCGTGGCTGAGGCCCAGCATGCCCTCGAAGATTTCTTGGTTGTGCTGACCGATGAGGGGAGCGGCCGTGAAGTTATGGGCCGGCGTCTCGAACAGTTTGAACGGAGCGTTCTGGAATTTCCTGAGGCCAACCACTGGGTGATCAACCTCTAGGTACAATTCCCGGTGGCGGAGCTGCGGGTCGTGCTCAACCCGGTTCTCGGTGCTCTGCACCGGCATCGCGGGCACACCCGAAGACTGGCAGAGCTCCATCAACTCGTACTTCTCGAGGGTTTGCGCCCACTCTTGTATCCCTTGGTCCATCTCTTCTTGGTTCTGTAGACGGGCGCCTAGGGTGTTGAATCTGGGCGAATCGGCCCACTTGGGTGAACCCATCACACCAACCAGGCGCTGCCACTCCTCATCGGAAAAACAGGTGATGGCGCACCAGTCGTTGTAACCGTCGCCCTTAGTCCGGTAGGCGTTATGAGGCGCGGTGGTTGAGCCCCGGTAGTTGTTGACCATCGGGGTGCCGGGCCAGTGTGCGCGGTTGCCCGGCGGGTACCCTTCCCTTCGCGATTGACGACCGTTGACCGTGGCGTCCAGCAGCGCGGACCCGTTCAACGTAGCGCCGACAATCATCTGAGAGAGGTCCACGTGCTGCCCTAAGCCGGTCATATTGCGCCGGTAAAGGGAGGTCATCGTGGAGAAGGCTATGTACATGCCGCCGGTGTCATCCAAGTAGGACCAGCCCCACCCTGCCGGCTGCTCTCCCGGCAACCCGGAGAGGAACGTTAGGCCGGAGAAAGCCTGGGCGATGGGTCCCATGGTGAGGTATTCACGGTGTCGCCCCGTGTGCCCAAACCCGGACTGGGACACGTAGACGATGTCCGGTTTGATCTTTTTTAGCTCTTCGTAGCCCAGTCCCCAGCTTTGCAGAGCCCTAGCGCTGAAGTTCTCGACCACTACATCCGAGACTGCAACCAGCTTTTTGATCAGTTCCAAGCCTCGTTCCGACCGCAGGTTGACGGTAATGCCTTTCTTGTTGGCGTTGGTGTCGTTGAAGTTAGTCGCGGTATTGAGGTTTGACTCCATGCCGGGAGGCGAGTATCCGGTGGTCCGGCCTCGTTCGTTCAAAGGCCATTCCACCTTGATAACCTCGGCGCCCAAGGCCCCCAGCCAGCGGGTGGCCCATGGACCGGCTCTTACCCAAGTGAAATCCAATATCCGTACGCCTGCCAGCGCCTTTGGCGAGACCGTCATATGCTCTTGGGTTAAGGCCAAATCTTCCTCCGTGATCTCCAGTTCGGGACGGCAAATACCTCAGCCGTGGGCACGAATATACTCATGGCAAACCGGCGAGTCAATTTAACGGATGGTCTGATTTTCCAGGTCCAGCACTTTTTCAGCTATCACACTGTACGTCCGCCACGCTGTCTCGTTATGCCTTGTCTCCTCTGGGATGTCTGCATATGTATCTAGGACCACGTAGGCGCAACCCATAGCTTCTAGTTCGGCTAGGTCTCGGTGTATCTGGTCCAGGCTGCCCTCACCGACTAGGCGGTCCGCATCGGGAACGGGCGAATCTGTCAGCCGGACTTTGATCCTGGGACACAGGTTCGGCACGGGCCGGCCTTCTTCGTCAGCTATCTCTTTGAGACGGGGAATCCCAGTATCCCTGAACCAGGGCATGGCTATCCGAACGGGGTGCCAGGCGTCGCCGAATCGGACTGTACGGCGCAACGCGGCATCGCTAGGTCCTCCCACCCAGATCGGGGGATGGGGAGACTGGACCGGCCGTGGCGCTGTATCCACATCTTTGAATGAAGTGAACTTCCCCTCATAGGACGCCACGTCCTGCGTCCATAGTAGCTTGACCGCCTCGAGATACTCGTCGGTTATGGCGCCCCTGGACCTATATGGGACTCTGAGCGCCTGGAACTCTTCCTCGGCCCAACCGATACCAACACCGAAGATGAAACGGCCTTCGCTAAGCTGGTCGATATTGGCACAAGCCCTGGCTATCTCAAGAGGGTTGCGGTAGGGAACGATCAACACGGTTGTGCCAAGTTCGATGGTGGTGGTCACTCCGGCCAGCCAGCCAAGAAGCGAGATTGGCTCGAAAAAAGGAGCGGGATACCGGGTGCTCACATCTGGCGTGATGGCAATGTGGTCGGAGGCCATGAGCAGGTGAAAACCGAAGGACTCTGAGAATTGCGCCCAGCGTTTCAGAGAACCTGGGCTGACCCCTGGCCCGAAGTTGATCAGGTTCACGCCGACTTTCATTTTCTTCTCCTATCTAGCCCAAACACACTCGCGGAAAACATCTTATGATTGAGTGAGCCTGCTGACAATAGCTACTCCTTGAAAGTTGTCATCGAATACAGGGAGACAACCAATGGCACAAGACAGAAACCCCGGACCGTGAGACCGCGGCCTGCCAAACATCTTTGTCCATCAAGTTGGCAAAGAATCAATCGTCGCGGTGGTTGGCGCGGCACTGGCCCCCTCCGGACCTTGGTCGTACGTGACCGGCATACCTAATCCCGGTTCTGATATGCTGGGACCTCCGCCCCAATATCTGTCGGTAGCCGCTTGGGCCGTTTGAAAAGTGGTGACATTGGTGGGCGTGGCCTACCGAGGCAACATCGCCCTGGAGGACATCGCGGTCGATTTTGAGGTGGAGCCAACCTTCGCCAACGATGGCGTTGGATTCGGTGTCAGAGAGTCGGTCACCCTACACGGCAAAATTTCGGAGTCGGAGCGGGTACGGCTCGAGCGAACTTCCGGCCATTGTCCGGTGGGACAGGCCATGACCAAAGGCTCAATGCAGGTTGAGGACGAGTTCCAGTGGAGCACTGGCGAGACGGATTCAGCCTCTACTTCTTCTAAAGACCTCCATCCAAAGGATGGAGACCTCCCGGGTATTCCCTTAGGCACGGTTAATGCTAAATACCTTCTAGACACCAAAGAGCACGACGAGATCGGAGCTTTGACCCACGAAGGCGAAGCCAAGGTTACTGTCAGATGCGCCAACCTGACGCGCTCGAGTGGCTTGATCATCCTCGGGGGACATAGTTTCCAGGGTTTGGGTGCCTGGTTCATTCCCGCTGACCCATGCCGGCTGGGCAGCGTCCACCGTGGCTACGCTGGTTAAGCTATTGCCCCAGAATCCTGGCGAAATCAGAGTTGAGTTGTTCATGGCGCCCAGTAGCCGCGGCCGCAGCGAGTCCCAATCCAACGCAGCGGAAGGCGTGGTTGGCCACCGTCAGGTATTCCGCCGAATAACCGTGCCGGGAACACCCGAAAACACACCATTAAGCGTGGTGCGGGCAGCGCTGCTGCGCGACCCCATATCCATCGCCTACCAACATGGCGGAGTCCTGCTGGATCAGACGGTCCTTGTCGGGTAGGTGGGTAGGCAAGCGCATCTCCCCTTGACGACGGTTTACGACCCGACTACGCTCCGATGCGTACACGCGGGCCAAGCCCGAACCAGAAGCAGGTGAATGTCACACATCGAACTCCGTTGCCCAAGATGCGGCATCTCCCGCCCCGCAGATATGTCGGCTGAGGCATGCCTTGATTGCGGGTCTCCGCTTAATGTTGCCTTCATCGCCGGCGAATCGAATCATGGTCACGCGGTTCCTTCACCGGTACACGACGACAGCGCTAAGGTAACTCTCGGAGAGGGAGATACGCCCTGCGTTCATCTGACGACTTTTAGCGGCCGGCTGCCCCTGGGCAAGCTATACGCCAAGCTCGAATTCTTGAATCCGACCGGGTCATTCAAAGACCGGGGTACTGCGACGATGCTGTCGGTTGCCAGAGAGCATGGCGTGACCGAGTTAGTCGAAGACTCGTCAGGTAACGCCGGAGCTTCCGTTTCAGCCTACGCCGCCCGCGCCGGGATCAAGTCCCACATATTCGTGCCCGCCGACGCCCCCGAGGCAAAGCTCCGGCAGATAAAGGCATACGGAACAGAGGTGCACCCCATCGAGGGGCTACGGGAGGCCGTCACGGCTGCCGCCATCGCGTACTCCCGGGAACACGGTCTCGTTTACGCGTCCCATATGCTGAGTCCATATTTCGCCGAAGGCACCAAAGCCTTCGCCTACGAGGTTGTGCGACAGTTTGGTGAAGCGATGCCCGAACACGTTGTCTTTCCGGTGGGTAACGGTTCCCTTCTGATTGGGGCGTTCAATGGCTTCAAAGAGCAACGTGATTCAGGGCAGATCGAAAAGATTCCACGCTTGCACTGCGTCCAGTCCAGAAGTGTCATGCCCTTGGTTGCAGCCTTCAACGGGGAAGTATGGAATCCGGGCTCTGCCCGCAAAACCGTTGCTGGGGGAATATCCATTGCCGCGCCGTCTCGCCAGTGGCAGATCCTGGAGATACTCCGGCTAACGGGTGGGTCGGCTGTCGCGGTTGAGGAATCGGGCATCCTGCAGATGCAAAGAGACCTGGCGGAAGAGGAAGGCATCTTCGCCGAACCGACTTCGGCAGCAGCCTTCGCAGGACTCGAAAAATTGTCCGAACAAGGCGTCATCAATGAAGGCGATACAGTGCTCGTTCCGGTCACCGGGTT
>Ga0207966_1001669_pt1 | contig 11960 bp, 10 predicted proteins | sample Knorr_S23_td_NAD_FD_185611 | JGI IMG/M metagenome (GOLD analysis project Ga0207966, IMG submission 185611) | Marine microbial communities from Southern Atlantic Ocean transect - Knorr_S23_td_NADW_ad_2500m_LV_B (SPAdes) (version 2) | ecosystem: Environmental > Aquatic > Marine > Oceanic | place... | reverse complement strand
TTATTATCATTGACCATTGGTTTTAAGCTTTTTTACTTAAGTATACAATACCAATAATTAAGAATAAGAAAAATATAGCAAGGAAAGTCATAGTCTCTCCCAGGAATACTACTGAGAAGAAAAAAGTGAAAAATGGTCGGAACAAATCTACCTGACTGACTCTTGCAACACCTCCCATTCCTAAACCTTCATAAAAGAAAAAGAAACCAATCAGATTGTTAAACAAGCATAAGAACGCAAATAATAATAGTGAAACAAATGAATCATTAGCAACCTGTATCAAATGGGTAACATCAAAATTTAATATTGTTAACGGAATTACTAACGGAAGGCTGATAACAAGAGCCCAGCAGATTACTTTCCATCCACTCATAGCTTTTCCTAATATTCCTCCCTGGGCATATCCCATTCCTCCTATCACTACACAAACAAGTAAAGCAAAATCTCCAAAACCTATATTTGTAATACCTAAATCATTAGTGAGTAATCTAAAAACAATAACAGTAATAAATCCAATTACAGCAATTCCCCAAAATTTTGTAGTAGGGTTTTCTTCAGATAATAATCCGGCAAATATTGCTGTAGAAAGTGGGACTGCAGCAAGTACTATCCCTCCATTACCAGCAGGAATAGTCTGCATTGCTATAGCTGTAAAAATTGGAAATGCAAATACAACTCCTATAGCCACAATGATCAGTTTTCTTAAATCAGTTTTACTAGGTAAATTTTCTGTTTTGAACTGACCTTTAAATAAAAGAATCAAAACAGATGCAATTCCGGCTAAAAATCCTCTTCCAAATCCAATCTCAAGAGATGTGAAATCTACCTGTGTAAGATGCCTTGTTATGGGGAGGGTAAGAGAAAAAATAAGAACCCCAATAAAACCGAGTAAAAATCCATAATTTTCTCTGGTAAAATACTTGTTCACTTATATCACAATGAAGAATATAATTAATTTGGATTATATTATCACATCAAAGGATACAAAGATATGAGCAGTATATTTAGTGGGATTCCATCTGATAAATGGATTATGAATAATGAATTAGCTTTTGCAATATTAGATATATATCCTGCTTCGAAAGGGCATACTCTTTTTATACCTAAAAGAGAAATAAAAACATTTTTTGAAATTAATAATGATGAATTAAAAGCAATAAAAAACCTGATTAACAAAAGGAAAGATGAAATTTTAAAAGAGGATGATAGTGTTGAGGGATTTAATATATTGATTAACAACGGAGCTATAGCAGGACAAACAGTATTTCATCTACATTTCCATTTAATTCCCCGAAGAAAAAATGATTCTGCTCAGGAAAATTTCTTCAGTAATCTTGGTAAAGCCAGAAGTTAAATAGAAAAAATCTTTAATTTAATATTTTGGCTCCGCAGGTAGGATTCGAACCTACGACCAATCGGTTAACAGCCGATCGCTCTACCACTGAGCTACTGCGGAAAAAGAAAGTAAAAAAAATTATACCACTTAAAAAAAAGAAAAGAAATTTATGCAGATAGTGTTTTAGATTTACTTTTTGAATTTGCTGTCTTAAATGTAAGATTCCCATTTGAAGAGGTAATATTAATTTTAATACCATCTGAAACTTTGCCTGAAATAATCATAGTTGATATTTCATTTTCAATTTTTCTTTGAATTAAACGTTTCAATGGCCTTGCACCAAATTCTTCATCATAACCTTCAGATATAAGTAATTCTTTTGCAGAGCCACTTAAATGAATTTCAATTCCTTTCTCATCAAGTCTTTTTTGAATATCCTTAATTATCAGATCAGAAATTTGTTTTAATTCATCTTTTGTTAATTTTTCAAAAACTATAATTTCATCAATTCTGTTAATAAATTCAGGTCTGAAAGATTTTTTTAATACTTTATCTATTGAAGATCTTTGCTTGACAGCTTCCTGATCTGATAAATCCTGTAAAAATCCAAAATTATTAGTCATATTATCAGCAGTAATTAAATTACTTGTCATAATGATTATTGTGTTAGTAAAATCTACAGTTCTACCATGACCATCAGTTAATCTTCCGTCATCTAAGATCTGCAAAAGTATGTTAAATACATCTGAATGTGCTTTTTCGATTTCATCAAAAAGTATAACTCTATAAGGTCTTCTTCTTACACTTTCAGTTAATTGTCCACCTTCATCAAATCCGACATATCCAGGAGGGGATCCAATAAGTCTTGATACACTGTGTTTTTCCACATATTCTGACATATCTACTCTAATCATATTTAATTCATCATCAAACATAAATTCCGACAACGCTTTTGCCAGTTCGGTTTTTCCAACCCCTGTGGGTCCCATAAATAAAAAACTTCCAATAGGCTTTGAGGGATCTTTAAGTCCCGCTCTTGATCTTCTTAATGCATCAGAAATTAATTTGACAGCATTATCCTGTCCTATAACTCTTTTATGAAGATATTTTTCAATCTTCATTAATTTTCTTGATTCATCATTCAAGAGATTTGTAACAGGAATTCCTGTCCACGTAGAAACAGTTTTAGCAATATCTTCAGATTGAAGAATAATATTATTATCTACAGGTTTTTCTGTCTGGTTTTTTATTTCTTGTTCAAGAATTATTCTTTTTTCTTTTAATTCTGCGGCTAGATTATAATCTTCTGATTTAGATGCATCATATTCCTTGAATTTAAGATCTGCTAATTCATCCTTTTTTACAGAAAGTTCATCATTGATATCAGTATCTTTATTTTCAATCCTTAACCTGGCTGCTGTTTCATCAATAAGATCAACAGCTTTATCCGGTAACAATCGACCACTAATATATCTTTGTCCCAGTTTAACTGCAGAATCTAAAGCTTCATTATTAATTTTAATTTTATGATGATCTTCAAGTCTGGGTTTTAATGATTCTAGCATTTCAACCGCAAGTTCTGTACTTGGCTCATTAATTAAAACAGGCTGAAATCTTCTTTCAAGGGCTCCATCTTTTTCTATATATTTTTTATATTCTGATTCTGTGGTTGCTCCCATACACTGTAATTCACCTCTTGATAAAGCAGGCTTCATTAAATTACTTGCATCTATAGCACCTTCCGCAGAACCAGCTCCTACAACCGTATGTAATTCATCAATAAATAATATTATGCTTCCATCAGAACTTTTAATTTCATCCATTACAGCTTTTAATCTTTCTTCAAATTCGCCTCTAAATTTACTTCCCGCAATTAAAGCTCCCATATCTAAAGATAATATTTTTTTATCTCTTAAAATACGCGGAATATCATTTTTAACTATCTTTTGCGCCAAAGCTTCTGCAATAGCTGTTTTCCCTACACCAGGGCCACCGATTAATACAGGATTATTTTTATTTCTTCTTATTAATGTCTGTATCACTCGCGATATTTCTTCTTCACGGCCTGTAACCGGATCTAGTTTGCCCCTTGAAGCTAAATTAGTTAAATCAGTTGTATATCTGTTAAGAGATTGATATTTTTTTTCAGCATTTTCATCTGATACTCTATGACTACCTCTGATTTTTTGTAAAGCTCTGTAAACTTTTTCTATTTCAATATTAAATTCACTAAATAATCTTACAACCAAACTTTGTTGTTCATGACATAAGCCAATCAGAAAATGTTCAGTACTGATAAAATCATCCTGTAATCTTTTACTTTCAGATTTAGATCTTTCTAGTAAAGCTTCAAGTCTGGGAGATGCATATACCTGTGATGATGGATATCTCATTCCTATAGTAGATTCCATAGCAGAAACTAATCTGTTTCTTAAAGATTTAACTGCTGTCTTCAATTCTTCAAATATAAGCATTGGAACACCTTTTTCATGTTCAAGCAAAGCCAATAATATATGTTCAGGGTCCCATTGGGTATGTTTGTATTTCCACATTAATTCCTGTGACAAATGCAGTACAGCCTGAGCTTCTTTTGTAAAGTCAGATTCTCTGAAAGCCATTGATTATCTCCAAATACAACATATAAAACTTATTATTCATAGCATACGTAATTTTGATTCTTTTGTCAATATGTTTCTTGATACAACATGACTCAAGTTTACACGGAGGCAATTATTTATATAGAATAAAGAAATGATAATAGACCTTCACTGCCATTCTAATAATTCTGATGATTCACTACTTAGCATAGATCAAATAGCAATTAATTCCAAAGAAAAAGGTTTAGATGGAATATGTATCACCGACCATGAATATTTTAACAATGAAGAAGAATTAAATAATATTTCAAAAAAATATGCCATTAAAATTTTCTCTGGAAGTGAAATTAATACTGATATCGGACATATTCTAGTATATGGACTTAAAGAATATAAATTCGGAATGCACAGAATAGAATTCCTTCACAAAGAAGTAAGCAATGTAAATGGTGCCATGATATGGGCTCATCCCTATAGAAGAATTGTTAATGAAAATGAAAAAATGAATACTACTGAATTTAATGACAGAATTAACAATACATCTAAATCAGAAATAATAAATCTGATAAATGCACTTGAAACAAATAATGGCAGAGGTACAGATTTTCAAAATCATTTCTCAAAAAAGCTTGCAGAAAAATGCTCACTTAAAATGATTGGATCAAGTGATTGTCATCTTGGAAAAGATATAGCAACATGGGCAACAAAATTTGAATCAGAAAAAATAAAAACAAATAAAGATTTAATTCACCAAATAATTAATGGTAATTATTCTCCGGTAATAATAAATAACCTTTAAATTTTATATATTCGGATGAATACTACTCCACTGTGTTGAAGTTTCATATGCTGCTCCAAGGGCACAGATAAGTGGTTCAGTCATTGGATGTCCTATTATTTGTAGTCCAATAGGCATACCAGAAGAACTTAATCCACACGGCAGGGTTAGAGTAGGATATCGATTATAATCAAAAGGTACTGTAAATTTCTGAAATGCTGTCCCTCTAAGATTGTCCATTGGTCCGTAATGAATAGAATCATCAACATAATGTGGGAAATCTATAACGCAGGGCGCAATTAAAACATCAACATTCTTTAATGAATTTGCAATTAATGTATTACTTTGATCTCTTTTGTTACAGGCTTCTATATATTCTTCTTTCGTCACAGAATTGCCTGTTTCAAGCCATCCCCGAAACCATTTACCGTACTCATTTTTACGGGATGGAAAATTTTCAGAATGCGCATATGCTGCTTCAGATGTACACAATGTTCTCCAGTATGGTAAAAATTCTTCCACATCAGGCATTTTTACATCCTGAATCTTCAAATTCAAACCCTGAATATCCTTAAGAGCCTTCCTCACAGCATCTGATATTTCTTTATTAACGCCTTTGCTTGCATAGTTATCGTCATATCCAATTTTTATATTGCTAATATTTATGCCAACCGGATCCTCATCATATAAATCTGTAACTGAAGTAAAATCATTTTTATCAAATCCTTTTATTACTGAAAATATATCCCACGCATCTTTAACTGAACGAGTCATAGGCCCCACATGATCCAACGATTCTGCCAAATCTAAAACCCCATATCTACTCACTCTACCATAAGTAGGTTTTAGTCCCACTACTCCACAGGCAGCTGATGGAAATCGTATAGATCCTCCTGTATCACTTCCTAAAGATCCAGTACAAAGACCTGCTGCAGTAGCAACTCCTGACCCGCTAGAAGATGAGCCTGCCCATCTTTCAGTATTCCATGGATTTCTTGGAACCTGCCTGCGAGGATTATATCCCCCCATTGCACCTTCAGTTAAATTAAGCTTTCCAAGAAGTATTGCACCAGCATTTTTTAACTTGGTAATTACTGTAGCATCATATTTTGGAATAAAATTTTCTAAAACTGCTGTACCTCCCATCGTCCTTACTCCTTCTGTATAGCATAAATCTTTTACTGCTATGGGTATCCCATGTAACGGGCCAAAGTTTTCAACAGAAGTTTTGGAGATATCTTCTGCTGTTTTCAAAGCACTTTCTTTCATCAAAGTAGCAAATGACTGGAATTTTGAATCAAGCAAATCAATTCTTTCAAACATATGCTCAGTAACTTCCAAAGGAGTGACTTCTTTATTCTCATATAATTGTTTTATCTGATCAATTGAAAAATAGTGAATTTGATCTTTTATAGTTTCACTCATATGAATACCTCTTAATACAGTTCTATAAATATTCTCTGAAACTATTTGAATAAACAAACAATGCTGGAGTTCCGCCAGTATGAATAAATACTAAAGCTTTTGATTTATCAAAATATCCTTTTTTAACAAGGTCGATCATTCCTGCAAATGCCTTCCCTGAATATACAGGATCAAGAATTATTCCTTCTGACCGAGCCAATAATTTTACTGCTTCAATCATTTCTTCAGATGGAATTCCGTATCCTTCCCCAATATAATTATCATTGAAAATAATATCATCTTCTTCATAAGATAAACCAAGATCATAATATTTAGATGTTTCATTACATAAATCTTTTAATTTTGGTATCACAACCGAAGCATCAGAACTTATTCCCATACCAACAGCATTAATACCTGACTTTTCAACATCAGCACCTAAAATCATTCCAGTCTGTGTTCCTCCACTTCCTGAAGCTGCTACCATACTCCCAATTTCGATTCCCATGTCATTGGCCTGCGATACCATTTCCATCGTCATGGAAATATAACCCAAACTGCCAATATGATTGCTACCGCCTACAGGAATAAAATATGGATTTTTACCCTTATCTTTTAAATCCTGAATAATATTTTCAATAGTATCATCCATTGATAACCTTCCTCCCTTATCTAAAACCTCACCATCTTCATCTAATAAAACTAATTTAGCTCCCAATAATTCATCAAGAAAAATATTTCCATTGTAATCTTTTGACCATGAAGGCCTTGCAACAATAATACATTCAAGGCCAAATTTTGTGGCTGCTGCTGCAGTCTGCCTGCAATGATTCGACTGAACAGCTCCTGCTGTTATAACAACATCAGCATTTTTATCCAAGGCATCACCAATCAGAAACTCCAGTTTCCTGGATTTATTACCTCCGAATGCCAGCCCGGTACAATCATCTCTTTTTATATATATCTCAGGACCACCCAGTTTCTTTGTAAGATTTTCCAGATGCTCCAACGGAGTTGGGGAATGTATTAATTTAACTCTTGGATATTTAGATAACTGCATATTAATCTCCTTAATTAATTATTTAATATTTTTGAAGCCATGGCATAAATTAAATCTTCTTCTGGAATAGTAGAAGTCTTAAATTTCAAATCATGTTCAAGTAATATATCGCTTAAATTTTTTATTCTATCAAAACTCATTTGTTTTGCTAATTGTATTGTCAAATTAAATACATAAGAAGGCAACCCCAGACTTTTATTAATTTCAGTCATATTCTGCCCCTCTTCAATTCTACTTTTAGCTGAAGCAATGATTCTTATCTGCCGTGCAATCATAGATATAAGATATGAAAATCCTCCTCCTGAAGCAACAAATTCATTTAACTGAAAGAACGCTTTTTGTTCCCTAAGCATAATCAAATCATCAACCAGAGAAAATATTTTATATCTGTGTCTTGGGCTCGAAATGTGATGTTTAATATCATTAACATCTAAATTATTACTTTTCTGATCTGAATTAAATATAACTGATAATTTTTTAATTTCATTAAATATACTCAAACTATCCCAGTCATTTATATCTGAAAGATATTTCGCGGCATTGTAATCTAAATCAAAGTCATAGGAAATTGCAAGCTTCTGTATCCATTTAATCTCTTCATTTTTATTAGCCGGATTATTAAAAATTTTCTTTTCAAAATTCTTAAATATAAATGTTTTTTGAATATCTTTATTAAGTTTTCCATCCCAGTCTATTAATATACTGTTATTAGGATTTATCGAATCAGCGATTATTGAATCTATCTTACCAATATTAATATTTTTTTCATCAGATTCTATTTTCTTTAATACTATGCACTTATTCTGCCGAAACATATCATATGAAACAACTTCAGTAGACAATTGATTTAAATCTATATTATCAAGATAAAAAAACCGATAATCAGAAGAGTTTCCATACTTATTTATAAAGTCATGTTTAAAATGACTTTTATCATATAAATTTTCACCATAAATTAACAAATTCAATATAAGCTCCCCAGGTCAATTTAATGTATACTAAATATAAGGAGAAATCTATATGTTTCTATTTAGATTAATTAGCTCAATAAGGCTTATATGGAAATTAATGACTGACCCACGTGTTCCGTTCTGGATCAGAATTGCTCTGCCTTTGGCATTGATTTATGTAATTTCTCCAATTGATATTCTCCCAGATTTTATACCTGTTATGGGTAGAGTGGATGACATAATTGCTATTGTTGTAGGTATTATGATTTTATTAAAATTAGCCCCGAAAAAAGTAGTAAACCAGTACAAAAAAGACAATAAAACTATCATAGACGGGAAATACCGTGAAGAAGATCAGGAAAACCAGAATAAAAATGGAAAATCAGAATAAACCTGAAAAAATTTTCGAAAGTATTTATGTCCATATCCCTTTCTGCGAAATAAAATGTCCTTACTGTGATTTCAATGCTTATTCTGATGTAGATTATTTAACTGAAAATCTTATTAATTCAATAGAAAAAGAAATTGTTTACTGGGGCACATTATTTGAAAACCAAAAAATAAAATCAATATTCTTTGGCGGAGGTACCCCTTCATGGATAGAATCAAAATACATTCAAAACATCATTAAAATAATAAAAGAAAATTTCAATCTGAAAAAAGATATAGAAATCACACTTGAGTCCAATCCTATGGATTTAACTGAAACAAAAATTGATGATTATCAACATTCAGGAATAAACCGGTTCAGTGTAGGTATACAGAGTTTAAATGATAAAACGCTTAAATTTATCGGCAGAAATCACAACAGAAAAGGAGCACTAAATGCTCTTAAAAATCTTAATGATAAAAAAGCAAAGAATTTCAGTGTAGATATTATGTTTGGAATTCCATACCAGACTGTAGCAGAAATTAAAGAAACAGTTGAAACATTAATTAAATTCAACCCTACTCACTTCTCTTCATATTCTTTTACCATTGAACCTAATACTCCTTTTCACAAATTTGTAAAAGAAAAGAAAATCAAAGAGCTCGATGAAGATACTTATATTGAGATCTTTAATACTATTTATTCAACATTAAAAAATAATAACTACACTAATTACGAAATTTCAAACTGGTCTCTTGAAGGTTATGAAAGTATACATAACTCAAACTACTGGGATAATAAGAATTTTTTAGGAGTAGGTCCGGGAGCTCATTCATACCTTAATGAAATAAGATTTAGCAACATCAAATCTCCAAAAAAGTATATTCAGCATATAAGTAAAATTCAAAACAATAATAATTCACAAATAAATAATTTTAATGAATTTATTAAAACAATTAATTTTGTCTATGATCATGAAATAATCACAAAAGATATAAAACAAAAAGAATATATAATATTTGCACTACGAAAAAACACAGGGCTTAGTAAATCAAAATTCAATAATGAATTTAATGAAAATATTGAAAAGTTTCTACCTGAAAATCTGAATAATTTTATAGATTATAATTTAATTAAAACAGATGATAATATTATTAAGCTTACAGACAAAGGTAAATTGTTGAGTAACGAATTATTCAGAGAAATTCTATATCCATCAGGTAAATAATGCATGTAATAGGAACAGCCGGGCATGTGGATCATGGTAAATCTACATTAATTAAAAACCTTACTTCTATTGATCCCGACAGACTCAAGGAAGAAAAAGAAAGAGAAATGACAATCGATCTTGGTTTCGCTTGGTTAAATAATAAACACACAAATAATCCTATAGGAATTATTGATGTCCCGGGGCATGAAGATCTTGTTGATAATATGTTAAAAGGGGTTTTTGCAATAGACCTTGCATTACTTGTGGTAGCAGCCACGGAATCAATTAAACAACAAACTATTGAACATCTTGAAATTCTAAAACTTTTAAATATCCCGCGGATTATATTAATTGTAACCAAGAAAGATCTGGCTTCTGAGGAAATGAAAAACAAAACATTATCAGATGCTATAAATTTACTTAAAGATTATGGATATGAGGAAAGTAAATATATAGTAGTAGATTCAGCCAGCATCGAAGATATAAATCAACTAAAAAATCTTATTTTTTCTGAATTAAATGAATTAACTACTGCCAAAATTTCAGCCAATGCAAGAATGTATACAGACAGAGTTTTTCATAAAAAAGGATACGGAACAATTATTACAGGAACATTGCTTGAAGGTAATCTGAAAACAGGGCAGGACGTATATTTAAATGGAATAACAAAATCAAGAATCAGGGGATTACAGACATATGATCAAAATGTAAATACAGCTAATGCAAAAACAAGGCTTGCGATAAACCTTACAAATATTGAAAAAAATTCCATCTCAAAAGGAGATCATATAACTTCTGAATTGATACCTGAATTAAATAATTCATTTGATGCAGTAATAAGAGTATCAAAATCATCTAAAAAATCTATAAAACACAATTCAACAATTCAGGCATTTATAGGATCAAGGCAAATAAATTGCAGATTAATATTAAGAAATCTGAAAGAAATAAATGACCAGAATAATCATTATGTCCATCTTAAATCAGATAAAAAAATATCATGCAAAGTTAATGACCCAATTATTTTAAGATCATCTGGTGAAACTATAGCGGGAGGAGAAATATTAAATACAGGGTCATCTTTAAAATTATTTAAAACACCCATCTATAGAGAATATCTGGATGCATTATCAAAAAATGATATACAGAATGCTGCTGAAAGATTAATAAATATTAATAAAGTGATCACGCTAGGTGAATTAAAAACACAGCTTAATCAAAACATTGATGAGATAAAAAACAATCTATTAAATTTACAAAAAAATAAAACTATTATCATAATTAAAAATAATGCCAATAAAGACATTCAGCTTATAGATGTGAAATGGTGGTTGAAAAAATCAAAAGAAATGATAAAAATTCTGCAAAACTTCCATAATAACTTTCCTTTGCGAGATGGGATAAATAAAAAAGAACTTATACAAAAATTATTTCCCGGATATGAAACAAGAACTGCCAGCAATCTTTTTAATATTATGGGACAAAATCCAAAATTTAATCATAAATCTGACCTGATTGCCCTAAATGAAAATAATAACTCCAAATCTGAGCATACTGAGGAAATATCGAGGATTATAAAATCAATTAACAATAACATCAATCCATTAATTCAGACAGGTGAAATTGATAAAGAGGTAATATCTTATCTGATAAACAAATCTATAATTATCAGATTATCAAATGGAATATATGTTAAACAGGAATGGTTCAATTTATCAAAAGAAAAAATATTGAAACATTTTAAACTTAATGACAGACTTGAAATACAAACTGCTAAATCTATTTTAAATACTTCAAGAAAAATAACAGTTGCATTTCTGGAAAAATTAGATTCAGATAATACAACAAAAAGAATTGAAAACAACAGAATATTAATAAAATAAATATGAATAAAGCAGATACAGACAAAATAGAATTTTCTTTTTTCTCAGGATATATTTCTGTATCAGGTCTCTCTGCTTTTCTAAGGAATCTACAGGTTGCTTTAAGGGCGATCGGCAAAGAAAATCCTGAAACAAATTACGATTTCTCAGAAAGCAATACTCCTTCATTATTCATATGTGATATGTCTTCATCTGATTCATTTAATATTGCCATTAAATTTACATATCAAGATAACGATTATGACAGTAACAAATCAGACGTAATCTTTTCACATTTTTTATCCAAAACATTTGAATTATGCGAGGACAGTGCCCAACAAAGTCTTTGGGGAAGAGATGTTACAAGAAAAAAAACTACATCAAGTAAATCAT
>Ga0207966_1001666_pt1 | contig 11973 bp, 17 predicted proteins | sample Knorr_S23_td_NAD_FD_185611 | JGI IMG/M metagenome (GOLD analysis project Ga0207966, IMG submission 185611) | Marine microbial communities from Southern Atlantic Ocean transect - Knorr_S23_td_NADW_ad_2500m_LV_B (SPAdes) (version 2) | ecosystem: Environmental > Aquatic > Marine > Oceanic | place... | reverse complement strand
TTTATTCAGTTCCAACCGGCTTTCCGCCTCCAGCCCATCCCTGTAAACATGCCTCTCAGATAGGCAATCTGCCCGGTGTGCTGGGTTGAATCACCTGGCATTCCCACAAGTGCTCTCCAGACCGGCCGTGTGTCACCAAGGGCATATACCACAAGCTGGTCAAACTGTTCAGTGGGGATCATGGATAGGCGTCTCATGGTGGCTTCGTGGGCATCGTCTAGGTAGCCCATTACTAGAGACCTGTCGGCATGGAATGCGGCTACCTTCTCTGGGCTATCCCCTATGCCGACGTCTTCTGCATCCAGACCGAATCTATCAGACCAGCCATTGTATATCCATACTTGGTTCTCGCCGCTGATGTTGCTGGTGATGAGGTCTCTGGCCCGGCTCATATGCCAAATCAACCAGGCGATGGAATTGGTTTCCGGAGTTGGTTGACAGAAAAACTGCTCGTCGGTTAGACCGTCACATGCTGCCTTAACTTGTGCGTACGCGGATTCGGTCATCGCCAGGACGAATCCATTGAGGTCAACAGGGTTTTCCATATCGTACTCCTCTGTAGTCTGGATATTGTGGCGATGAGTTTAATCTTGCGGATGGGGCGAATCAAACGGTCACTTTGTATAAGCAGGAATCTCTTATTCTGTGAAAGCCCTGAGAGTGGTGGTACGGATGTTGCCCATTTGGCCTTATTTAATTGACTGCAATAGAATTCCGGCGTAGGCTTCGAGCATCTTGCAGAGTTGAGCTGCAGGAACTGCACAATGAGAGTTGAAAGGCTAAGTAAATTAGAGAGGGAGATATTAACATGACGGCCGTCACTTCATGGCATATGCGAGGCGACATATTTGAATCGTGTAGCTGCAACATTGTATGTCCATGTAACTACGGGGGCGACCCCACCGACTTACCGTGTGAGGCAGTCCTAGGCTTCAGGGTTCAGGAAGGGAACTACGGTAACACTTCGTTAGGGGGCTTGAACATCGTCCTCTACGTACAGATACCTGGTAAGGTCTTCGATGGTGGCTGGACTCTCGGAGTGTATCTTGACGAGCGGGCTTCGCAAGACCAGGCGGAGGCCCTAGGTACCATCCTATCAGGTCAAGCTGGAGGCTGGTTTGAGCCTTTCAGCGCGTTAATCGCGAACCCTCTGGACCCTAAGCAAGTCCCTATCAGCTTCGAAATCGTAGATGGTGAGCACCGCATAACGGTGCCTGGACTGCTGGAAGCAGGGACAGAAAGGATTCCCAATCCCATACCAGGCATGCCTCCCCTAGACACCACTGTCAACGACATGGTAGTCCCATTTTTCACCGAATCGGTGCATGTCCGTCGTTCAACTACTTTGAAACTCACGGACCCCAACATGAGCTTTGAGTATGCTGGACAATCGGCCAACATCTCCCACTTCGAATACAGTGGACCGTAGGAGCAAGTGGCAATGCCCGAGCTAGAATCGCGCCCGGGGTGGTCTAATTGCGCAACGGACGGCTCAAATCCTAATCAGCAGACGCCGAACGGAGCTTGATGGTCAGTGAAATTCAGTGGAATCTAAGGGGTAATTTGATTGGAGCATGCAGCTGCGACTGGGGTTGCCCCTGCAACTTCGATGCGCGGCCTACCAACGGTTGGTGCCAGGGGACATACGCATGGCACATTGAGGAGGGCCGGTTCGGCGATGTAGTTCTAGACGGGCTGTACATGAGCTGGACAGGCCAGTTTCCGGGTCCGGTGCACGAGGGGCATGGCACGGCCCAATGGATCGCGGATGTAAGGGCCGCTGACCAGCAGCGAGAGGCCTTTCTTACGCTATTTAGGGGTGGCAGTGGGGGGCCGTTCGCCATCTTCGCCGCCGTGACTGAGACCGTGCTCGAACCGATATTCGAGAGCTTCGAAGCCACTATGGATGCTTTGGACAGCCGGTTGAGCGCAGGGGAGATTCTTGAGATCGGGCTGACCTCCATCAAGAACCCTGTTACCGGCGAGCCGGAGGAGATTCATCTGGCAAAACCTACCGGGTTCACTTCCACCAAAGCAGAGTTAGGGGCATCCAGTGTCTACCGCTTCACGGGCGGCTTTCAACACGACCACTCGGGTCAATACGCTGAGTTCGCTCCCTTTGACTACAGCGGGCCGTAAATAGAGGGAAACTTGCGCTTGGATGCTCCTCTGGAATCAGTGCTGAAGCGGGACCGGGCGGTGGTGTTGGCGGGGGTTCTGTGCGTCGCCGGGCTGGCCTGGGGTTACATGGTGTACCTGGCCTTCTCCATGGGTGGCATGGACGCCGGCATGGCCATGGTCCGTTGGCAAGCGTGGACGGCCGCCGACTTCGGCCTGATGTTCCTGATGTGGGCGGTCATGATGACCGCCATGATGGTGCCCACCGCCGCTCCAATGTTGTTGCTGTTCGCCACGGTCAACCGCCAACGCCGGGAGAAGCAACAGCCCTACGTGCCCACGGGTGTGTTCCTATCAGGCTATGTACTGGTCTGGTGCGGGTTTGCCGCCGGGGCCACCGTGGCCAGCTGGGCGCTGCACGTCAACTCACTGCTGACCTCAATGATGGGCGCCAGCACCAGCGTCTATATGGCCGGCGGCTTGCTCATAGCGGCGGGAGCGTTCCAGTGGAGCCGTTTGAAATACGTCTGCTTGACCCACTGCCGCTCTCCCTTGTCCTTTCTGATGACCGACTGGCGGGAAGGTCCCGGGGGGGCATTGGCCATGGGGCTGCGCCACGGTGTCTACTGTGTGGGCTGCTGCTGGGTCTTAATGGCATTGCTGTTCGTTCTGGGGGTGATGAACCTCTTGTGGATTGCTGCCCTGGCCGGGTTCGTGCTGCTGGAGAGGGTGGCGCCGGCCAGTTTCCACATCAGCCGGGTCTCTGGCCTGCTTTTAGTGGGGTGGGGAGTGTGGATGGTGGCTGTTGGGCTGATCTAGCTGTTCTGGTGGTAGACTCTATGACACACCAGCAATCAGAATGAGACTACATCCCAGGGGTGATGGTACGTTCAGGCGATAACCTGTATGACACCGGAGACCTCTGATTGCTCCCAGGATTCCATCAGTGCTAGGATTTCAGGAGTCCGTGGCCTAATTTCCGATGTAAGGAGATAACACGGTGACACAGCAAGCTGCCAAGCAATGGCACTTTAGTGGCGAATCCTTTGAGTGCTGCAACTGCGAGGTCAACTGTCCATGTATGTTTGGAACCCCTGCTCATTACGACAGCTGCGACGTGAACCATGCCTGGCATATCAGCACGGGTCACTATGGAGAGACGTCTCTCGACGGCCTGAACTTCGCGATGGCCTTCCGCACGCCGCAGCGGATGTCAGATGGCAACTGGATTGTGGCTATTTACATTGACGACCGGGCGACGGACGAACAGCGGGAGGCCCTGCGATTGATCGTATCTGGCGAGGCAGGAGGCGGCTTCTTTACCCGGCGTAAGGACTTGACTGGTACCTTCCTAGGCGTCAAGTTCGTACCCATTCTCTATGAGTCCGCTGGTCGTCGCCGGAAGGTAAGCATTCCCAACGCCTTGGAGATGGAGTTAGAGGCGGTGACCGGCGCGCACCCGGATCAGGAAGTCCAAATGGTCAACCTTCCCCGTGCGGGCGACACGGGTTTCTACCCAACGACTGTAGCTAAAGCGGTGGCTCATAGTTTTGGTGATTACGGCCTGAGTTGGGACAACACCGGTAAGAACGGCTATTACCGTCAAGTTGACCTGTCCGGCCCCTAGGACCACCTAGGCCAACTGTCCCACCGCACCGTAATCACCGGCCTCTCGGCTAACAGCGCATGATAGCCGGGAGCGTACTCATTCAGATAATCCACGGTCCGCTGGATGACGGCGCTGGCAATAAGTTATTTATACCCATTTTCCGCCTGCCACTTTGCGTATCTTACGGTCACCTTCCTAGAGACCGGCCATTGGCCTTGGCCCATCAGGTTACCTTCCCGCAAGAATGGCTATGTGCCGCCTTGCGGACCGGACCGCCCTCTAAACCCTTCTCTTCAGCCCCGGTGACCGCGTCCGCCGGGGGCGGCGGATGGTCCGCCTAACCTTTACCGGTTTCATGCCAGGAACTCCCTCATTGGGGACTCGGACACCAGCTTCACAGAGTCGGAGGGGCGTAGTGATCCCAGTGCCCCGTCGCTGCGCCGTACCCGGATGGAGCCGTCGGGAAAGGTGGAAACTACCGTATACCGGTAACCATCGCCCCCACGAAAGTCTCACCCTCCAGCAGCCGGGACGCCGAGTTGCGCTCTTCAAGGCCCCGCTCCGCCAGAGTCTTCTTGGCTTCCACAGGGTGAGTGCCCTGGCGGATGCTACCCTGTCCGGGGACCCTGCTATTGAAGGGGTTTCCCATCGTGCCCGAGTGGTTAAGCCCCTGGCTCCTATGTCGTCGTCGCGCCACCTACGCCACCTCCCTTGCTGATAGGGTTACCGCCAAGCTGACAGGCCAGATGGCTGGGCAAGGCGGTCAGAGTAGCCAGACTGCTCAGTACAGGCCATACAGGGACGTGCCCTTCGAGGATCTGGTGGCGTTGGTAGACAAGCTGGACCGGTTGCAGGAAGCCGATGTGGTTGTCGCAGAGGGGAAGGTCATCGACAGCTAGGGCCTTTGCATAGGAACTGGCCATGCATCCACCAGGAAAATGGATCCCAGACCTGCTCTAGCTAAGTGCGGCGCTAGAGGTTAAGGAGCATTTCAACGGTTGGCCCCGTGGGCCAGTTTGTAGCTGACCCTGCTGCCGGTTTTGCTAACCATTTTGCTAACCAACTACCCGGGAATAGGCGTGACGATATGGTATTGTAGGCACAAATGTCGGGCTGACGATTCCACCCAGAGGGTCTAAAACGTAGCTAGCGGTACGGGTTAAGACAGATACCATTAGACTCCAAAACCAGTGGTCGGGGGTTCGAATCCTCCCGCTCCTGCCACTTTTAGGCATGAATCAGGCCCTTGGGTAATTCCAGGGGCCTTGTTTTTGTCTGGTGCTTCTTTTCCGCTTCGCGCTGGATATTCTAGCCACGACATTTGTGGCGAACCAAGAACAAATAACCGTGCCTTGCCTCTCACCCACGGCGATCAACGGCAACGTTAGGAGTCCCAAAACTAACAGGATCACCCGCAGCCGCCGGGGCCGGTATTCTATCCGTACGCTGTGATTGCCGGGAGACAACTCGATCCCCACAAAGCTGGGCATCAGCATAACCGTGTCCGTCTCTACCCCGTCCACTGTCGCCCGCCAATTTGGATGATAGGTGGCTTTCAGCAGCAACATACTCTCTCGCTCCACGGCCACTTCGGCGGAGAAGTAATCATTGCCAATCTTCTCGGAGAGGACCGTGCCCCGGGACGGTCCGGTGGGAGGGTCCATGGTTGGGATGAGGTCCTTGGCCGAAGTAAGCGGAGTTGCGGGTTTACTCCCTTGGGAAGAGCCGCTCAGGTACACCACCGGATGCTTCTTTGCCGACGGCATTCAGCTGACCAGCCAGGTTGACGCCGCCAGATAAAGGTCTGGAGCATCTCCGGCGAACGATAGGTCCGAACCTACCAGGTCGAAGTAGCCCGTTGTTTCCACCTGATACAATCGATGGCGGCCAAACTACTGCAGCGGTTGTACAAAGTCCGGGAAATCTTGGCCTTCAGGGGCCACCACGTACCGCGCGTTGTAGAGGTTGTAATGATCCCGACGCTGCTCATCGAAATTGATCGACACGTCACTATTCAATGAAAAGCCGTGGTAGACCATCCCCACCATATCCAGGCCCTCTAGATGGAGCAGGTCGTCGACCCCCAGGTTGCCGACATAATAATCGTCGCTCCAGTTTGGTAGTACCGAGCCGCGCTGCTGACCGGAATACACACGGCCGGGCGGGAGTTGTTCCAGCGTCCGGAATAGAGCGGTCAGATCGGCGTCTTCGGCGACGGTAGCCTGCCGGGTTAGATCTATCAAGGAGGCGTTCTCAACCAAGTAGGAACGCCTCACGATATATACCGGCAGCAATACCAATACGGTCAACACCAATGCGGCGGCGGGATACCAGACCTTCTTTCGGGAAAAGGCCCATGACCAGGGCGCGGCTAGGGCCACGGCCATGAGCAGTATGCCGCCCAGATGAACCCCGGCGATGAACCGATGCATGTGGAGGAACCGGCTCATGGGCAGAACATCGATGAAGGGTCCCCAAGTCGCCCTGCCGAAATAGAGGATCAGCCAAAAGACAAATATCACTACGGGCATCAGGTACCGGGTCTCTCTCCATCGGTATAAACAGACCGCAAAGCCAAGAGCCAGCAAGATGGTCAGGGAAGGGAAGCGGTTGAAGTCGAAAAGATTTCCTTTGACCACACCCTGAAGCACCTCCGAATGCCCGTAAGAGTCGTATTGGACCGTATCGAGGAAAACGCTGTTGTTCAGAAATGTCCGGTCGAGGAAAGTGGGGACCAGAAAATAGGAGATTACCAACAGGACCAACAGATCGAGGATAACCAGCCGACACCACCGGGGCCACATGGAGTCTACCAGAGACCTGAGGTTGGGTACCCGCGCGGGTTGGATAAGCGTCAGAACGCCGAGGGTAATGAACGCCATGTACCCGAACATCAGGTGGGACATCATCGTCGCCGCTAGAAGCAAGGTCGCCCAAGGTGTATCCACGTCCTTCCTGAATGACTCGGTAACCCAGGGCCAAGGCAGGGGGCAGGAGCACCATTGCCCAGAGTTGGGCGTGGACTCCCCATCCCTGGAAGACATAGCTGGCGAACCCGAACCCTAAGATGCCGGTAGTAGTGACCAGGGGAGCAACCAGGCCGCCCATTGCAGCCGGCATGTGGTCAAAGCCGAGGCGCCGCATCGCCCAAAAGATGGATAACGGGAAGAAGCTACGAAGCAAATATGTCGCCCAGTTCAACATATCGACTAAGGGAATCATCTCAAGAGTGAGAACGTGGATGAGTGCGATGGTGACGTGCGGCAAGTGGTGGTAGTAATGGAACAAGGGGTAACCCATGCCCATGGAGGCCTGCCACGGATCAGTAAAGTCCCGTCCTTGGGTGATAGCCTCGGCCGCCATCTCCAACATCAGCAGGTGAAAAACACTATCGTTCCCGGAGACGATGCCGCTCACCACTTCTGGATAGAGGTAATACAAGTTGAAGGCAACGTCAAACAGGACCATACCGAAGGAAATTAGAGCTTCCCTCCGATGGAACCATCGAGAAAGGGTAGCGGGTTCGCCTATGTTGCCACCCGCGTTGCGTGTGGTCATAAGTGCTTATCAATCATGGACCGTCAATCCCAAGACGTGCAACAAAGTTTGATTAGATGGAGCCAGAATGCCCACATTGTACGCAGACGATAGGAACGTAGTATCCAGGCCGCTTGGATCAAGATAGGAGTTTTGTTAACAGGGCCAGGGAGTGCCAGGTGGTTCCCATGACTATGCTGATTAAGACATTCGTCACGCCGCCCAGTAATCTCCAGATGCCAGGCCTATTGGTGGAAAAACTATCCGCAGGGTCACATCCCTATATCCTTATAACCAAAAGGTCACTCATAAGGCGTCGCCATTCGGGGGAAAGGCATTATAATCTCATGGGTTTATCATCCTATCCGATTCGGGAGGCGCCATGTACATAATAGTTGCCCCTATCCAGATCAAGGAAGGTTTCAAAGAGCAATACATCAAGGGGATGCTTGAGAATGCCCGAGGAGCAGTTCGCGACGAGCCGGGCTGCCTGAGGTTCGACGTGGTTCAGGACGCCAACGACGACCACAGGATATGGCTCTACGAAGTTTACAAGGACGAAGACGCGTTTCAGGCCCACACCCAAACTCCCCATTTCCTCAAGTTCCGTGACCTAAGCGCTGACTGGCGAGGGGAGGGAGGACTGCAGGGCGCCGGAAGAGGGGCCACAAATATCTGGCCTCCGGACGATGAGTGGGTGTAGCCGGACGGGTGGTTCGGCGGTTGAGATGATTTTTGCGAATTAGCCACAGGGAAGGGCGAAACCGGTGGGAGAGATACTGAATGACGGACAATGAGCCTAATCTGTTGATAATCTACACGTCCAAGAACGGACGCACCGGCTCGATGGTCGAACCCATCCGGCAGGGGATACTGGAGGGTGGGGCCGGCGTCGCGGTCCGTACGGTGGAAGAAGTGCTATGGGATGAGATGCTGGCCGCCCAGGGAATCATTGTGGGGACGCCAGTGCGGTTCGGTGGCGTTGATTGGCAGATCAAGCGGTTGTTCGATGTCACCGCCTTTCAAGACTATCCGGGCCCCCTGTCCGGCAAGGTGGGCGGGGTCTTCACCGGCGGCGGCAGGCCGGGCAGCGGGGCTGAACTGGCCCTGCTCAGCATGATCCACGTACTCCTCAACCACGGCATGGTCATCCAAGGAAACGCCTATTCGTCCCACTACGGCCCAGTTGCGTTGCGAGAGTCGTCTCCGGAAGAGGTTCAGGCAACCTGCGTCGCCTGGGGTAAGCACTGGGCATATCTGGCGCGGCGGCTGGGAGGAGACGTAGAGGGACCACCTTAGCGGCGCCATCTGTCGCGAAACCGGCCCCTACTCTGTCACTGACGCCCGGTGCCCGGGGCATACTATACTTCCCCTGAGCCAACGGAGGTAGAAAAGAATGATGCTGGATCAACGGACCAGACTGTCAGACAAGGTTGCTATCGTCACCGGGGCGGGGGCAACCGGCAGCGGAGACTTTGTGGGGATTGGGCAGGCTATTTCCATTTTGTTCGCCCGGGCGGGGGCCAAGGTGTTGTTGGCCGACCGGGACCAAGCCAACGCCGAGACGACCCTGGCAACGATTAAAGAAGAAGGGGGCGAAGCCTCGGTGTTCGTCGGCGACGTGACCATTAATGCCGACTGCCGGGGCATGGCCGATGCCGCGGTGGCGCGTTACGGGCGCCTCAACGTCCTGGTGAACAACGTGGGCATCAGCGGCCCGGGTTCGGTCACCGATGTGGATGAGGAGTTTTGGGACACCGTGATCGACGTGAACCTGAAAAGCGTCATGCTCACCAGCAAGCACGCCATTCCCCAGATGATAGAGGCCGGAGGCGGCTCCATCATAAACCTGTCTTCCATCGTGGGCCTGCGCGCCGGTAGTGGAAGGCCCAGCCACCCCTACGCTGCCTCCAAAGCCGGCATCATCGGACTGAGCAACTCTATGGCGGTTCACTACGGCCGGGACAACGTTCGGGTCAACTGCATAGCGCCGGGCCACATTCGCAGCCCGATGGTGGTCCGCCATTCCACCGAGGAAATGCTTGATCTCCGACGCCGGGCCGGACCGTTGGGGACCGACGGCACGCCTTGGGACGTGGCATGGGCGGCTTTGTTCTTGGCGTCCGACGAGGCCCGCTGGATCTCCGGCGCGACCCTGCCGGTGGACGCCGGTCTGCTGGCCGCCACGCCTCTGGCCATGTTTCCCTACCTCCGGGACCCGGAGTAAAGAGACCGGGAATGCCCGTGGCGCAGTCCAGGCAAAGGACGCTGGCCGAAACTAACCCCGGAGACTGGACCATGTGGGATACACATCGACACAGCTAGGCGAGAGTCGAGGTGGCTCGAGAGATATCTAGATTAAAAATCACCGGGTGATGGTGGCTGGAGACCGAGGCACACTCCTAAATCGTCGTTGAAAATACGTTTACATTGTAGGCAGGATAAACCTCAGCTAGCGGTGGTGGGATGCCAATCTTTTGCATTACAGGCATAAGACGGCTGACAAAGCCCTCGCTCATCTTTTCCGATGATTCCCATATGTTTGTCATGCGGATGTCACCGGATTTGTCAAAGCAGACAGCGTGCATCAGCCAACCATCGATCGGGTCAGTCTCCCAACCCACTTCTTGCCGCAGCCTATCATACATGTCCTTGGTAAACCCCTTGCCTGTAAAGATCGCTATTATCGCCATAAAATTACCCCCTATGTTATTCCGGAAATCGATTCCTTCTCCGGTTGCGCATTCTGTTAAGTTGACTCGAAGAGAAACAACAGCGTCTTCAGCAGACCGGCAAGGCAATCCCGTTCCTCCGATTTAAGCCCCTCTGTTAGATGTTCCATGATGCGAAAGTGAGTGCGTGCGACTGCCTCTATATGCTCGAAACCGCGCTCAGTAAGCTCCACCAGAATCGAGCGCCGATCATTAGGGTCGGGCAAACGGCACACAAGTCCACGCTTCTGCAACCTGTCAATTCGACCGGTCATACCGCCTGACGTTATGAGCAAACGGTTATGTAGCTCCGTAGGTGTCATCTTGTAAGGAGGCCCGGCAAGCCGTAGATACATGATTTTCGCTCGGGCCAACACCGAGCCCTTCACGCCGAGCTAACGTCCACCGAGCCAGGGATATCCGATAGCACCAAGCTAACTAGAACGATTAACACTAGGACAAGAGCACCGCTAGATTTTGGCGTCCTTGGTTGGCTGTGATATTGCCGAATACCCCCGCTAGGAATACACGGTCTTAAAAGCCGTAAGCCAGCGCCGCGGGAACATATTCCGGAGACTCAATGAACGGCACAGTCCTTCCAGACTTGAAGGTCATTGAAATACGGTACCGATGTGATCAAGGTCGACGCCATCGGCTTTCATCCTCCGGTCCGCGAGTTATACCAGACCTAATGGAAAGGCACTGAATACCCGTCTCGACAACGATAAGACCGGTTTTGTGTATACTGGGCACAACATCCATAACACCTGACACGAAGATCGATGCCAGGGACCGTGAGACCGCACTTCCGGGGCGCCGAATCCATTTCCAGCGGCAGAGCCGCAGTATTTTGCCGTAACCGGACGAGGCTATGAGTAACAACCAGCCAATCATCAGCCATATTTACGCCGGCAATCCACTGGACCGGGGCGATGTCGAGCGCCGCGACGAAGAGTGGCTGGCCGCTAAAGCCAAAGACCCTAAGAGCAGATTCCTTCCCATGTGGGACCTGAATGTTCTGATAGCGGGCGGGGCTCAAGAGGAGCTTGGCTGGCTTGGCATCGACGACTTGACCCGCCTGGGAGTGGATTCAACCGCGATCTTTTTGGGCATCGAAGGTGAATCAGCCCATTTCGTAGTCGATATTTCGAAGAATGAACAGGCCGTTCGCGAACTGCGTGAGAGCACGGAGCGGAGATTCGAAGACGCCCGGACCGCCACTGAAGTACTGAGCGGCCCGGATTCCGGGATCGTAGCCCAGGCCCGAGCGCAGGTAAGCTGGCACAGCCGCAATGGATTCTGCGCGATCTGCGGTCACGAGACCCATATGAAACGGGGCGGTCAGGTGCGGCAATGCTCCGGTTGCGAGGCCCAGAACTATCCCCGTACCGACCCAGTGGTTATCACCGTTGTATCCCATGGCGATCAGTGTCTGCTGGGGCGCTCCCGGGGGCGCGGCTCGCCCTCTAATAGGTATTCTGCCCTGGCCGGATTCGTGGACCAAGGTGAATCTATAGAAGAGGCAGTGGCTAGAGAAGTCATGGAAGAGGCCGGCATCAGAGTGCGGAATGTTCGCTACCATTCTTCCCAGCCTTGGCCTTTCCCCTCATCGTTGATGATTGGCTGCCACGCCGACGCGGCGACCACCGATATCTCGATGGATGAAGAGGAAATGGCTGATGTCCGTTGGTTCCACCGGGAAGAGGTTCTGCTGGCGCTAACGGGCGAGAACGAAAGTCTTGCCATCCCCGCTCCCATCGCCATCGCCCACCACTTGATCAAGGCTTGGGCATCCAATTTCGTTACTTAATACAATCTCTTAACCGTTCGTGAGCCTGCAAGTATCCAGCAGCAATTCATCGATCTCAGCCCACAAGGCTTCCATGTCGAAGGGTTTGGACACAAAGGCATCGGCCCCCATCTCATAAGCCTTTTCTTCCACGCCCTTTTGGGCGCTCATTATCAGCACCGGAACCGAGGAGATTCCTCGTATGAGCC
>Ga0207966_1001662_pt1 | contig 11998 bp, 11 predicted proteins | sample Knorr_S23_td_NAD_FD_185611 | JGI IMG/M metagenome (GOLD analysis project Ga0207966, IMG submission 185611) | Marine microbial communities from Southern Atlantic Ocean transect - Knorr_S23_td_NADW_ad_2500m_LV_B (SPAdes) (version 2) | ecosystem: Environmental > Aquatic > Marine > Oceanic | place... | reverse complement strand
TTTGCCATGTTCTCAACATCATTTGGCACGCTTACTATTCTGGCTAGTTTATTGGAACTCACAGGACGCCGGAAAAAGGTTATGAAAAAATTGCTAGGGGAACAATAATATGATAAGAACAATTTTTTTATTGATAATTATTTTTTCTACCACTTATCCACAAGATGGTCTAGCTATTGCGAAAATGGTCGATGAAAGAAAAGCACCACAGGATATTGTATCCAAAACAACAATGCTATTGACCAATAGTAAAGGAAAAACCAGGACTTCTACTATCTTATCAAAGTCAATAAATAATGGTTCTAAGCAGATCTTATGGTTTTTGAACCCCGCTGATGATAAGGGGGTTGCATTCTTGAAAATCGAACATGATGACAAAGCAGATGAAATGCGTATGTGGCTTCCAGCGTTTAAAAAAGTTCGACGGATATCTTCATCAAAGAAAGGTGATTCATTTATGGGATCGGATCTCAGTTATGAAGATATGACCAACCGTGCCCTGGATGAAAACAATTATAAACGGTTAGACGATGATACGATTGATAGTAAAGCGTGTTTCGTTTTGGAAGTTGTACCCAATGCAGAAATAAAATCATCCTATTCAAAACACATTACTTGGATTGAAAAAGAAACCCTCATGGCAATCCGGGAAGAATCATACGATCGGGGAGGTAACCTGAGAAAGAAAAAAACGTTTATTTTTAAACCAGTATCTGGCTACAATGTTGTTAGTGAGATATTTGTTGAAGACATTCAAAAAAGTCATTCTACAAAACTTACTATTGCCGATATAAAAGTTGATTCTGGGTTGGCAGAAAGTCTTTTCCAGGAAAAGAATTTGAAGCGTCTGCCACGAAATTAATTTTCAGTTTCTCTGGACATAATATGCTGAGTCGTTGCTTTATTTTGTCACTCATATGCAATATATTGATAGCTCAATTATCAATTTCGGGTTCGCTGAAACCCAGTGGTATGTTCCGCATTTCAGATCATTCTCGGATAGATCTTCCTTTTCGGATTGCAGAGCTAGAACTTGGTTATACAATGGGTGATTTCGATTTCATGTTGAATTCTGCTGTAGAGTATCGCTGGGGAGAAAATAATTATGTATTTGATTTACGAGAAGCATATACGGTTTGGTTTCCCAATTGGGGAGAAGTCAAATTTGGGAAACAGATTCATGCCTGGGGTATTGTTGATGGCAATAATCCTACAGATAATCTAAATGCCTACGATTATTATTTCATGTTTTTACCAGGTACGGATAGAAAGGTCGGATCATTATCTGCAGCCATGACTGTTTATTGGGGTGATTGGCAACTGGAAGGTGTAATCATTCCAGACCACATACCGAACCGCATGCCATTTCATGAGCCAGACTTTCCATTCCAGATACCAATTGAACCTAGTAAATATGAAAAAATCGATAATTCATTGGAATACGGTGTAAGGTTAAAGATAACACTTGGGGAAACGGATATTGGGATATCCTACTTTGATGGTAGAGACCGTTCTTTCAGTCTTTTAGGAGTAGATACGTTTAATATTATAAAGATAGATCCAAAATTTGGCTATCGCGCAACATCAGTATTTGGATTAAATATGGTAACTTTCATAGATGATATCACCCTACGAGCCGAGGTAGGATACTTCAGCACCAAAAATGATTTTCAAGAATCCTGGTTCCGATTCTTCGTTACCGAAGCAGAATATGTACAGTATGTAATCCAGTTTGAATACCGTACAGTGAGCTCATCTACCATTGGTGCACAATTGATTGGTAACCATGTATTAAATGCAGTAGGGCAGACTGTTGACTTGGTAACAATGGATCCAGTAGCAATAAATACTGATAATTTTGTTCCAGGATTAGGGACGCCCTTTGCCATGATAGCTGAACAATCGCTGTCAATTGTGGGCAGTGGAATGTTTTTTGATGAAAGCCTGGAATTAGGTTATAACCTGCTAATCAATTTGGAGGAAAAAGGCCAAATGGTTGGAGTAAATGCAGCCTATTCATTGATTGAAAATTGGTCTATAGATGGATCGGTCAGTTATTTCAAAGGGGATGATAATCCGCAAAACAAGTTTGAACAATTAGAAGACTTCTCTCATTTCCAGTTTCAGTTAGCTTATAGTTTCTGATTAATAATTATAGTCAATATTTGAGCATAATTAGCTAAAATAAATTATGAGTAAAGCTATTGTATTACTTAGTGGTGGTCTCGATTCGACAACAGTTTTGGCCATCACGCTTGATCAAGGCTATGAAGTTACGGCGGTATCATTTAATTATGGTCAACGGCATGATTATGAAATTGATTGTGCAAAAGATGTAGTCGCACACTTTAACATAAAAACACACCATATCACGAATATAGATTTGGGATCCATTGGTGGGTCTGCCTTGACAGATGATTTGGATGTTCCAAAAGATCGTGACCTCGATGAAATGAATTCAGAAATACCCATAACTTATGTGCCTGCCAGAAATACAATATTTTTATCGTATGCATTGGCATTAGCAGAAGTTAAAAAGGCGTTCAATATATTTATCGGTGTTAATGCCTTGGATTATAGCGGCTATCCCGATTGTCGGCCTGAATATATTGAGGCTTTTCAAAAAATGGGCAGATTAGCAACAAAATCTGGAGTAGAAAAAAAGGAGCAGCTACAAATTCATACACCCCTTATTGAAATGACAAAGTCAGAAATTATCCAAACTGGAATGATGCTTGGAGTGGATTATTCTAAAACACATAGTTGTTATGACCCAATCGGAAAAGGTTATCCGTGTGGAAGGTGTGATGCCTGCCAGTTACGATTGAAGGGTTTTATGGAAGCAGGTGCAGTTGATCCATTAAATTATCCAACAATTAAGCAGTGACTTATAGCGTTAAAGAAACCTATTTGACCATCCAAGGTGAGGGTGCCTATACGGGCCGAGTAGCGGTATTCTGCAGATTCGCCGGTTGTAATTTATGGAGTGGTCTGGAAGAAGACCGTGCAACTGCTGTTTGCCGTTTTTGCGATACAGAATTTGTTGGAATAGATGGCCCTGGTGGTGGAAAATTTGATAGCCCCGAAAATTTGACCAGACATATTTTATCTTTTTGGGATGGAACGGAGGATCTATTTGTCGTTTTCACTGGTGGTGAACCACTATTACAAATGGATAACAAACTTGTAGAGGCACTCAAAAAAGAACATGTTGAGATAGCCATTGAAACAAATGGCACATTAATACCACCCGATGGCATTGATTGGATTTGTGTTAGCCCGAAACAGAAAGCAGATTTAATATTACAAAAAGGGGATGAATTAAAAATAGTTTATCCTCAGGAGGGGTTAGACCCAAGTAGCTTTTTGGACTTAGATTTCGATGTATTTTCACTACAGCCAATGGATGGTCCTGAGTATAAAGATAATCTTCAACAAACGATGCAATACTGTCGTACTCATCCGGAATGGCGCCTGAGCCTGCAAACACATAAGTATTTACAGATTCCTTGAGCTAATCATGGAGATATATAAAAAATTTTCTTTCGATTCAGCGCACTATTTACCCAACCTGCCGGAGGATCATAAATGTAGGCGCATGCATGGACATACTTTTAATGTAGAAATTCATATTACTGGTCCTGTCGATCCAGAAATTGGCTGGATTATGGATTTTGCTGAAATAAAGAGAATCTGCGATCCAGTGATTAAGCAACTGGATCATAGGGTATTAAATGATATAAAAGGGTTGGATAATCCCACCAGCGAAAACCTGGCTAAATGGATCTGGGAAAAAGTGAAATCTCAGACCTCTGGATTGAAAAAAATAATTGTCAGTGAGACCTGTTCTACAGGCTGTATTTATAGGGGGTAATATTCCCGCTAAATCATTATTTATTTATACAGATGAAATAGACTAGGGGTCATGAAGAATATACTTATAGTTGATGATGAACCTGATATTCGTGAGATACTCAGGTATAACCTGGAAAAGGAAGGCTTTGCCATCACAGAAGCTGTAGACGGGGACGATGCATTAGACAAACTTTCTATAGATCTAGATTTAGCAATTTTAGATATAATGATGCCGGGTAAGGATGGCTATGAAGTGTGCCGTAAAATTCGCGAGCAGGGGAATATGGTGCCGATTGTTTTTCTTACAGCAATGGACCGTGAATTTGATGAAGTAAAGAGTTTGGAAGTAGGTGGTGATGACTACGTCAGAAAGCCATTCAGTCCACGAATACTGATTGCCAGGGTTAATGCAATATTACGCAGAATCGATCAAATCAATTCGAAAGGGACATCGATTAGTTTTGGTGATCTGGGAATTAATACTTCTACATATATAGCCAAATTGGATGGAGAAGAATTACGCTTACCACGAAAAGAGTTTGAATTATTAGCCTTTTTCATGAGTCATCCGAATATTATTTTTAGCCGGGATGATCTACTTTCCCGGATCTGGGAAGAAGATGTTTTTGTGGTTGATCGTACCATTGACGTGCATATTAACCGAATTCGATCCAAATTAGGCTCGTGTAAGAATTGGATTGAAACGGTAAAAGGTGTTGGGTACCGCTTCCGTCCTAAGCTATAAAATAATATACCAGATCAAATATTGAGACGTATTCAATATAGATTGCTGGCGATCGTCATTTCTATTGGCCTAATAGGAATGATCACACCAATACTTTACACCAATTCACTGGCCTTGGATCAGGCCCAGGAAGGTATCCTTGACAAATTACGATCCCATACAAATGCAATTTTATTTTATAGCAATTCAAGTGAAAAAACCACCTTTCAAGGATTGGCCACTGAATACTCTGATGCTTCTGGTTTAAGAGTGACATTAATTGCGGCGGATGGAACGGTAATTGGTGAGTCTTCTATACCAATTACAGAACTGCAGCAAATGGATAATCATATTGAACGACCTGAAGTTCTTGCAGCTCAGGATTTTGGGGAAGGGTCTTCAACCCGTTATAGTAATACATTAAAAATTGAATTCATCTATTTTGCTAAAAAAGTGGACCAAAATTATTATGGATTCAAATTTATCCGCCTTGCGCAAACGTTAAAATCAGTTAAGGATCTAGCCGGTACTTATCGTGAATTTTATTATTTAATTATCGCCTTTATAGTGCTCGTTATTATAGTTGCCTGGTTCTTATTAAAAAATTGGTTAACTGATCCAATCCGTGAACTTACCCAAGCTGCGGATGATATTAGTAAAGGGGATTTAAGTCGCAGAATAAATATTAATACTGGAGGGATAGAGATTGATGAACTGGCAGCAAATATGAACCAAATGGCGATGAAGCTTGATGAAGATTTTAGACGGATTAAACGCATGGAAAAAGTTCGCTCAGAATTCCTAGGGAATGTTACGCATGAGTTAAAAACCCCTATTTCATCCATATCTGGTTATATCGAAACACTTCTGGAAGGCGCTATTAAAGACGAAAATGTCAACCTTGGTTTTCTTGAAAGATCTTTGGAGAATGTACAACGATTGGAAGAATTAGTTACTGATCTGGTGGAAATATCCAGGATTGAAACTGGCGAATTACGAATGAATTTCGAATACTTCAATATCCATGATTTATTAAATGATTTATTTAAAGATGCCCATCAACGAAACAGTAATAAAAACCTAAAGATACAACTAGAAGTACCTGATAAAAAATTATTCATTTATGGTGATAAAAGTCGCTTGGACCAGGTAATCGCGAATTTATTGTCCAATGCCATGAGATATACAGATCAAGGTCAAATTAGAATAAAAGTTATGCGCCGGGATAACGAATTAATCTTTTCAATCAGAGATACAGGCATAGGTATATCAAGAAAAGCTCTTAGCAGAATTTTTGAGCGTTTTTATCGAACAGATAAAGCAAGAGATAGGAGGAAGGGAGGAACCGGCTTGGGACTGGCTATTTCAAAACACATTATTGAAGCCCATGGTTCACACATATATGTCGATAGTCTTAAGGGAAAAGGGTCGACATTTTCTTTTGGTATTACAACGATTAGCCCTGAATGATCATCCAGTTATTTTTTTTACTTTATATCCAATTGCATCAATGGGATTAACGATTGTAGTAGTTATATTTTTTAAGTGGCTGCCAATACGTTTAAGGTAGCGCGCATATAAAGCTATGGCAGCTGCTTCCGATCCGGATTCGAATTCAAGATCTCCTGCAATTATATTATTGACAATTCTATCCGATGCGCCAGTTACATGTTCTTTATATCCCTTCAATAAATCACGTGCAATTTCTATATCCTGTGTTTTTACAGCATCTACTGTATTGTCAAAGCGTTCTTTAACTGCTTTTTCGATATTATAGAGATCTTTATGGAGATGTTTCGTATTCAGTGCATCTGGGTAATTCATTGCCAAGTCTAGAATATTTTTTGAATAATCACCGATTCGCTCAATATCCACGATCATATTTATCAGGACCATTAAACTTGTTACATCATGAGTGCTTTGTTCAAGTGCAAAGTGTGTAACTATCTTTCTGCGGACCTCCCGCTGATAGGAATTTATTTCTTTATCACGGTTTTTTAGTTCCTTTAAGACGGAAAGATTTTCCTGCTTTTTTGATTTCTTTACTGCTTTATTAAACATTTTATGTGATAGATCTAACATTTGTAATGATTCATCCCATGCTTGGGAAAGTAGATTCTCTTTACGCCATACATTCAATAGATCTGTAAATATTGACATAGTTTAACTCCCTAGAATAATGATTATTAATGGTATTCCAAAAAATATGATTAGTAAATAAATGATTGGTAGCGCCTTGTTTTTTAACGCCACACTAGCGATCCATTCTGCAAGTTTCATAGGAATATTTCGTAACAATGGATTCAAATATATGATTATTATACCAAAAATGTTAAAAAACAGATGACTAAAAGCTGCAACCATTGCAGTTACATTAAGCGTTAATGATGCCAGCAACGCTGTTACTGTTGTACCGATGTTTGCTCCCAATGTAAACGGATATATTTGTCTGAGCGTCAGGACTCCTGCGCCAGCTAGAGGGATTACTGTAGAAGTTGTAATGGATGAACTCTGCACGAGAATCGTAAGAATTATACCAAAGCTAAATGCAGTAATTGCTGTTCTGAAAAAATATTGATCAAAAAAGCTTTCCACTTTATGTAAAACTAAACTTCTTAATATCTTTACAACACCAAAAAGCATAGCGAAAGTTAATATGACACTAAAAATTATTAGCAGGACATTGTTACCAGAACTCAATGTTTCCAAATGGTTCGTTCCCCATTTGATCGCTGTTTTTATTGGACTTTGAAAAACTTCATCTGTGCTAACCTTGCCAAATAGTATATTTCCTAGACCTGTAGCGCTTTTTTCCAAAATCCCAAATGCCATTTCTAATGGAAATAGTATTATAACTGCAATCACATTAAAAAAATCATGTACTGTTGCGGCTGCAAAAGCACGCTTGAATTCATTACTTCTATTAATATGACCGATTGATACGAGCATATTAGTTATTGTGGTACCTATGTTTGCACCCATGATCATTGGGATGGCGCCTGGTAATGTCAATGCACCAGCACTTACCATTCCAACAATCAGTGAAGTAGTTGTAGATGAGCTTTGAAAAATTGCTGTTGAAATAATACCAATAAATAATGCTACGAAGGAATTGCTGGTAGTAGATATAACAGTTTTGGCAAAGTCACCGCCAAGGTACTTGATGCCAATAGAAAGACCTTTGATCCCTACCAAGAATAAATAGAGTGCGCAGAATACACCAACAATCTTCAGAATAGTATTATATCTATCGTTAGCCAAAATATTAGAATATTAATTGAGTATTAATGGAATGTAATTAAATCAGTTATTCTAGATCTGAGTTCTATACTTGCTACAAGATATTATTTACTAGTACCGATATTTAATAATCAACAAATTGTAAACAGAATCGATATGAAAAGGATAATGAAATTATAAAATTTATGCGCAATTATTTTATTCGTGCGCTTTAATTTTGAAAAGAAATTCGTATTGTTCTTTAGTCAGATTTTCGAATTTGACACCTTTTATTGTGATCTGGTAATCTTCAAGTTCTTTAAAATAGCGTTTAGCTTTCACCTTTTTCTTGTCCGTATAATTTACTCTTTTCAATACGTAGCGCATGGTGTTTAAACGGGCGATCATTTTGTTATCGCTGTTAATTAGAATCCAAGGAGCATGCTCCGTAGAGGTTTGTTCAAACATCTGTTCCTTGTAGCGCGTGTACAGGTGCCAGTGTTCCATTGCTTTTAGATCATTATCCGTGACCTTCCAATATTTTAATTCACTGCTTTGTCTTAAGAAAAATCTATACTTTTGTGTTTCTTTTGATACAGACAAATAAAATTTGAATATTATTAAACCATCATTAATTAATCTTTTTTCCCAATCATTGACATTATTTATAAAATAATAGTACTGACTTTTTGAGCAGTAACCCATTGTGGGCTGGATAACAGCGCGGGAATACCATGAACGATCAAAGAATACAATTTGGCCATCACGTGGTAAGTGCTTTTTATAGGTACTAAACCAATTCCTATTCTGTTTACTTGTAGGAACGCCTAATTCGACAACCCTTGTATTCTTAGGCATCATATGTTGAATAAATCGCCTAATAGTGGAACCTTTACCAGCAGCATCACGGCCTTCAAGAACGACGGCCACTTTTTTCTTTTCTTTAATCATCCATTCCTGCATCTTTAGTAATTCCACCTGCAGCCTATACTTTTCCTTCGTATATAATTCTGACGGAAGATCTTTGTATTCGGTGTGGTTATATATTATTAGTGGTGTTTCCATTATCTAATCATTACTATTTGGAACCGCAAAAAAAGGATTAATCACAATATTAAAGCAAAAAGTCCTTTATAAAAACTTAAATTGTTGGGGATTAAATTGGTTTCCTTAAACTATTATAAGATAGCAAACATGATTCCAAAAGAAGAAAGTAATAACCAGGTGGTTTTCAAAGATTCCGCTCACAATAAGTAAATTATAAACAAAGTAGCTTGAACAGGCAGATTAACTTTGCCAGGGGCCGGTGATTGCTAGGGTTAACCCTGGTAATTGAATATTAACAAAAAGGATAGAACCATCTGGTGAAAAAACAGAACCGGCAAATTCATTACTATTTAAGGCATTCCTGGCCAGTTTATATGGTGCACCATCCGGTTTAACACCAAGCAGGTAATCGGTGCCGCGGCCGTCTTCACATATAATCAAATCACCCCATGGTGCAACAGTCAGGTTATCACACATATCCATAATATTACTATCCTGTGGTTCTAAAAAGAGTTCAAGCTTACCGGGCTTGTCTTTTTCTTCCGATTGGCCTTCAAAAGGGCTGGGGTGATAAACAAATAGCTGTCCCAGTTTCTTTTTTCCACCGGTAGTGCAGGTAATATATACTTTACCATTATCATACCACATACCTTCACCACGAGCAAAAATAGCTGCCCCGGCCGCATGGCCTCTAAATCTCAGATCATTCTCGGGACTTTGTGTGTCTAGTAGAGTAATCCATTCAATATAATTTAATTCTCTTTTCAAAACAGTGGTTTCCTCCCAATTTCTCGTATCCATCGATGGTTTGGACTTAAAACCTAGGGCCTGCAGTACTCCGCCTTTATGTAGTTCACCTGGTACATTTGGTATGTAGCGGTAAATAAGACCATTGCCTTCATCTTCTGTTTGGTAAGCAATACTAGTTCTTGGATCAATTGCTACTGCCTCATGGGTGAAACGGCCCATGTCTTTGATGGGTAACGGCTCTGCCAGACCAGGCTTTTCAGTTACCGGTACTTCAAAATTATAGCCATGGTCTTTCTTCCAATCTTCTCCGGTCTGGATTTCAGTTTCTTCACAGCTTATCCAACTTTTCCATGGTGTAGGTCCACCACTGCAGTTTATAGTTGTGCCCGCCAAGCTAAGGAATTGACGGACGACCTGTTGCCGTCTTGGGTCATAAATAATTGTGGTAGTGCCTCCTTGTCCCGGAATGCCATTTTGACCAGTGTCATAAAGAAGATCTTGGTCAACTTTATTCAACAACTCAAGATTTTGGCCAAAAGGACCGCCTTCAAGATGTGCTTCGCCACCTAGTTCGTGGTTACGAATAATTATAAGGTTACCATCTGAGCCATTAAAAATAGACATGCCATCATGGGCTGCGGGTACAAGCAGGCCATCATCCATTTTCTCACCATATTCTGAAAATATGGTATAAGAAAATCCTTTTGGTAAATCAAGAATACCTTTTGGGTCTTTTAATAGTGGACCATATCCTTGACCGCTAGATTGTGCGAGGATGTCGCTTAAATTTACTGCGTTTCCTAAAGCATGACCAAACCCTGTAAATGCTAAAGAAAAGGCACCAAATTGTTTAAGAAAATGGCGACGGTTAACCATGTTTAGTTGCGCAGAGGTTTACCCGTTTTGAGCATATAACGAATCCGGTCCTGCGAAAGTTTCTCCCCGGCCAGTGAGACAAAGGCTTCTCTTTCAATATCTAGGAGGTATTGTTCATCGACTGCTTTTGTGAGCCCTGCTTTATCTCCGCCCGTAAGTACGTAAGCCAATTTATTTGCAATAAATTCGTCATAATCCGATATTTTTCCCTGAACTTTAAATCCTTTTAGAGCCGCAGCCATTGCGGTTCTGCCACCGGCGCCAGGGAGTTTTAGATCATCTCTATATTTAGGTGGTTTATAGTTATCAACCAGTTCAAGAGCTTTTTGTTTGGCGGCCCAAATACGGTGATCGTTATTAAGTATTATCGTATCTGTTTTTAATAGATAACCCAAGTGTTTTGCTTCTTCAGCGCTCGTTGCCACTTTGGCGAACCCGATTGTTTCAAATGCTTTCTGAGTAATTTGGAATGTGTTGATTCGCCCACCTGTCCCAGAATTCTCGATCAGATTAAGTAGCAGGCGCAAATTCCCACCCGCACCAGGAATCAAACCGACGCCAACTTCTACAGCACCAATATATAATTCACCAAGGGCAACCCTGTGTGCAGCTGGTGCTACAAGTTCAAAGCCGCCACCCAGCGCTAGATGAAATGGCGCCGCTACAATAGGTGCCTCGAAAAACCGGACTCGCTGGGTTACATCTTGTAGTATTTTGGTTCTGGTAGCAATGGTATCATAATCATTGTTTTCACAATATTGTATTATGCCGTTTAAGTTCGCTCCGGCGCAGAAGTTTAATCCCTGGTGTCCAACAACCATGGCCTTGTATTTTCCTGCTTCAACAAGATCTAAACCATCTACAAAGGTTTGCACCAAGGATCCATCTATTGGGTTCAATGTTGATTGTAGCACAGAGTGAAATTCACAGCACAAAACACTGTCACCCAAATCGACTAAACTGGCACTCCAGCCGCGCTTTACAAGGTAGCCGGCAGATTTTTGCAGCACCAGGTTAAGCGATTTCTCTTTTTGCCGTGCTGGTTGCATAGATTTGCTGCCAACTTCAAAATAAGACCTTGTTCCATTGCCTACTGAGTGGAAGGTTTTTTGACCTGAATCCAGCATATCAGATACCCATTGCGGTACTTTCTTTCCAGATGCGGTCATGCGTTCCACAGATGATTCTACACCAATAGCATCCCATGCTTCAAAAGGACCAAGTTCCCAGCCATAACCCCATTTCATGGCATTGTCTACATTGACAATATCATCACTGATCTCAGGAATACGATTTGCTGCATAGATGAGTGAGTCTGATGTTATTTCCCAAAAATATTTCCCTGCTTTATCATCGCTTGAGGTTAACGCTTTTAAGCGTTCACCTACACTTTGACGATCCTTGGCCAGACGAAATCCGTCGAATCTCACTCGTTTCTGTGGTCCGTATTCGCCTGTCTTGAGATCTACAGATAGAATACCATCTTCTGTCTTTTTATAAAAGCCCGCTTTTGTTTTTTGGCCAAGC
>Ga0207966_1001657_pt1 | contig 12022 bp, 11 predicted proteins | sample Knorr_S23_td_NAD_FD_185611 | JGI IMG/M metagenome (GOLD analysis project Ga0207966, IMG submission 185611) | Marine microbial communities from Southern Atlantic Ocean transect - Knorr_S23_td_NADW_ad_2500m_LV_B (SPAdes) (version 2) | ecosystem: Environmental > Aquatic > Marine > Oceanic | place... | reverse complement strand
AGTTTATATTAAACTATGGATTTCTGTAGAAAAACCATTCTTTTGTTGATATTCTCCTCGTTTATGAGTGTTGGGTGGGGACAGGATTGTGATGAGGGTTATGTTCCAGATTGTTCTGGTGATGGTGATTGTTGTTCAGAAAATTGGATTGGTGACGGTTGGTGTGATGATGAAAATCAATCTTGGGGATGTGATCTTATTTGTTACGAAGGAGAATTGTCAGATTGTGGACATTTCCCTCAATTATATTATCATCCTGATGAATTATCTGAACAATTAGAACAGAATAACTCATCAACCATAATATTTACTGTTGTAAATAATGGTGATGAAAATCTCGAATGGGTGATTCTTAATCAAAATGAAATACCAAATTGGTTATCATTTACTATCTATGGAGGGTTTTTAGAACCAGGTAGTCTAGAAGAAATAGACGTTACTTTCGATTCATTTGAATTAAATGTAGGTGAATATAATTCAACTATTACTATTTCAAGTAACGATCCATTTAATGGAGAAATAGTTGTTCCTGTATCTTTGACTGTTATTAGTCAATCTACTTGTGATGAAGAGATAGAAGTTGAGTTATGGGGTGAGTGTTATAATATTGAGGAGACGACTTATTTAGATTTATCTGGAAGTTGGGAAGAATCTGGAGGACTCACTGGAGAGATACCAGTAGAGATAGGAAATCTCACGAATTTAACTTATTTAAATTTATCTTATAATGAACTCACAGGAGAGATTCCACCAGAGATATGTAATCAAGGAGATAGTACACCTTCCCTATACAACAATAACCTCTGTCCACCCTACCCCGAATGTCTATCTGAAGATGATATAGGATACCAAAATACCTCAGAATGTGTTGATTGTCCAGACAGTATTGAAGGTGATATTGATGGTGATGGTGAAGTTACCATCCTTGATATTGTGTTAATTGTAAATTGTATACTCTCAAATGATTGTGGTGAATGTTCTGACTTAAATGACGATGGTGAAGTGAATATTCTTGATATAATTCAACTCGTTAACATCATCCTTGAATAGTAACCCGATGATAATGAACCTCAAACATTTAATTATACTTTTCCTTACAATCTCCTCATTTATTAGTATTGGGTGGGGACAGTTTTGTGATGAAAATATGTTTTGGACTGATTGTGGACTTCCTTTTGACTGTAATCCGACATGTTCAAATCCTAATCCTCCTCCAGATTGTCTTACAGTATGTGAAATTGGTTGTTTTTGTAATGAAGGATATATTTTCAGTGATGACTCATTTAATGAATGTATCCTTACAGAAAATTGTCCAGAACCATCCCTCTGTGACGAAGGATATGTTGAGTTATGGGGTGAGTGTTATAATATTGAGGAGACTACTTCTCTAAACTTATCTAATAGTGATTTGACAGGAGAAATACCTCCAGAGATAGGGAATCTGGAGAATTTGACGATATTAGATTTGTCTAATGTAGGACTCAATGGACAAATTCCACCAGAGATAGGAAATCTGGAGAGTTTAACGATAATAGATTTAGGTCATAACCAACTCACAGGACAGATACCGATACAGATAGGAAACCTAACTAATTTAGAATATTTAGGTTTCAATCATAATCAACTAATAGGTGAGATTCCATCAGAGATAGGGAATCTGACGAATTTAACTCATATAAGGTTAAATTATAATCAACTAATAGGTGAGATTCCATCAGAGATAGGGAATCTAGTAAATTTAGAAATATTAAAATTATATAATAATGAATTTACTTTTGTTTCAGATAGTATCTGTAATTTGACAAATTTATTTTGGTCATCGGGAAATTATGGTAATTATGATTCTAATATCTACAACAATAACCTCTGTCCACCCTACCCATCCTGTATAGAAGACTATGTGGGATACCAAAACACCTCAGCATGTTCCCTCTGTGATGAAGGATATACAGAGATAAATGGAGAGTGTTATTATCAATATGATTTGGATGTTCTTCAGGATATTATTGATAATTCACAGGGTGGAGATAATCCACCACCATCTGATTTATCACCAATAGAACTTTGTGGTCAAGTATGGATAGATGGAAGATTGGTTAATTTATATTGTTCTGGTGATGATTTGGAACAGGATGAGAGTTATATTGATTTTGAATTAGATATACCAGAGAGTATTGGGAATTTGACTAGTCTGATGAGTTTTGGATTAGAATACAATAATCTTTCAAGTCTTCCGGAGAGTATTGGAAATTTAACAAATTTAGTGGGGTTGTTGTTACATCACAACGAACTCACATCTCTTCCAGAGAGTATTGGAAATTTGACGAATTTAACTGGATTGGATGTTGATAATAATCAACTTACTTCTCTTCCAGAAAGTATTTGTAACTTGACGAATTTAACTAGATTATTATTACCAGTTAATCAACTCACATCACTTCCAGATAATATTGGAAATCTTACGAATTTAACAGATTTGTATTTATTTTCTAATAATCTTACAAGTATTCCAGAGAGTATTGGGAATTTATCAAGTTTAGAATTGTTATGGTTACAAAATAATCAACTCACAAATCTTCCTGAGAGTATATGTAACCTTGTTGAAAATGATTGTTCTATTTTCCTACAAGAAAACGAAATATGTCCACCCTACCCAGAATGTATTGAAGATTATGTAGGATACCAAGACACCTCAGAATGTGAATCAGACCCCCAAATTGGTGATGAATGTGTTACACAAGATGGTTGGATTGGTTTTTATGATTGTGAACTTTGTTGTTGGGATGAATGGATTATTGAAAATTGGTTGGGTGATGATTGGTGTGATTATTTAGGTGGATGTGGATTTGAAGGACCTCTATTCAATTGTCCAGAATTAGGATACGACTGTGGTGATTGTAGTGAAGATTGGGACGGAACAGACCCATCAGGATTATGTAGTGATGATTGTTTGTTTTCTGGTGATGTCAACAACGATTCAATATTAAATATACTTGATATTGTATCTATGATTACTCTTATTCTAGATGGAGAATATGATGAATGTGGGGATGTAAATTCTGATGGAGATTTGAATATCCTTGATGTGATAACATTTGTCAATATCATCCTTTATATCCCTTAATACCTCTCAATAAACACAATATCAAAATCAGAAAGGGAGACAAATTAGTTTCTCTTTTTAATTTATATCCATTTGTCCCTTTATCCCCGATAATCTCGTAAATTACAGCATGAATATTTTCATATATTTTTCATTTTTCATTTTTCATTTTTCATTCTTAACTTCTCAAGACTGCACCGCCGGTGACTGCAAAGAAGGCTACGGCAATTATATATACGAAGATGGCTCAAAATATATGGGTATGTTTCAAGAAGGTAAAAAATCGGGTGAAGGTATATTTATTTTTCCTGATGGTTCCAAATTTATTGGTGAATATGAAAATGATAAAATGCATGGTGAAGGTACATTTACCTTTTCAAATGGCTCTGTATATTCGGGAGAATTTGTTAATGGAGTAAGCCATGGAGAAGGTGTATTTACTTTCCCCAATGGTGCAGTTTACGAAGGCGATTTTGAAAATGGTAAAAAAAATGGTCAAGGCGTATTTATATTGAGTAACGGTGATTTGTTTTCAGGTTCATTTATTGATGGTGTGCTCAATGGCTCTGGGTCATGGCATGGAGAAAATGGTGATAATTATTCAGGGAATTTCCAAGATGGCCTTTTTCATGGTCAAGGCACTTTCTTATCTTCCATCGGGTCAAAATATATAGGTGAATTTCAAGGAGGAAAGAAAAATGGATTTGGCACCTATATAATTAATACTTCATCCAATGGTGAAAGATATGTGGGTGAATTTAAAAACGATATGTTTGAGGGATTTGGAACATATAATTTCCCCAATGGCTCTGTTTATACCGGCGAGTTTAAGGAGGGTCTTTTTCATGGGGATGGGATTTATACGCTCAGTGACGGAACAGAGTTTGAAGGATTTTTTGAATTTGGGGAATTTATACATTCGCATTAGATCATCGATCCTCTCAATATATCCTTTTCTAATATATCCTTTTCTAAATTAGTCATCCCTTATAATACTTCTATATTTATCCCTTGGAAAATCAATCACTTTTAGACTTTTCTGAAAATATTTCCGCAGATGTAAAGGCGCTATTTTCTCTTAATCCACTTAAATATTCTCGTAAGGAGATTGCACATTATTTAGAAATTAATGCTGAAAATCTTGCAATTCCGGAGCAGGTTCATTCTGCTGTGGTTGAGTTCGCCAGGAGTCCAGGCATGTACCCTGCTGCTGATGGATTGGTTACCCAAGATCCGGAAATAATACTTACACTTAAGGTAGCAGATTGTGTACCGGTATTTTTGCATGACCCCTCTAAAAATATAATTGGTCTGGTACATTCAGGGTGGCGGGGGACGGTGGAAAATATTGTTCTAAATGCCATTCAATTGATGGATAAAAACGGAACCGAGACTGGTGACATTAGATGCTTTTTGGGTCCCGCCATCGGTATCTGCTGTTATGAAGTAGATTGGGAAGTTGCTAAAAAATTTGACGATAAAGCGAAAGTGAAAATGGAAGAACGTAAATGGAGGGTTGGGTTGCACGAGCAGATTAGGCTGCAGTTGGCATCAGTAGGAGTGCAGAAAAAAAATATTCGCTCCTCTGAGATTTGTACTTATGAATCACAAGGTTACCATAGTTACCGCCGAGATGGAGAAAATGCCGGTCGAATGTTTGCATTTTTAAGATTGAAATAATGGACTGGATTCAAGCACTTATATTGGGAATTGTTCAGGGACTCACAGAATTTCTTCCGGTAAGCAGTTCAGGCCATCTCGTATTGGCACAGCATATTTTAGGTGTAGATGAAGCAGGGGTTCTTTTGGAAGTAATTTTACACATGGGAACATTAGCTGCCATTTTAGTATATTTTTACGATGACCTTAAGCAGTTGGTGCTTGAATTCATTAAAGGTGAAAAGGACGCCAAGAACTCGGTTTTATTTTTAATAATTGCCACTTTGCCGGCTATGTGTGCTGGATTGGTTCTCCAAGACTCGATTGAATCCACTTTTACTATAGATATTGTGAAATGGATGTTCATGATTACCGGATTAGTTGTGGGTGGGACTTATTTTTTTAAAAACCAACCCAAAAGGGAAATGGTTTTAATGATTGCATTCTGTATCGGACTTGCGCAAACATTTGCCCTTTTACCAGGAATCTCCCGTTCAGGCATCACAATATCTGTTGCCCTGATTATGGGGATTCAACACCAAAAAGCAGCAAAATTTGCTTTCTTTATGGCAATCCCAGTTCTGTTCGGTGCAGGATTGCTGCAGGCAATTTCTATTGAGCCTCAAAGCAATATTTTATCTACCCCATTAATTGTTGGATTTATTTCATCTGCTGTCACAGGATATTTGGTAATAAGTTGGTTATTAGATGTAATTTCACGGGGGAAATTCTATTTGTTTTCCCTATATTGTTTTGTTGTTTCTTTTTTAGCATTTACTTTTATCAGTTAATTTACTATGAGTCAGAAAAACGCATCCATTGGTCAAATAATTCGTAGACTTCGAGCGCGGGAGATTGCTCCTGTGTATGCCCTTTATGGTGGAGATTCATTCCTCGAGGATTATTTCATGCTGGAGCTCTCACAATCATTTCTGAAAGGAAAAGGGGTAAAATTACATCTCTCCTTAGATCAGGATTCTGAAGAAAAGTTATTTGGGGAACTTTCGGCTATTTCAATGTTTGAAGAAAAACGAATTATCATTGTCAGGGAGATAAAAAAACTGAGAAGTAAAAAGGGCAGGCAAGAACTGATTCAATATATCCAAGCCCCTAATCCCCAGATTGTATTGTTAATTATTTCAACCGAATATGATTTGCGAAACAGCTTCCTGAAAAACATTGCAGATCACTCAGAATTATTAGATTTGCGAACTCCCTTTGAAAATAAAATGAAAGAATGGGTGCAGTTTATCATAAATAGCAGAAAAATTAAAATTACCGAGGGAGCAATTGATCATTATATCCGGATTTATGGCGATTCAACCGCCCATGTCATAAATGAAATAGAGAAAGCTACCCTTATGTTGGGAGATGATGAAATTAATGAAAACAATATTGAAAAACTGGATGGTTTTGATCGTGTATTTCAAATGTGGCATTTTCAGGATAGCATGGGGGGAAAAAAATTACAAACTTCAATGGAAATAGCCCTATCGCTTTTAGAAAATGGAACCAAATTCCCCCAGATATTAGTGAATTTAGTATATTTATATCAACAAATGCTCTGGAAAAAAATGGGGCAGGTCAAACCCAGCGGTTATACAGGAATAAATAAAATTATTACCTCCAACTTATCCCGGTATGATAAGGCATATTCCCACAACGAATTGGTGCAAGTTATACAGGAGCTCAGAAAATTGGATGTCTTAAGCAAATCTACCTCTATCAATGAGACTTCTCTTATTCAACCCCTCATTGTTAAAATATGTAAGAATCAGTATGTCTAATTTTGAATTGACCGATGAGCAGCTCATTAAAAAATTCCAAAATGGAGATGTGGGGGCCTATAATCAGATTGTTTATCGCTATAAAGACAGATTATTAAATTTTATTTACCGTTTCTTGAATGATATAGATCGTGCGGAAGATTTGGTCCAGGATACCCTTATTAAATTATACACCCATAAAGATTCATATCGAGAGATTGCAAAATTCTCCACTTGGCTATATACTATTGCTGCAAACCTTGCTCGCACAGAATTACGGAAAATCAAGCGTCGAAAAACTTTTTCGGTTTCAGAATTGAGTCGTGATGACAGGGAATTTATTATATCCAGTACTGATATTGAGCCTGACGACGAGAATTTAGCTCAAATATTCGAGAAAAACGTCCAACGCGCTTTAGCGGAGCTTCCTGATGATTTTAAGACAATTATCATACTGCGAGATATTCAGGAACTTTCTTATGATGAAATTAGTAAAATCGTGGAAGTTCCTCTGGGAACGGTGAAATCCCGTATAAACAGGGGAAGAGTAAAATTACAGGAATTATTAAAAAAGAAAGGGGAGAGACCTTACTGAATGAATTGTTACGATTTTGAGCTGAATATATCAGCCTACATAGAGGGAGAATTAAAACAGGCGGTTCGGGAGAATTTTACCAATCATAAAGAAGCCTGTGAAAATTGTTGTGAAAAATTGAGTGATATTTCCAGATTAATGGAAAATTTACCCAAAATGTCACTATTAAGAACATCCAGTCAATTTGACCAAAAACTCCAGGAGAAAATCCGTGAAATTGATAATCAGGGGCCTTCAATCTGGCAGCGGTTAATACAGTTTAAACCACTTGGATTTGAACCGGCACCGGCCTTGGGAATTGCTTTGGCAATGGTCATGATTATCGGGGCATCCTATTTATTATTAAATCAAGATGGTCTGCCCAATATTGACTTTGAAAAATTATCCACCCAATCTCAACAAAATACACCCCGGGAATTTGAACCCTCGGTCATTACCCCCACAAAAAATCTACCATCTATGGCAGATTCAGACACATCAGCTAAGCCAAATCCAAAACATTTGGAGAAACGAATCCAATTAGTAGGTGGTAATAAATAGTATAAAATCCTCGGATTTATAGGTGGAATTCCAGTATCTTTACAGCTGTATTTTTAGTATAAATAATTTAATCTTATGGAAAAGGAAAACTTATAATGGCAAAGAAACAATCCTTTGGTGAAAAAGTAGGACATACAAAAAAATCTTCTAAAAACCACATTATGTTAATAAGATCGGGTCGATCTGACAAAACGGGTGCTTTACGGTTTAATGGAGAAATGGTTTTTGTACCAGAGGGAAAAAACGCTGACGGCCTTGTAAAGGAACTGCTCGCTAATAAAGCGTAAAGTTATATGTTAATTATTGAAATAGGAGGGTAATTCCCTCCTATTTTTGTATTAGGACAAATTTTAAGGAATAATGGTTCTAAAATTCAGAAAAGCACTATTAATTATTTTTTCCATTTCCCTTTTTTTTGGTGGTACATCCAAAAAAAGTGAGGCTTATGAATATTTTATGAAGGGTGAGTATGAGCTTCTACAAAACGATTTTAAAATGGCAGAAAAATATTATAAAAAAGCCCTTTTTCTTTCTCCCGATTCTCCTACAATACTCAATTCCTTAGTCGATTTAAAAACCTATCAGGGAAAATATTCTGAAGCCATTAATTATCTGGAAATAAATTTAAAATTAGATCCGAATAATAAAGAAATCGGACTAAATCTTTATGAGCTATATTCCCAGGAAGGAATCAATACAAAAGCAGAGTTATTATTAGACTCTCTCCTTATTTATTTTCCAGGAGATATGGATATATTATTCGCCCGTGCAAATACTCAATTCTCAGCTCAAAATTGGATTGATTTACTCAAAACTTATCAAGATATTTATAAGGCCGATCCTCACCAGAATGAAATACTCCTTAAGATATATGAAATTGGAGTTGCCACAGGTAATATAGAATTAGTATGGGAAATATTAATAGAATTGAAATCCATTTCCCAAAGCCAGCTGATTTTGGAATTATTAATTGAGATTGCGGATAGTTCAGGTGAATATTCAGAAGCTATCTCGTTAATGTATGAATTGATGGAAACAACTGGAAGTACCGATAACCAATTAATTAATTTGAGCCAGCTCCATCTTAGAATTGAGAAATTTGATGAAGTAGTAGATATTCTCAGTCCCATTTATGAAAAAGGAAATCATTCTTTAGACGTACTTAGAATGCTCTTAATTGCCTATTCCTCTTTGGGACAAATAGAAAATGAGATTAATGTCAGTAAGACACTAATGAATGAATACTCTGATATTCCGGTAGGATATGAAGCCTTATCTTTTGCCTATTTACAAGCTGGCTCCAATGAAAAAGCAGTTGAGATATTACTTCAGGCATTACCAAAATTTCCAGATGAAGTTACATTTCCTTTTTCCTTAGCAACTATCTTTTATAATTCGGGAGATTATTTAAAAGCCGAAAATTATTTTCATAGAGCGCTAACAATACAACCGGATTTAGTTGCTGCAAAACATTCCCTGGCATTGATGTACGAAGATATGGATGATACCAGTCGTTCAGATTCACTATTTTTACACATGATAAATCAGAATGAGAATGATGCTGGTGGGAGAAATGATTATGCTTACATTTTATCAGAGCGGAAGAATTCTTCTAAAGAAGATTTTAATTATGCACTTCAATTAGCAGAACGGGCTGTTGCAATGGAACCTGAAAATGCTGCTTTTCTAGATACAATCGGTTGGATTTACTATAAATTGGAAACCTATCAAAAAGCTGAAGAATTCATTGAAAAAAGTCTAAACTACAATGAGGATAACCCCGTAATTTTAGAACATCTAGGTGACATTTACGTGAAAATGAACAAAACCATTGAAGCTATTAATATTTATGAAAAATTACTTGAAAAAGATTCAGATAATCAATTGATAAGAAATAAATTAGATAAAATAAATGACTGAAAATCCTTCTATCAGTATCATTGTCCCTGTTTTAAATGAAGAGGGTTCCTTAGATAAGTTTTATAATGAAACAACAAAATCCTTGAATGAATATTCAAATTGGGAAATTATTTTTATAGATGATGGCAGCGATGATGAATCTTATAACATTATGCGGAAATTGGCTGATGAGGACAATCGAGTTTCTATTATTCAATTTTTTAAGAATTTTGGGAAAGCAGATGCACTTTCTGAAGGATTCAAACAAGCCAATGGGGATGTCGTCATTACAATTGATGCAGACCTTCAGGATGACCCGGCTGAAATTCCCCGATTAATTGAAAAAATTCAAGAGGGATGGGATGTTGTGTCAGGGTGGAAAAAGGACAGGAAAGATCCAATTTCAAAACGCTTACCTTCTAAATTATTTAATATGGTTACCAGATTTTTAACCGGAATTAAAATTCATGATTTCAATTGTGGCTTAAAAGCATATCGGCGAAAAGTGGTTAAATCAATTGATATTTACGGGGGACTTCATCGCTATATTCCTGCAATAGCCGGGCAAAAAGGGTTTTCTATAACTGAGATTGAAGTGAATCATCGCCCCCGGGAATTTGGTGAAACCAAGTACGGGGGAAATCGGTTATTTCACGGCTTTTTCGATCTGTTCACCATGTTATTTACAGGAAAGTATTTCGATAGACCTCTCCATTTTTTTGGATCTATTGGATTAGTCTTTATTTTCATTTCAACTATTAGTGAGATTTATCCCATTTATGATAAAATCGCAAATGGGATACCCTTTCAAAAACATTTTGCCCTCATCGTATTTGGAGCCATGATATTTGGATTGGGACTATGGTTTTTCTCCATCGGTCTATTGGGAGAATTACTTATAAAAGCATCTGGAACATCTGAAAAGAAAATCCATTCTGTGTATTCAAAAAACCAGAAATAAATGCAAATAGCACTTATCTCGGTTGCGCCACCATATCGAGGTGGAATTTCCAAACATACTTCCATTTTGGTTGAGAAACTATCCATTAATCATTCTGTGGATGTCATTAACTATTCCCGTCAGTACCCTGATTTTCTTTTCCCTGGAAAAACTCAATATTTAGAGAACAAATCAGAAATAGAAAGAAGCTGCCGATGGATAGATTCCATAAATCCCCTCACATGGTTCAAAACAGGGAACAGGCTTGCCAAGAAACATTATGATCTGGTTATTTTCAGGTTTTGGAATCCTTTTTTTGCACCTGCCTTGGGGGTCATTGCAGGTGTCATTAAGAAAAATTCTCCAAAGACAAAATTAATGTCATTATCTGACAATATCCTTCCTCATGAAAAAACACCTCTGGGGGATTTTCTCACCACTTATTTATTTCAGAAGTTGGATGGGCACATTGTGCAATCCAGTCAAACAGAAAAGGAGCTGCAGGAAGTGGTGGATGATCCCATATATGAAAAACGGTTTCATCCAATATATACCAATTTCCCCAAGAAAATAAACAAAAATACTGCCAGGAATAAATTGGGATTAACAGCAAAATATATTATTCTCTATTTTGGTATAATTCGCGACTACAAAGGATTTGATATTCTGTTAAAGGCAATAGCCAAATTAAAAAATAGTGGGCTTGATTTCCATCTTCTCGCCGGGGGAGAATGTTATGGAAACGATGAAAAATATACCCAATTAATATCTGATTTAGAAATTTCCGATTTTGTCACTTGGCATAATAAATATATACCCGATTCCGAGGTGTCTAACTATTTTTCAGTAGCAGATGTTGTTGCACTGCCCTATCGAACTGCTTCTCAAAGTGGGATTACTCAAATTGCCTATTATTATGACATTCCTGTTATTGTTACCAAAGTGGGTGGACTGCCAGAAATTGTGGATGAGGGGCAGTCAGGATTCACTATTGAACCAGACAATCCAACAGAGTTAGCAAATGTGCTTGAAACCCATTTGAATAATGGCACATTTCTTGAAATGGAAGACTATATAAAAACCTTTAAACAAAAATTCTCCTGGGAATATTTTGTTGATGGAATTGAATCGGTGTATTCAAAAATATGACTGCTCACATAAAAATTCTCATTCTGAATTGGAATGGCAAACATATTCTAAAACCTTGTTTAGATTCCATCAAAAAAATAGATTATTCCAATTATTCAGTCATGGTTATTGATAATGGCTCAGCAGATGATTCTGTTAAAATGGTTAATGAAAACTTCCCCGAAGTTGACATCTTAGAGTTAAAAAAAAATTATGGATTTGCTGGAGGCTATAATCGATGTTTCACTCGATTGAAGGATGAATATTCAGGATTTATTCTTTTATTAAATAATGATACTGAAGTTGATCCAAGCATCCTCAGCAGTTTTATTCAGGCAAAAGATAAATATGGAGATAATCATTTATATGGTGGAAAAATATTTTATAAGAAT
>Ga0207966_1001655_pt1 | contig 12030 bp, 11 predicted proteins | sample Knorr_S23_td_NAD_FD_185611 | JGI IMG/M metagenome (GOLD analysis project Ga0207966, IMG submission 185611) | Marine microbial communities from Southern Atlantic Ocean transect - Knorr_S23_td_NADW_ad_2500m_LV_B (SPAdes) (version 2) | ecosystem: Environmental > Aquatic > Marine > Oceanic | place... | reverse complement strand
TGGTTATATTTCCGGATTGCCTCCCCTTTTTGAATTTCGGCTAAAGCTATTTTATGTCCAGCTGGGATATTTTCTTGTGCAATGACGTTTTCAAAAGAACAGTTCTCCTTTATTTTCGTCAAGGCTAAGCCCACATTATCGTTTGGATGTAATCGCATATTATACACTTTCTGTCTTTTGACTCAGCGGAAAAAACACCGCCTTACATTGTAATGGGCTTATGTGTGTTTGACTCATGTATTATGGTTAGGATGGATTGCACTGATTTTAAATTATCCCGTTGAAACACTTTATTGAATGAGTCTGTATGCACTTTCAACACTGGCATCATTATGAATAATCTCCGACAGCGCAGTTGTTATACCCCCGATATTAGCATGTCCCCAGATGTTGCGCCCCATAGTAACCCCTGCTGCTCCAACATCCATGGCATCATGAACCATTTCCAGAATTGCCCTGTCAGAATCAATTTTTGGTCCACCTAGTATCAAAACTGGAACAGAACAATTATCCAGCACTACTTTGAAGCTCTTTTTGTCACCTGTGTAAAAAGTTTTGATAAAATCAGCCCCGGTCTCGCTTGCTACACGTGCCGCAGCCGCAACTTTTTCAGGTGTTCTCATCTCCGTGTTCGGCCATCCGCCCGGGATACTTTCCACCATCAATGGTATTCCCCACTTTTGACATTCTCCAGCCAAACATACTGCGTTCAGAACAGAGTCTGTTCCGGAAAAACGCTTGAAGTAATCATCTTCCGGAGTACACCAAGGATAGACCTCCACCTTAATTCCGTCTACTCCCAGTCTAATAGCTGTTTCTACAATAGGAACAACCGTCTCTGGAGTCACGTCAACACTCAGCCAACACCCCCCATTACCCAGCACTTCAGCAGCTTGTATGGTGGAACCGTAAGGAGTGAGGATAGCATCCGCACCTGCACTAATCACGGTTCTGATAACATGATTAGAGTCTTTCAAGCCAGTCACGGTATCAAATACCCGTGCATGATCCATGGCAACTACTAATGCTCGGTTATTCTTCCGAAAAAGACGACGTGTTCGGAGTGTTTTTTGTTTTATCATGGTGATTTTACCTGCTAAAGAAGTTTTAAAAGTTACACAAAAAGGATTCTAAAAAGGAAATGACTCCTGCCGAGGCTAATTTTAATATCCTTGTCTTTCACAAAATTATTTTTTTACACAAGACCGTTAATGGGTGGCAACTCCACTTTATGAAAGTATGACTTTTATCGAAAATATGATATTAACCTTCTAACCCGGTAATATCACATTCGACGTTTTCCATTCTGAGTTGATGCGTACTTGGGTTGCATCCCATGATTGTACGCCGCTGACGATTACATCATGGGCCATCTCGGGAATCCTATTTGACGATTTCAGGTATTCGTTGAATTTCAGGATCGGTGAACAGGTCATCCTCATCAGCACTTCGTGTACTAAATTCACTAAATATTGCACCCTCAGCACCACCCTGAAACCAATGCCAAGTTAAAGGTGGAATCGTAAACTGTTCTCCTGGTTTGAGAACAATTTCGTTCCAGACGGTATAATGCTCTTTGCGGTGTTGTGGTGGTGTTGCTTTTGGATTCTTTGTTTCTTCACCTTCGACATACATATAGACCACCCCCCATCGACAGCGGATAGTTTCCTGTTTGCCAATATAATCAAACTCTGGAATTGGCGGGTGCATGTGTTGTGGAACTGTCTGTCTTGGCATAAGAACGATCTCTTTTGCACAATATTTTTCATCATTAAAATAAACAACCAGAGCTACCCCAGTTTGCTCGTACTCACCAAGACCTAGATCAGCAATTTCAATTGTATCTTGTTCTTCAGTAGTCAATACAATACCAGCTTTATCAAGATATTCGCGGGCTACTTTTTGCCAATTTTTAACTTCTATTTGTGTCAGTGCCATAATCAATATCTCCTCAAAATGGTTAATGGTGATTCAGTTTTTAGTCCATGAGAAAACGGACAAAAAACTTTGGTGATCAAAATATTTCAAATCTCGTTCATGTTTTAAAGATCTTCAAAGAGGACTTTTTCTGTGACTATTTGATCCTTTTCAAATGAAAGTTTGGGAGTTATACCTTCCTTAGAGAGAGATGAGTGGTATTCTTTGACTGCATTGAGAGTACTCAATTCACCTTCAATAACCGAGCGCATCAAACTGACTAGCGTGACTGGAGACTCAGCTAAGTTGATTTTCCTGCCAAAGAGGGCTACTCTGGCACCGTATTTTTCACTCTGCCGAACCAGTTCAAAAGTATCGCGAATCGGTCCTTTACCTCCTCCAAGTACTCCTACAATCAGTTCCCCCGGGTGGTAGGAACACAACTCCTCCATAGCCATTGGCCCATTGAAAGGAATTTTGAGAAAGAGAGGACGGTCTTGCTTAGTCAGACCTGCAAGACATCGAACGATACAGTCATTGATATATTCCGGGAGTTTGTCCTCACTAATACCAATGTCAATCTGCGGATTGAACACCTCCAGAAAGTAGCGCATTCCAGTACCAGATAGCTCACTTAGGAACTGTCTTAATCCCTCAAGGGATTCTATATCTTTTTCAATATCATTTGAAAAAGTGATTGAATAAAGCCCTAAATCCACCAATGGAATTAGTCTCTTTAGGTGAAGAGTTCGAAAATTACGAGATTGATATTGCTGATATACCGAATGACGAAGTCCCCAGATATCTGTAGTGTCGTTGTATCGAACTGCAGGAGATACAAGTGAATTTTCGAAAATACCTTCTTCTACCAACCTTTCTGCCCCTGAAGCAGACATCAGCATCAAGTCCACTAACCCACTTGAGACCATTTCACGCATCGCCTGCAAGTATTCTGGGAAAGACCTGGGGCGGGAAGCATCTTCAAGATGAACTCCTGGACAAAAAATACCACCTCCCATATCTGCATCCTTTGCATCAGCAATGATAAAATCAGAAGGCTTGTATTGACCCAGTCGTATTTTTTTCAGTTTGGTGTCAAGGGATTTTTCCATGGAATAACTACTCTTGATTTAACCTTGAAACAAGGTTGTTTATGTTTGTTGTTTTGAAAGTCAAAATGATTTAAGGTTCTTGAAGGTTTACTTAAATTCAGCTAAGGTGAAATCAAGTTTCACTGATGCTTATTTGTGTTTTATAGTTGGTATCTTGAGAAAGGTCCTGTACCGCTAAATACAGATAACCTTCAATATTGCTTTAAATTTCTAAAAATTTTTCAAACCCATTATAATCACTCTTGTTTCATCCTAATTGAGAGGTTGGATTATTTCAAACCATAAATAACAACTATTTAACAACTTGATCAATTGATTTCTCAAGCTAACACCCCCTTGCTGATGGGAATTGATGCGGGAACTAGTCGTGTACGAGTACTACTGTTCGAAGTGGACGGTACTTTGGTAGCAGAGGCAAGTGATGAACCTCCGGTTAAACGTCCTAGAACCGGTTGGACCTCAACTGAAGCAGAAGATCTTTTGAAATCCTGTCTGAAGGCAATACGGTCAGTTGTGGCAAGGGTGGATAAACCTGAAAGGATACGTTCTGTTGCAGTGGCCAGTGTTGCAGAGGCAGGAGTGCCAATCGACGCAGATGGAGATGCTGTCTATCCAATAATTGCTTGGTATGATTCCAGAACACAACCTCAGGCGCACTGGCTCAAGAAACATATTGGTGAAGAAAGGCTTTTCAGAATAACAGGGCTCAACCTCTATCCTATTTTTGGACTCTGCAAACAGTTGTGGATTCGTGAAAATGCTCCTGAAGCTTTCTCCAAGACAGTGCGTTGGTTAAATACGGCTGATTTTCTAGCTTGGAAACTCAGCGGAGTCCCAGCTACGGATTATAGCCTCGCTTCTCGAACTTTTGCACTGAACATTCAAAATCTTGAGTATGCCAATGAACTTTTAGAGGAAGTGGGAATTCCTTGTAATTGGTATCAGACATTAGTTCCTTCAGGAACATTTCTAGGCAATGTCCTTCCTGAAACTTCAAAAATTACTGGTCTTTCATTAGACTGCAAAGTGTCATCCGGAGGACATGACCACTTAGTTGGCGCACTGATCGCAGGTGCAACAAATCAAGGAACACTGATAAATTCGATGGGTACTGCTGAAGCAGTGACATTTTTTATGGATAAACCAATCGATGACAAAGCGATCGGTGCTCAGGGTTATGTACAGGGAGTTATTGTAGTAGATCGTCCGTATTATTATTATCTTGGCGGGCTTTTCACTTCTGGAGGTGCGGTCCAGTGGTTTCACAGACTTACAGAGCAACGCTATTCCCATGAAGATCTTATCAAAGACGCATGGAAAATTTCACCAGGTGCAAACGGTGTCCTTTTCCTACCGCAAATGCGTATTGGATCACCACCAAATCCGGCCGAAATGTCACGGGGAGCCTTCATTGGATTGGGAACTGACACTGACCATACTGTGCTCTATCGTTCCATGCTTGAAGGTATGGCCTTTGATGTGAAGATGATTTTGGAAGGAATAAGTCAACTTAAGAAAGTACCAGAAATTGAAAATATCCATTGTTTTGGTGGAGAAAGCCGGAACGATCTGCTGATGAAGATCAAGGCTTCAGTTTTAAACCGTGCTTTGACTAAAATGGATATGCCGGAAACTGTCAGTCTTGGGGCAGCCATTCTTGGAGGAATTGGAGCAGGAATCTTCACTAATCTTCAGGAAGCCATTAATGGACTGAGGTTCAATACTTATGAGATACTTCCACAGTCGGAATGGGTGGAACCCTATCAAAAGTTTTATGATGATGTTTATTCTGATGCTTGGAAGCAGATTAGGCCCCTACAGGAAAAGTTACTGAAAGCCTTTCCTCCAAATGATAATGATTCCTAATATTGTGAACTAAAACAGTTTAAAAAATAAAATGATACTTATCACAACTCAAGTTGATGTTTGTTCCAAAATAATGTGGAGCTACCAATGATGTAGTGAGATGTGGTTCAGCTCAGCTTGATACATAAGATGGATAACAACTACTACTTTCGTGTATTTTTTAATGACTCTGTACTAAAAAAAGTATGTTTAACTTGCCATCATGAGTAATTCTTCAGTAGATACAGTACCTGTCTGATATAACTTTTGTATCGTGACTGCTGCGGCAAGGTTGCCTAGACAGGCACTATTATAAGCATCTTGCCCGCTTACTAATCCTAAGCATATCCCAGCCAACATACTATCTCCAGCACCCACTGTATCAATTTTTCCGGTTATATTTATGCTTGGAATTTCTTTAATTACACCTTCATCCACAACAATACATCCATTGATCCCACGTGTAATAAAAATTGTTTTGTTTAACTTTTTGTATAGTGTCTTTGCTGCCTTGAGTGCATGCTCTCGGGGGACAACAGTACCTTTGGGAATAGTAGTACCAATCATCCTCGCAGCTATGAAGTCATTGACTTTAAGTATCACACCTTTAAAAGCATCGCTATTATGACGACTATCAACTATAAAAGTAGTTTTGCTGAATTTATTAATCAATATTAACAGCTTATCGATAAATTCTTTTATAAAAAGGCTCCCCGCTATTTGCTGATTAATAATAACAATTTCTAGTTCAGGTAATTCTTTTTCCAGCGATGACAGCAAACTATTTAATGTGTATGAATCCAGTTTGTTAAAATTGCCAAAGTCAATTCGATTAAGCTCATTCTGCTCTTTATAGGGCTTCACATAAGTAGGGGTTGCCCAGTGCTTTTCTTGCGTTATCATTCCTTCGCAATTGACGTTGAGTTCATTTAATTTTTGCATTAATTTTTGACCCCATGGTTCAGTACCTACAACTCCAAAAACATGTATATTTTCACAACCTAAAGCGTGTAAATTATTAACAACGTTGCCTGCTCCTCCGAGACTGTAATCTTGTTCAGCAATTGGCCAGGTAGGTAAGTCAGTCTCAAGCGATTTTTCTGAGGCAATCTCGTTCAAAAACCAGTACACATCCAGACAGAAATCACCGACAACTCCTATTTTAGCTGTTTTAGCATTACATAGAATTTTTTCAATAAGCTGTTTATTCAATAATTTGCTCTGATAAAGATAACTAGACAAAAAATATTTTTATGGACAAGCACTGTCTTACAGAAAAAATCAATCTTCCAACTTCTAGGAACAGTTGCCAGACACAATCAAAGTAAATGAAGTCTGTTTGTTAATGGGCTGGGCTTGTAAGGAAAATGGTAACCTTGATTTGTTTTGCTTCAGTTGAACTACAGTTAAAAAACTGTTTAGCCCTTGACGGCTCCAAGCGTTAAACCACGGACAATATATCTTTGTGCGAGTAGGGCGATAAAGATTGGAATAATCATAGCGATCATTGTCCGGACACTGAGGAACCAGAACTGCACCCCACGGGACTCGAAGGAACCGGCGATGAACATCGGAATTGTAATCGCGTTTTTACTGCTCAGCACCAATGCAAACAGAAGTTCGTTCCAGGTAAAAGCGAAGATGATCAGTGCCGTTGCAGTTACGGCAGGAGCAGAAAGAGGCAGTGCGATTCTCCAGAACGCTCCAAAATGACGGGCGCCATCCATCATGGATGCTTCTTCCAACTCAATTGGAAGGTCTAGAAATGCCTGTCTCATGATGACAACTGCAAAGGGCAGAGTGAATGTGGTATTGATCAAAATCAAGGCCAGATGAGTATCCAATAGACTAAAGGTCTGTAGTACAATATAGAAAGGGATAACGGTTGCTACCGGGGGGAGAACCCTTTGAGACAGAAACCATATGGTAATATCCCGGTTCTGAATCAGTTTGAACTGGAAACGTGCCAACGCATAGGCTGATGGAATCCCAAGAGCAAGAGCAAGAAACGAAGAAGAAATGGAGATGACTATGCTATTGAAAATCGATTTACGCATTTCTGGAACAACCAGTTGATCGAGCCAGTTGTTCAGTGTGGGATCAAAATGGATTCCAGGAATACCTAGACCAGTGACGGTGAAGGTGTCCATCGGGGCACGCAAGCTTGTCGATAGACCCCAGTAGAGTGGAAAGACAAAAATCAGCACAACACTGACCGCAATCAGAAAATAAACAGAATCTCCCATGGAAGAACCCCGTCCAGGAAGTGAACCGAAATATCTCATAATGGAGTACAGTGTATTGATGAACTTCAGTTGATCACTTCACCGGTCGCGTTAAAAATATGGCAGTTTTTATGATGAAAGCCCATTTGGACCGTTTCGCCTTTCTGGGTGTTAGAATCTCCGTCTGCGATCATTGTGATAAGGTTTTTGTCTGCATCGGTAATGTGAAGATAGGTTTCATTTCCGAGATGCTCGACGACATCGACCGTGCCTTCAAAGAATTCATCTCCTTCTTTGTTTTCTTTGAGATGTTCGGGACGTATTCCCAGGGTGAGCCTTTCTCCTTCCCCCAGGTCCTCGGTGTTTCGTTTCAGTGGGAGGACTTTTCCGCCTGGAAGTTGAATGGTTAACTGTTTTTCCTGAACACCAAGTATGCTGGATGATATCAAGTTCATTCTTGGGGAACCGATGAATCCTGCCACAAACAGGTTTGTCGGGTTTCGATAAACTTCCAATGGACTTCCAATCTGTTCAATGACTCCATCATTAAGGATGAAGATACGGTTTGCCATCGTCATGGCCTCCACCTGATCATGAGTGACATAGATCATAGTCGTCTGTAACCTCTCATGAAGTTTTTCGAGTTCCATCCTCATTTGAACACGAAGTGCAGCATCCAGGTTAGATAGAGGTTCGTCGAAAAGAAAAACACTTGGTTCACGCACGATGGTTCTTCCAATGGCAACACGCTGGCGCTGTCCACCTGACAACTGTGAAGGACGACGATCCAGTAATTCTTCAATTCGAAGAATTTTAGCCACATCCAGAACTTTTCGACGGATTTCAACTTTATTAACCTTATTCAATTTAAGGCCAAAACCAATGTTATCGAAAACATTCATATGCGGATAGAGCGCATAAGACTGAAAGACCATCGCTGCGCCTCGATCCGCTGGATGCAGATCATTCACACATCTGTCTCCGATAAAGATTTCCCCGGCGGTGATATCTTCCAAGCCAGCAATCATTCTGAGCAGCGTGGATTTTCCGCAACCTGAAGGGCCAACAAAGACTACGAATTCCCGGTCTTCAATATCCAGGCTGACTCCATGGATCACTTCATTCCCATCGAATGATTTTCTGATGTTTTTTAAGTTTACTTCAGCCAATTTATTCCTCCGTTTTTATTTATTCTGAAGAGATCAACCCTTGACTGCGCCAAGAGTTAATCCCCGTACTATGTACTTTTGAGCCAATAGTGCAATTATGACAGGGGGGGCGATGGCAATCATCGCTCGAACCGCCATGAACCAGAACTGCACACCCCGAGTATCAACCGCACCTGCCATATGAATAGGAATAGTAATTACATCCTTGCTGCTGATTGTGACAGCAAAAAGGAACTCATTCCAAGTGAAAGCGAACATGATCAATCCCGTTGCTACAATGGCAGGCGCAGCCAGCGGAAGAGCGACTTTGAGGAAGGCACCAAAATAACTAGCCCCGTCCATGAGTGCTGCTTCCTCAAGTTCGATTGGAAGATCCATGAAAGTCTGCCGGACGATGACCACCACGAAAGGCAAAACAAAGGTGGCATTGATCAGTATCAATGCCAGATGGGTATCCAGGAGACCGAGGGTTTGCATCACAAGGTAAAAGGGAACAATTGTCGCAACGGGCGGCAATACCCTTTGCGAGAGAAACCAGATGGTTAAATCCTTGTTTTTAATGGTTTTGAAACGGAAACGGGCAAGGGCATATGCTGCTGGAGTGCCTAAAAACAAAGCCAAAAGTGAGGCAGACACCGCAATTATTGTGCTGTTGCCAATTGCTCTTCTAGCTTCACCGGTGTACAGTTGATCGATCCAGTTGTCAAGTGTCGGTTCGAAATGGATGAAAGGGATGCCTAAACCGGAAACGGTGAAGGTGTCAATAGGATTTCTCAAACTTGTTGAGAAAGCCCAATAAATAGGAAACAAAAAGATCATGGCCACCAGCACAGCCAGGAGAGAGTAAAGCGAATACCGTATCGATTTCGGTTGAATCCGAGTTCCCCTGTTTTTATGCATAGTTTTCCCTCAACTGCCTGAAAAACAGAGTAACAATGATCATGACAACGATCAGTAGGCAATAAGATATCGCCGATGCATAACCAAGATCGAAGTATCGCAAGCCGGTTCTAAATGCTAAAAAGGACATCGACTGGGTAGCTACACCTGGCCCTCCGCCTGTCAAAGCATACGGTATATCAAACAGTTTGATGGCTTCAGCAAGTCGCAATAGCAAGACAATTATAATCGTTGGGGTTAGGAGCGGAAATATGATGTTCATGAAGAGCCCAGACTTTGATTTACTTTCCATTTTGGCTGCTTCCATTAACTCCTCTGGGATGCCCTGTAGGGCCGCTAAAAAGACTAGAAAACAAAACGGGGTCCACTGCCAGATGTCAACAAGGATGACGGAGAACAGGGCCCAACCCGGTTTAGAAAGGAATGGAATTCCGAGAAACCCCAAGGGGCCCCCTACTTCGTAAAAAATGGTGAAGAATAGGTAACCTACGGCAAGAGGTGTAGCGAAAATTGGCAGGATCATAATAGTCCTAAGCATTGACCTGCCCCATAATCGCCGATTAAAAAGTATTGCCAAAAGAAGCCCAAGTATGAGCTGGATGGGAACAGCTGTGAGAACAAAGATAGTCGTTACCTTTACTGCCGAAGCCACTTGCGGATCGCCCCACAAACGTTTGTAATTGGTAAAACCGACATTGGTCCAGATGGAAATCTTTTCGCGGATGATATTTGTCCTGGTTCTGGGCTTACCTGCTTTACTCAGCACAGGGTTACCTTCCTGGTCAAGAATCGGGACTTTCTCCCTGGTGACATTTAATCTGTTTTCCACCTTGTGAAAGCTGATGTAGAGCGAATAACAAAGAGGAAACAATGTGAATATTAATACCCAGAAGACAGCAGGCAGAATGAATAGAAAACGAACCTTGGTTCTACGATGCATATTCATTAATTATAATGAACCTACTTTAAAATGTAGAAGGACATGTCCTGAGGAAACCCGGACATGTCCTATTAATTGAAAATTACTTGTAACCGATTGCAGACTTGTAGTATTCAAGTTGCTTGTCGCGACCGAGTCGGTCGGTTACTTGTTCCCAGGATTTCGCAGTACTGTCTAGTGCCTGTTTCGCCGAAATCTCTCCACTCATGGATGCAGACAGATTCTTGTCCAGAATGTCCCAGTATTCGAAGGTTCCCGGAATCCTGAGATAAGTCATACTGGTCTTTGCAAAGAAATTCTCATAGTAGGCATTAAGATAATCCTTCACGTCAGCCTCGTTCCATCCTGCATCTAGGAAGTCTCCCAGTTCTCCTTCTCCCTGAGGGGACAGGAACTGATACTTGAAGCCAGGATCAACACCCGTCCAGCCATTGTTTGCCAACCAACTCGAAGCAGGCTTGATTGCCATCAAAGAAAGGAAGGAAAAGGTGGCTTCTGGATTTGCGGAGAAGTTCGAAATTACGCCGTGCCATGAACCGCCCGTAGTGTTTCCAACTTTTTGTGGGTTGTCCGTCTTGACAAACTTACCAGATTGATGGTCGTAGTATGTATCTGAGGAGGGCAGGATAGAAGATGCACATACTCCCTGAATTTTAGAACGCGAAGTATCCTGGCAGAGCGAACCGACATCACCCCAACTGAAGACAAAAACAGATTTTCCACGCAGAAAGTAATCCCAGGCCTCTCCCAGACTCCAACCTACCTGAGCGGATGGTCCTGTCTTATGGAGTTCATGCAAAAATTCCAAGGCCGCTAAATGACCTGGACTGTTGATCATCGGCTTCATGTTTGTTGGATCAAACCAATACACATTATGGTAACGATCCAGCTTAGGTCCTGGTGTAATGGCAAAGGAAGCCGAAAGAGACTGAAAGTGGTAATGTCCCTGTTCACCGACTTTCAAATGAAGAACGGTGCCAGAATCAGGCTTGGAGTCTTTATTATCCCAGTTTTTTCCGTTGAAAAATTTACTTATATCCAGCATCTGTTGCCATGTCTTAGGGGGTACTGGAAGGCTGTATCCATATTCCTGCTTGAATTGCTTGCGCCACTTAGGATCGGAAAGGGCATCTCGGCGGTAATAAAGAACCTGACCGTCACCGTCATTCAATACACCGTATCCTTTACCGCCCCATGTGTGGAGTTGCTTCAGTGATTCAGGCATAGAGTCATAAGACCACTTAGGATAATCCCCAGATGCTATGAGATCGTCCACTTGAAAGGCATATCCATTTGGGACAATATCTCCGTACCAGAATGCACCAACCATGAACGCATCATACTGACCAGTTCCAGTTCGAAGATCGAGCATCATCTTCGTGTAGTGTTCACCGAAAGGCAATTCGACAATTTCCAATTTACCTCCAGACAGTTCTTCCCAAATGGGTCTAAAACTATAAAGAGGACCGGAAATCCCGCCTTTTGGCCCACCTGCATTGACGGTAACCGTTATTTTTGCACCTTTAAAGGGTTTTTCACCTTGACCAAAGAGTCCACCGAGCTCATCACTGCTGGTTGGTATGACAGTACCATCCTCCATGATAAGATCAACACTTCCGTCACTGTGCCACTTGACGTATTTTCCTGCCTGTACTAATGAAGCCATAGGCATCAAGAATGCTAACAAGGACAAGGACACCAAACATTTTTTTATCATTTTCATATTAACCTCATATGATAAATTAGATTGATAATATGCTCACCATTAAGCATGTTGGGTATGCTACATAAGACTATGTACTTTGTCAACAAAATAATTTAACTATTTATTTTTAGTTTGATTAAGACCATATTTTTGTCTTGGTTCACTAGAAATACGAAAAATTGGCATATTGTTTTCTGATAGATATTCTTAATTTCAT
>Ga0207966_1001654_pt1 | contig 12032 bp, 13 predicted proteins | sample Knorr_S23_td_NAD_FD_185611 | JGI IMG/M metagenome (GOLD analysis project Ga0207966, IMG submission 185611) | Marine microbial communities from Southern Atlantic Ocean transect - Knorr_S23_td_NADW_ad_2500m_LV_B (SPAdes) (version 2) | ecosystem: Environmental > Aquatic > Marine > Oceanic | place... | reverse complement strand
AAGTGAAAGTACCCTTAAAGATACGATTTTAATGATGATAGATGAACAGAATAAAAAAGGAGGGTTATTAGGTAAAAAACTTGAAGCAGTCGTTGTAGATCCTGCATCTGACTGGCCTTTGTTTGCTGAAAAAACAAGGGAATTAATTGAGGTCCATAATGTGGATGTTATTTTCGGGTGCTGGACGTCAGTATCAAGAAAATCCGTTCTACCAGTACTTGAAGAACTGAATGGTCTTTTATTTTATCCTGTTCAGTATGAAGGAGAAGAATCATCTAAAAATGTATTCTATACTGGAGCTGCACCCAATCAACAAGCAATACCAGCGGTTGATTATTTTATGAATGAACTAGGAATAAAAAGATGGATTCTAGTAGGAACAGATTATGTTTATCCTAGAACGACAAATAAAATTCTGGAGGCATATTTACTTAGCAAAGGAGTGGCTAAAGAAGATATTATGATTAACTATACTCCGTTTGGACATTCTGATTGGCAAACTATTGTAGCAGATATAAAAGCTTTTGGATCAGCTGGTAAAAAAACAGGAGTTGTATCTACTATTAATGGTGATGCAAATGTTCCTTTTTATAAAGAGCTTGGGACTGTAGGAATTGATGCTACTGATATTCCAGTTATAGCTTTCTCAGTTGGTGAGGAGGAATTGGCAGGATTAGATACAGGACCTTTAGTTGGTCATTTAGCAGCATGGAATTATTTTATGAGTTCAGAGTCTGAAGAAAATTATGCTTTCATAGAGGCTTGGCACAAGTTTATTGGAGATGATTCAAGAGTTACTAATGATCCAATGGAAGCCCATGTTATAGGATTTAATATGTGGGTAAAAGCAGTTGAAAATGTGGGCACAACAGAAGTAGATGTCGTAAGACCAGCAATGTATGGTTTGACAGTGCCAAATTTAACTGGCGGTATAGCAGTTATGAACACTAATCATCACTTAACTAAGCCCGTATTAATTGGAGAAATTTTAGATGATGGACAATTTGAAATTGTTTATGAAACTCCTGCAGGTGTGATAGGCGATGCTTGGACTGATTTTTTACCTGATTCTTCAGTACTAGTTGCTGACTGGACACCTCCTATTTCCTGCGGAAATTATAATATTAAGACTGGGGTATGTTCTGGCCAGAATTATTAAAATTTAATAATTCTTTTAAATATAGTGTTGAACATTGGTGAAGATATGAATAAATTTGCTAAGCTGCTAGTTATAATATTTATGTTTTTAAACATAAATAATGATTCTTTTGCGCAGAATATTGATGAGTTATTAGCAGCTTTGCCTTCAGCTAAATTTTCTGAAAAGGAAGTATTGGTTTCGAAGCTAGGAGATCTTAAAACAGAAACTTCTATTAAAGTTTTAAAAAGCCTAGAAAAAGGTACTTTATATTTTCTAAGATCATCCAAAAAAGTTATTTATGCCGATAAAACTGAAGAAGGTTATATTTTAACAGATATTTTGACTAGTGAGATAATAGGTAAAGTTAAAAAAAAGAAAATAAAGCGTATAAGCTTAAATAATAAATTACGAAAATTTACACGAACTATCATTGCTAAGTCTTCTTTATTGTCTCAAAAACCGCATATAAGAATTCATTCAGCTAAGGTAATTTTTGGTAGCAGGTCTGTAGAATTATTACCTATTATAAATGAGGCTTTAAAAAAAGAAACTAATGACAAAGTAAAAAAACAGATTGAAATGACTCAAGCCCGATTATGGCTGCTTACCGAAGATAAAAAACTTCAAGAACAAAGTTTAGATTATTTTAGTAATAATACCGATCCAAAAGTACAATCTGTAATTAATGAGTTTATTCAAAATCTGGATACAGAAAAGAATGATAGCAACTTATTAATGTATAATAAAGCGATAAGCGTAGTTAAAAAAATTGAAAGTGATATTAAGTTCTTTAAATTAATAGAAAATTTATTTTTTGGATTGAGTTTAGGATCTATTTTATTCCTTGCTTCAGTAGGCCTGGCCATAACATTTGGAGTTATGGGTGTTATTAACTTGGCTCATGGCGAAATGATTATGATTGGAGCCTATACTACTTATGTAACGCAGCTAGCTTTTCCAAATCTAATAGAATATTCACTAATGATATCATTACCATTTGCTTTTATTGTTGCTGGATTAGTTGGCATAATTATAGAGAGAGGTGTTATTCGCTATCTATACGGCAGACCCTTGGAAACTTTACTTGCTACATTTGGTATTTCTTTAATTTTACAACAATTAGTTCGAAGTATCTTTTCTCCAATTAATAGGCCAGTCATAACACCTAACTGGATGAGTGGGATGTTTGAAATTCATCCTGCATTATCATTATCTTATGGCAGGTTATATATAATAATATTTAGTATTACTGTTTTTGTGGCTTTATTAGCTATTTTGAGTAAGACACATGTAGGTATACAAATTAGAGCTGTCATGCAAAATAGATCAATGGCAAGAGCTATGGGGATTAAAACTGGATGGATTGATTCTATGACTTTTGGTCTTGGATCTGGAATTGCGGGAATTGCCGGCGTAGCTTTATCTCAAATCACAAATGTAGGTCCAAACTTAGGCCAAAATTATATTATAGATTGTTTTATGGTGGTAGTTTTTGGAGGAGTTGGTAATCTTTGGGGAACGCTTACCGGAGCATTTTTAATTGGTATAGGAAATAAATTTTTAGAGCCGTTTTCCGGAGCGGTTTTAGCAAAAATCATAACTTTAATTTTCGTAATATTATTTATTCAAAAAAGACCTAGAGGTATGTTTGCATTAAAAGGGCGTGCGAGTGAGATTAATCAATGATGCGAAGTAACTTTTTATCCAATTTATTAAAAGGAGATTTAAGAGCAAAAATATTTATATATTTACTAATCTTTGCGGGTGTTATTGTTCCTCTATTAAATCTTTATACTCCTGAGGACAACTTTTTACATTTGACCGATTATCATGTTGCTTTATTTGGTAAATATTTGACATACGGCTTACTAGCATTGTCGTTAGATTTAATATGGGGTTATTGCGGAATACTTAGTTTAGGACATGGAGCATTCTTTGCATTAGGCGGCTATTGTATGGGAATGCATCTAATGAGAGAAATAGGCGTCCGGGGAGTTTATGGAGATCCAATTTTGCCCGATTTTATGGTATTTTTAAATTGGAGTGAATTACCCCTAGCTTGGTATGGATTTGACCATTTGGGTTATGCTTTATTTATGGTAATTTTTGTACCTGCATTTCTTGCTTTTGTTTTTGGTTGGTTTGCTTTTAAATCTCGTGTTACTGGCGTTTATTTTTCTATAATTACGCAGGCAATGACTTTTGCTCTAATGTTAGCATTTTTTCAAAATGACCTTGGATTTGGCGGAAATAATGGGCTGACAGACTTTAAAGATATTATGGGATTTTCCTTACAAGATACTACCACAAAGATTTTTTTATTTTGTAGTTCAGTAGTAGCTTTAGGCCTAGGATTTATAGTTTCAAATAAGTTTATTAAATCTCATGCTGGTATTGTGACGACTGCTGTAAGAGATCAAGAGGATAGAGTTCGTTTCTTAGGTTATAGAGTCGAATATTATAAACTTTCCGCATTTGTTGTATCAGCAGCTTTAGCAGGAGTTGCAGGAGCATTATACGTGCCTCAAGTTGGAATAATTAATCCAGGTGAATTTGCACCTTTAAAATCCATAGAAGTAGTTGTTTGGGTTGCATTAGGGGGTCGCGGAACTTTGTATGGAGCAATTATAGGAGGTATTTTAGTTAATTTAGCAAAATCATTTTTTACAGTAAATTTTCCAGAAATATGGTTATTCTTTTTGGGAGGATTGTTTGTATTAGTAACAATATTTCTACCGAGAGGTGTGATTGGTTTATTTGCTGATTTGATCAAGTATTTTAAAAGTAAAAAGTTGAAAACAAATGAATAATTCTCAATTTAATACCCGAAGATCTATATTATATGTAGATGGCGTCACTGTAGATTTTGACGGTTTTAAAGCTTTAAATGGCTTATCTTTTATAGCTGTTCCAAATACTATACAAGCTATTGTAGGACCAAATGGGGCTGGTAAGACAACTTTTATGGATGTCGTGACAGGAAGGACACGTCCAACTCAAGGGAGAGTCATATTTAAGGAAAGTATTGATTTATCGCGCTATGATGAAACAGCAATAGTTGGTTTAGGTATAGCTAGAAAATTTCAAAGGCCATCAATATTTCCAGAACATGATGTGTTAAAGAATTTGGAATTAGCTGTTTTTAAAAGAAAAGATATATTGAATTCATTTTTCTTTAGAAAAAAAAATCTAAATAATAAATTGCTAGGTGATGTGGCAAATAAAATTGGTCTAGGGAGTGTTATAAATGAAAAAGCGGGTTCTTTATCGCATGGCCAAAAGCAGTGGCTTGAAATAGGTATGTTATTAGCCCAAGAATGTGAGGTTCTTATGCTTGATGAGCCGGTCGCAGGAATGACAGATGAAGAAACTAAAAAAACTTCATCTTTATTGCGTGATATTTCTAAAGAGAGAACCTTAATAGTTATAGAACATGATATAGATTTTGTTGATTCTTTAAAATGTCCTGTAACTGTACTCAATGAAGGATCAGTTTTAGCAGTAGGCTCAATGAAAGAACTTAAGAAAAATAAATCTGTTATAGATGTTTATCTAGGAAGATAGGAATGCTCGATATAAAAAATATAAATCTGTCATATGGAACAAGTCATATTCTTTTTAGTATGTCTCTTCAAGCTAAACTTGGAAATGTGACAGCTATTTTAGGTAGGAATGGTGTAGGTAAATCAAGCTTATTAAAAGCAGTGATGGGTTTGGAAACTATACAATCAGGAACAATATTATGGGAGAATACGGATATTTCTAATTTAAGCCCAGCTCTTAGGGCAAGATCTGGAGTTGCTTATGTCCCTCAAGGGAGAGAAATATTTTCTCTATTAACAGTAGAAGAAAATTTACAAACTGGGTTTTCAGTTCTACCCATGAAAGAAAGGAAAATTTCATCTTTTATTTATGATTTATTTCCAATATTAAAAAATATGAGGAATAGGAGAGGGGGAGATTTGTCAGGTGGACAACAACAGCAGTTGGCAATTGCTAGAGCATTAGTTATGAAGCCAAAATTATTACTCTTAGATGAACCTACAGAAGGAATTCAACCTTCCATAATTAAAGAAATAGCAGAGGTAATTCGTTATTTAGTTCAATCGGAAAAAATAGGAGTTATATTAGTAGAACAATATTTTGACTTTGCACGAGATCTTGCAGACAGTTATTATGTTTTAAAAAAAGGTCGAATTGCATTATCAGGAAAAGGAAAAGAAATGAAAAAAAATGAAATACAACGATACCTTACAGTTTAAATTTAAGAATATAAAAAGAGCTAGAGGCAGCTTAGATATCTCATTTTCAAAAAAGGGTATTAGTCGTATGTATTATAAAAATCCTTTACGTTCTTTTTCTAATGATGATGGAATAGAAAATATTCCGACAGCAGTTATAGTAAATACTTCTGGAGGCATAGTTTCAGGCGATAAACATAAAGTATGTATAAACATAGATAAGAATAGTAAGGCTTTGATTTTTTCTCAAGCAGCTGAAAAAATTTATAAAAGTTTAAATAATGATTATGCAGAAATAAATAATGATATCTTTGTAGGTGAGAATAGTTGGATAGAGTGGCTGCCACAAGAGACAATTGTTTTTGAAAATTCACGATTAAAAAGAAATTTGAATATTTATTTAAGTAAGAATTCAGAATCATTAGCAGGGGAGATAGTGGTTTTAGGAAGACTAGCAAAAGGTGAATTTGTTAATAATGTTTATCTAAAGGATGCCATATCGATATATAAAAATGGAAAGATTCAATGGGTGGATATAGCATTGTTAAAAGAAGGAGTTAATAATGCGAGGAGCTCTTCTACTCGCTTAGATGGTGCCAACAGTTTTTTTACAATTGTGTTATCAAGTGAAAAGGTGAAAAAATATAAAAAAGCAGTTGTTGATTTAACAACAAGTTTTATAAAAAAAATTAAAATTAGTGTAACTTTGGTGAATGAAAATTTGGTAATTAAGGGCCTTTCAGAGGATCCTTTATTACTAAGGAAAATTTTTTCTAAAATTTGGTGTTTTATTCGTCTAGAGCTTAAAAAATTGACGCCTGTTATGCCTAAGTTATGGTGGATATAAATATATTGAGGGAGGGTAATTTATGAAACTTACTCCAAGAGAAAAAGATAAGTTGTTAGTATCAATGGCTGCTGAGGTTGCAAGAAGAAGATTAAATCGTGGAGTTAAATTAAATTATCCTGAAGTGATCGCTTTAATTTCAGATTTTGTCGTTGAAGGAGCTAGAGATGGAAAAAGAGTAAGTGATCTTATGACTTCTGGAGCTGAATTAATTACGAAAGAACAGGTAATGGAAGGAGTTGAAAGCATGATAAAAGATATTCAGGTAGAAGCTACTTTTCCAGACGGTACTAAATTAGTGACAGTTCATGATCCAATTAAATAAATAGGAGAATTAAATGATACCTGGAGAAATTATATTATCAAATAAAGAAATAATACTTAATAAAGATTCTTCTGCTGTTGAAATTATTGTTGAAAATAGGGGTGATAGACCTATCCAAGTGGGATCTCATTTTCATTTTTATGAAGTAAATGTATTTTTAAATTTTAATAGAAAGAAAGCTTATGGAATGAGGTTAAATATTGCATCTGGAACTGCAATTCGTTTTGAGCCAGGTCAAAAAAGAGAAGTAGAAATAATACCTTATGCTGGAAAAAGAGTTGTTTTTGGGTTTAATGGACTTGTAAATGGTCCCTTAAAAAAAGGTTAAAAATTATGGTTAAAAAAATAAATAGAAAAACATATGCAGCAATGTATGGTCCGTCAGTTGGAGATAAGATTAGATTAGCAGATACAGAATTATATATTGAGATAGAATCAGATCATACAGTGTATGGGGAAGAAGTAAAATTTGGAGGAGGAAAAGTTATTCGTGATGGCATGGGTCAGAGTCAAATTAGTAATGCAAAAGGGGCAGTTGATACTGTTATTACAAATGCAATAATTTTAGATCACTGGGGAGTCATTAAAGCAGATGTAGGAATTATAAATGGTTATATTTCTAAAATTGGAAAAGCTGGTAACCCAGATATCCAACCTAAAGTTGATATTATTATTGGTGCGGGAACTGAAGTTATAGCAGGAGAAGGAAAAATATTAACTGCTGGTGGAATAGATGCTCATATTCACTTCATTAGCCCACAACAGGTGGAAGAAGCTTTATATTCTGGGATTACGACTATGTTAGGTGGAGGAACAGGTCCTGCAGAAGGAACAAATGCCACTACATGTACACCAGGTCCTTGGCACATTTCTAAAATGCTCGAAGCAGCCGAAGGTTTCCCTGTGAATTTAGGATTTTTTGGGAAAGGAAATGCGTCGAATACAGAGTCTTTATTTGAGCAGGTAGAGGCGGGCGCTTGCGGTTTAAAACTTCATGAAGATTGGGGTACCACACCATCAGCAATCGATAAGTGTCTCTCAGTAGCGGATCAGCTAGATATACAAGTCACTATTCACACTGATACACTTAATGAATCTGGTTTTGTAGAGAATACCACTGATGCTTTTAAAGGTCGATGTATTCATGCTTTTCATACAGAGGGTGCTGGAGGAGGTCATGCTCCTGATATAATCCGTCTGGCAGGTGAAAAAAATGTTTTGCCATCTTCTACTAATCCAACAAGACCATATACAGTTAATACCATAGATGAACATTTAGATATGCTTATGGTTTGTCATCATCTTGATCCACGAATTCCTGAGGATGTAGCTTTTGCAGAGAGTCGGATTAGATCCGAAACAATTGCAGCAGAAGATATTCTTCATGATATGGGAGCTTTTTCTATGATTGCTTCAGATAGTCAGGCTATGGGTAGAGTAGGAGAGGTTATTATACGTACTTGGCAAACGGCAGCCAAAATGAAAGTTCAAAGAGGTTATTTACCAGAAGATAAAGAAGGTAATGATAACTTAAGGTGTAGAAGATATATTTCTAAATATACGATTAATCCAGCAATTACACATGGAATTTCACATGTGGTAGGTTCAGTTGAAATAAATAAATTAGCGGATCTTGTTTTGTGGGATCCTGCTTTTTTTGGGGTCAAGCCAGATAAAATAATCAAAGGCGGAGTAATAAATGGGTCGTTAATGGGTGATCCAAATGCATCAATTCCTACTCCTCAGCCTGTTCATTATAGGCCTATGTTTGGGCAATTTGGAAGATCACTAATTAATTCGTCCTTAACTTTTGTTTCAAAAATTTCTCTTGAAAAAGAAATTAAAGAAAAATTGAGTTTGAGCAGAAGAGTTGAACCTGTAAAGGAAACTCGTAATATTTCAAAATTAGATATGATACTTAATAATTTAACACCAGATATTACTGTGGATCCAGAAACTTATGAAGTTAAAGCGGATGGTGAACTTTTAATTTGCGAGCCTGCAGCTACTCTTCCATTGTCACAAAGGTATTTCTTATTTTGAAGGAGAGTAAAAATATTACATATTAAATCTTGGTCTAAATCAGGCTTATGGCCTGAAGAAAAACTAAAATATCAAATCACCCTCATGTCTTCGGATCGCTTGTGCAGAAGAAAAAAACTAAAAGTTGATAGTGGGCAAGAAATTATGCTTTCATTGGATAAGGTTGTGGAATTTAGGGATAATGACGGACTTGAACTTGAAAATGGAGATTGGGTTAGAATTAAATCAGCTAAAGAAGATGTTATAGATATTATAGCTAAAAATAATGAGCACCATTCATTATTAGCGTGGCATTTAGGAAATCGCCATCTTGCAATTCAGGTAGTAAGTGAAAACATATTAAGAATACTGGCAGATCATGTTATAGCTAAAATGTTAGAAGGTTTAGAAGCTAAAATAGAATATAAAAAAGAGGTTTTTAACCCAGAATTTGGAGCTTATGGCTCCCATCATCATTGAGAATAAAATGAAACAATATCAGCAATTTAAAGATAATAAAGTTCATAACGGTCTCTTTTCATTAATGACTTGGTTTTCACCTAGTTATCCAATAGGGTCTTTTGCTTATTCTCATGGTCTTGAATATGCAGTTGAAGCTGGTATCGTAACTAATACAGGTGACCTTAAAAATTGGCTGTATGATTTTCTTCATTTTGGGACTTGTTATAATGACTCTATTTTTATTTCTAATTCTTATGATGCTACAGAAAAAAATGATTTAATATTTTTTAATGAGGTAGCTGCGATGTCAAAAGCATTTAAATCATCAAGTGAAATTTCTTTGGAATCAGAACAGCAGGGTATATCCTTTTATCAAGTTACTTCTGTTACATTATCTTCTAAAAAATTTGAGTCATTAATTAATGGAATTAAAAAAAATATTTCTTATCCTGTAGTAGTGGGTTGTGCAGGATCTATAAAAACAATTAGAAAAATTGATTTAATAGATGCATATTTGCATTCTTTTATTTCAAATATTTTATCTGCATCCTTAAGAATAATGCCATTAGGTCAGACCGAGGCGCAGAGTATACTTTCAAGTTTAGAAAAGGAGATTAATTTGATATCAATTAATGCATTATCTAAGACTATTAGTGATCTAGGTTCATCAGTTTTTATGGGTGATTGGGCTTCGGCAAATCATGAAGGTCAATACACAAGGTTATTTAGATCATGACCTTGCCTATAAGAATAGGAATAGGAGGACCTGTTGGTTCTGGAAAAACTGCTCTTACAGTTTCTCTTTGCAAGAAGTTGTATCCTAAATATGACTTAGCAGTAATAACGAATGATATATATACTCAAGAAGATGCACAATTTGTTGCTAAGTCAGGGGTCTTACCCGATATGCGTATTCAAGGCGTTGAAACAGGAGGATGTCCACATACAGCTATACGCGAAGATGCATCTGTGAATTTAGCTGCTGTATCTGATATGCAAAAGTTATTTCCCAAAATTGAAATTATTTTAATTGAATCAGGAGGAGATAATTTAGCAGCTACTTTTTCTCCTGAGTTAGCTGATCTAACTTTATATGTAATTGATGTTGCAGCTGGAGATAAAATTCCAAGGAAAGGTGGTCCAGGTATTACTCGATCAGATTTATTAATAATAAATAAAATTGATCTTGCGCCTATAGTAGGGGCTAGTTTAGAGGTTATGGAAAAAGATACATTGAGGATGAGAGGGAAAAAGCCTTTCATATTTAGTAATTTAAAAAGTGGTCAAGGATTAAATGAAATATCTGATTTTATAATAAATAATTCCGGCCTCTAGAATTTACTTAAAGTTTTATTTTATTCCAACTTGTGTTAAGATTGTATATGAAAAGTTTATTTATTACATTAATTATATTTTTTAACATTTTGTTTTTAAATATAAATTTTTCTTTTTCAAATGATGACATAGATTTGTACCGAGTGGCTTTGCCTTGTGCCGGTTGTCATAGTGTTAGCAAAGGGTCTAGCATTCCTTCTTTATGTGGCTTTGATGAAAAGTACATATATACGGCATTAGTAGATTATAAACTTGAAAAAAGAGATAATTATTTAATGCAAATTATAGCTAAAGGTTATACCGATAAGGAAATAAAAAAACTATCAAAGTATTTTTCTTCAATTTATCGTGAGAGGAATTGCAAATGAATAGACGTCTATTTTTGTCAAGATTCCTTTATTCAGCAGCATTTTCTGGATTATTACCTTTAACAAATATAGCGAATTTAAGTGCAAAATCTCCTGGAAGGGTAGTAGTAATTGGAGGGGGTTGGGGTGGATTAAGTGCTGCCAAGACAATCAAACTTTTAAGTCCTGAAGTAGAAGTAGTAATTATAGAAAAAGAAAAAGTATTTCGTTCGTGTCCCATATCTAATTGGGTTATTGGTCAAATTAAAACTATGGAGGATATAACGTTTAGTTATGAAACATTACAAAAACGATATGATATTAAATTTATTCACGATATAGCTTCTTATGTTGATATAGAGAAAAAGATAGTTAAAACCGAAGGTACTATCTTGAATTATGATAAATTAGTACTTTCTCCCGGTATTGAGCTTGACTATTCGTCAATAGAAAATTGGAGACCAGATTATTCAGATATATTTCCCGCTGCTTGGAAAGCAGGAAGGGAGACCCAATTGTTAGCAAATAAAATTAAGAACATGCGCAACGGGGGAGTAGTCGCTGTTTCTATTCCTCTAAGCCCTTACAGGTGTCCTCCAGGTCCATATGAAAGAATTTCTTTAATAGCATCTTATATTAAAAATAATAAACCAGGGTCTAAGTTGATAGTTTTAGATGCAAATCAAAAGATAGTATCTAAAGGAAAATTATTTAAAAAAGCATGGGATAATATGTATAAAGACATTATAGAATACAGACCAGATTCAAAAGTAGTAAAAATAAATCCAAATGAGCATATATTAAGTACAGATTTTGATGATGTTAAGTGTGATGTTGCTAATCTAATTCCACCACAAAAAGCTCCTAAATTGTTACGAGAGACAGGTTTGATAAAAGAAAAAGAAATATGGGCTTCAGTAAATGCTTATGACTTTAGTTCTTCTATCGCGGAGGATGTATTTATAGTTGGAGATTCTACCTCTCAAATTAGTGTAGGTAGGGTTCCAAAATCTGGATATGTTGCAAATTCTATGGGTAAGGTTTGTGGTTTAGCAATAGTGGCTGAACTATATGGAATTAAAAAATTTCCTCCTTCCATGATTAATACGTGCTTTAGTTTAGTTTCGTCAGAAGAAGGAATTTCAGTTAGTGCAGTTTACCACTATGATGAAAAGCTTAAAAAAATAGCTGTTGTTGAAGGGGCTTCAGGTGTATCTCCTGAAAGTTCTGATATTGTCAAAGATAATGCTTGGGATTGGGCTAAAGCTATTTGGGATGACATGTTAACTTAGTGGTTGTTAACAAATAAAAA
>Ga0207966_1001649_pt1 | contig 12038 bp, 10 predicted proteins | sample Knorr_S23_td_NAD_FD_185611 | JGI IMG/M metagenome (GOLD analysis project Ga0207966, IMG submission 185611) | Marine microbial communities from Southern Atlantic Ocean transect - Knorr_S23_td_NADW_ad_2500m_LV_B (SPAdes) (version 2) | ecosystem: Environmental > Aquatic > Marine > Oceanic | place... | reverse complement strand
TGGGCCTTTCAGCAAGCCGATTGGTCATGACGTGGTCACGCGGGGAATTCGGTCATGGCGTGTTGCGAGATGCTTGTCGACGGGATAAATCTTTACCCTGACCAGGTCAGCACCACTACCGGTAGAGTCGGTTAGTTTGAGTGAGATATCAGTGACGCTGTTGATGCTGGCCAACCCTAAATCGCGGGCTATCGGTGTTTTCCAGTGATCAAACTGGCCGATCATCAAGATGGTGTCGGGTCTGATTCCTTCGCGCAGCACTGCGGTACCTTGAGTGGTGCCGGTAACCGATTCAATCATCACGGCATCCCCTTCATTAATCGCTAGATCGTGGGCCCGTGCCCGATTAATGATAACCCCATCGTGCCCAGCAAGATTGAGTGCAACCTCATGCATTAATGGAATGCCCACGTTGGCGCCCCAAGCATAGGGCATAGAGTGTGCAGTCAATGCCCAGAAGGGATAAGCCTCGGGGTCTTCACCAAATTCGGTGACATAGTTTTTCCAGATATCGGAGAAGGATTGGTAAGTCGGCATGAACTCGTACTCAGCTAACTGATCATCCCACCAGTCCAATCCAATCTCACGCAGTCGGTGCTCGAGCTGTTTTCCATGACGAGTGAGCCGTTCCTGGTATGGCATCTCAAAACGCAGACCCTGGCGTTCCAAAGCCGGGTATAGATACCAGTCGAGTTCCTGGAACTCTCGAAGCATATAGCCTTCACGGCGAAACCAGTTGAGGTCATGTATCTCGTCTCCGTCACTCATATCCCAACTGACGGCTTTGCACATAGCGTCCCAGATGTCATCACCTGCCGGCATGTTCTCCTTATCGAGAGAAAAGTCATAACAGTTCGCCCGCGACAGGCGGCTGCCCGCGGCGCCGTGGTTAATGGCATCGACATAGCCATCCAAGATGCCAGCTTCTCGAGCTAGATGACTAGCAATGTCTGTCATATCCATCGTGTCATGGATTGGCTCAATGGCTTTTTGACGAATTGCCCAGCCATCGTGATGCCAATAATTTTCAACAAACTTGGTACCACCAATTCGAATCAGTTGCGTGCTTTCGAGATCGGTGGCTTCTGGCAATAGCACATCGGCAAAATGATTGGTTTCATCCTCGGTATAGGCAAAGGCAACAATGAACGGAAACTCGGCGAGCCGCGCGGCAACTTCTGACGTATTCCATGAACTGATTGCCGGGTTCGTTCGGTAGCAAAACCACAAATCGGGTGGCTGTGTTCTTGGCCAGTTCTTAGGCGCTGATTTCTGAAACAACCAAGGTAGATGCGCTGGACCCAGGGCTGGCGACCAGGGTGAGTCACACGCGAGAGGAACCAGCATTTTGTAGGCATTACGAACCTTTGGCTCCCTCTCCCATTCGTTGGCGCTGGTGGGATTAAATGAATGATGCATGAAACCGTCTTCGCCAGGTAAAACTGATCCAACCCGGCTGGTTGCCGGTCGCACCAGCTTGACGGTTGTACCCAAGGTGCCCCCCGGTACTTCCAATGCGCCGACCAGCGTTGCGAGTAAGGTGCGCGCCCAGCAGCAGTGGTAGCCGCCCCACCCATTGTTGACTCCTTTGCCTAGCATCACAGCGACTGGTCGGTAGGGCAGCGTGTGTCCCTGTATGTCTATTGTTTCACCAATCTTTGCCTGTGAGACATACTCGTCTGCAACGCGTCGTATCGTTTCTGCTGGAACCTCGCATTCGGTTTCCGCCCAGTCGGCATCGTATGGACGCATGTGCTCGATTAGGCATTGGAATGCAGGCCGTGTTTGGCATTCGTCGTGCTGAAACGTTTCGTTGTCAGCCCCGCTCTCAAAGCCGCTTGCTCGAAACGTGCCGGTCAGTGCAACATCACCTACCTCATCGTCGAATGGTTTAGCGCTATCAGTAGACAGGTCCCACACCTGGGGTTTGCCGCTTTCTACGTCGCGTAGAAACCAACCGTTGGGGCCTACTAGGTAGGGTGAATTGGTCATTTTCTTAAGATGCGGCAGGTCACACGTGGTCTCGAATGATTGTTCGATGAGCATTCGATGCAATAGGGCGTATAGAAATGCGGCATCCGTTTTAGGTTTGATCGGGACCCATTCTGCTGACACGGCGCCGGTTACTGAAAGATGCGGTTCAACCTGCACCCGTTTTACCCCTCGCGCTCTAGCATTGGCGCCTCGCCAGACTCCAATAACGCCACCAGTCGATTCGACGTTGTTACCGCAGTTGATGATGTAATTCACCCGTGGCGTGTCGGGAGAAACCGTGAAGGCGCGATGCCAGAGTTCACCGTAAAGGTGTTCCGAGTGGTAGCACTTGACCCCTTGGCCGGCGCCATAGCTTTGATCAATGGGCCCCCACGCCGCCAGGAAGGCGGGGAACGAACCCATATATTGAACCGGTGTGCCCCCACCGCCAGTAGTGGAGGCAACACGCGGCATGCCCTCTTCATTAACTAGGCCGCGTGTCCGAATTTCCCTCAGTTTTTCTCCAACAATCTGAAAAGCTTCTTGCCAACTGATTGGAACAAATCCGGGATCTTCGTCGCGTCCCTTGTTCGGATTGGTTCGCTTCATTGGCTGGCGAATGCGGTGTGGGTTGTATGTTTTCTGAATCAGTCCGTATGCTTTTACGCAGACCCTTCCACCACCCGGGTGCTCTTCGGCAATATCAAAATTCGAGACGATGCGCTTAGCGACGCCGTCTTCTACTTCAACTCGCATCAGATCTGGCCCTGCGGGGCACTGATAACAGTAGAGCGGGACTGATTGTTTATTACTGCCGGTTACGTCATCTTTCATGGTTCGGTATCGGTATCGGTTTGGGTTTTAGTGCTTATAGGTCAATCGCGCGGGCGGCTTTCTTACGAAGTCGTCCGGCCTGCTTTTCCTTGTTGATCATAAAGCGTACGTGCTGTCCGTGTCCGATTTGTTCGATCGTGTCGCGCACTTCTACGTCAAAACTGATTCTCGATCCTTCAACGGCAGTTACCGTTGCGGTGACATCCACCCACATACCAAGCAGTGTTGGCGCCAGATGATCGACGCTAACGTGTGTGCCAACGGAATCTTCGTCTTCTTCAGCGTGATCCATTATGAGATCACGACACGTATATTCCATATCACTCACCATACTCGGTGTTGAGTAGACCCTCAGTTCATCTCCCATAAAGTCGATTGTGCGGTTTCGATCAATCTCGATTCGGCGTTTAAGACTGGTGCCGAGTGTTAGGGAGGTTTTCATGGTGTGTGGTCCTTTTTTGCCAGATTGAGAATGTAATTGGCGATGCGCGGTTCAGGCCTCAGGTCCGGCACAACCCTCGGTCGAAATCATTCGGCGCAACTCGTTCTTCAGGATTTTATTCATGGCGCTTTTGGGTAGTTCGTCCACGAATCGGTATCGCCGGGGAATCTTGTAGCCGCCAATACGGCCCCGGCAGTGTGCGATTAGGATGGTATCGGTCAGTACAGCGCCTGGGGTGGTCACAACGACCGCCAGCAGTGCTTCGCCATAGGCGTCGTCGGGCACGCCGACGACCGCGCATTCGTGCACATCCGGATGCTGATACAAGCAGGCTTCGACTTCGGAGGAATAAACATTTTCGCCGCCAGTAATAATCATATCCTTCTTCCGATCGAGAAGAAAAAGGTAGCCTTGATCATTCATGCGCCCGACGTCGCCAGTATGCAGCCATCCCTTGCGGAAGCCAGTTCGGGTTTCATCAGGGCGATTCAAGTAGCCCTTTGAAACATTGGCGCCGCGCACAATAATCTCACCGGCCGCGTCGATGGGTACGTCAGTATCGTTGTCATCGACGATGCGCATTTCAACGCCAGGTATAGGGCGGCCGACACTTTGTAACAGTGCGACGTTCTGGCCTGCTATCGCTTGCTCGTGTTCAGCCATAGGTAAGATCGTCAGGATGGGTGAGGTTTCAGTCAATCCATAGGCCTGGATAATCTCAACGTCGTCAAACGCATCCAGCGCTTTCTTAATCCACTCGGCTGCCATTGGTGATGAGCCATACAACAATTGCCGAAATGATGAAAGATCCGTGCGCCCGAGTGCCGCATCCTGCAACGTCATGATAATCATGGTGGGCGTTAGCATGGCGTGAGTTGCACGGACATTCTCGATAGTCGTGAGTGCTGCCTCCGGCGTGAACTGAGGCAGATAAGCATGCGCTCCACCAGCGATCGTGTGCGTCGTTCCCAATAGATCTGCTGAGTGAAACATGGGCGGAATGTGAAGGTAAATATCGCTGTGATGGGGTCGCACCAGAAAAGACAGCTGGAACGCATTCGCAATAATGTTTCTGTGACTGAGTCTGACACCCTTTGATTGACCGGTTGTACCGCCGGTATAAAGGAGCAGAGCGTCATCGTCTTCACTCGCCTCACGCATGGGTAGTGGTTCAGTAGCCTGGAGTTCGTCTTCGTAATGGCAGTCACTTGTTTGCTTTCCCCCAGACGGTATCCATACGATCTGATCCGACAAATGACTTAAACAGTCGTTCGCAACAAAGCTAAAAAAAAATTCTTCGACTGCAACAAGCTGGCAATCGGCGTCTTCGAGAATGGCTTCAATCTCCACCGCTGCCAGTCGATAATTGACCGGTACGGGTATTGCTCCCAGCCAATACCCTGCGTGCATGAGTTCTGCCTGGCGGAAGGAATTGCGTGAAAGGATGCCGAATCGATCACCGGGAGTAATGCCACGATTGCTGAGTAGCGCCGCACAACGCGCAATCCGATTGGTAAACTCAGACCATGTAAACTGACCTTCAGTATCGATAATGGCGGGGCGCTCTCCGTAAAGTCGCATGGTGCGAGCCAGCATAGCGGTCAAAGTGAGCATGAGAGGGTCTCAGCCTATGTCATTGATGGTCATTCTAGCTTGGGGAACTCCAAGTACAGCACAATAATAGGAACCCTATGGACTCTCTTTCACTGAAACAGATTCGCTGTACTGCCGAGCGGTTGGTGCCGTACATTGATCCAACGCCGCTGCTTCGCTGCTATGACCAAAGGGTCATCGATGCGACCGGTTCAGATGAATTGACTCTGAAGCTGGAGTTCCTGCAAAGGACGGGGAGTTTCAAGGTCCGCGGTGCGATCAATAATATCTTAACGAGGCCAGATGGTGACGAGGGTAAGGGCGTAACAGCAGTCAGTGCGGGTAATCATGCCATCGCAGTCGCGTATGCGGCACAGGTGTTGGGGGTGTCAGCTAAGGTCCTAATGCCAAGAAAAGCGAGTCCTGCCCGTATTGAAAAATGTATAAGTTATGGTGCTGAGGTCGTATTTTTTGACGATATTGGTGAGGGATTTGGAAAAATGAATGCGATCGCCATGGCTGAGGACCGCACGATGGTGCACCCATTCGATGGCATGGCAACGTTGCAGGGGACAGCTACGGTTGGCCTGGAAATTGGTGACGCACTGAACGACATTGATGTCGTCATTGTTGCTGTCGGTGGCGGCGGTTTGATTGGTGGCGTGGGTTCGGCACTCAAAGCGATGAAACCTGGGATACAGGTCATTGGTGTTGAGCCGGAAGGGGCATGTGGAATGACTCAGAGCCTCGAGCGCGGCGAACCGCTAGAAAGCGTGGCGGTGAAGACGATTGCAGACAGTATGGGTGCTCCGCTCCATTGTATGGAAAGTTTTACGATCTGCCAGCGTGTTATTAATCGTATGGTGCTGGTCAATGATGATGGGTTATGTCAGGCCATGGCATTAATTTACGACACGTTTCGTTTTGCTCTCGAGCCTGCAGGCGTTTCGGTGATCGCTGCATTAACCGGCCCACTCGCAGGCAGCTTGCGTGGGCAGCGCATCACAGCACTGCTGTGTGGGAGCAACATTGATGAATCGACTTGGTGCAACTTGGTGCAAAGAGGCCGTGACGGTGCGTGACGATGCGAACAGTTGGGATCGATGCTCCACTACACTTGAAGTCGATTCGTTCGACAATACCGATCTAGACACAATATAGACAATATCGAGGAAAAATCGTTGCACGAAGACACGCAAGAAAACGCATTGTTCACAGGAGAAACCTTTCTCGATAGTCTCCGAGATGGTCGTGAGATCTGGTTCGACGGCGAGCGCGTCGACGATGTCACGCGCCATGTTGCATTCCGGAATTCCGCGCGGAATATCGCGCGACTTTACGATGCCCTGCACGATCCAGAAACAGCGCCAATGATGACCACCACGGATCGCTCAGGGATTCTGACACATCGCTTTTTTACGCCCAGTTACAGTGCCGACGACTTGCTAGCGTCTAGGGATGCAATTGCGCATTGGCAGAGGCTTACCTATGGATGGATGGGACGCACGCCGGATTATAAGGCGGCATTCATGGCACAACTCGCCGAAGGGCATGACTTTTACGAGCCTTTTGGCGCTAATGCATTGGCCTGGTACAACCGCTGCGCCAGTAGAGCGTTGTTCATGAACCACGTGCTTGTCGATCCACCGGTTGACAGGGACAGACCGCATCACGAAGGCACCGATATTTATGTCAATGTCACCGGTGAAAATGATCGGGGAATCACCGTGAGCGGCGCTAAAATGGCGGCGACTGGCTCCGCGCTGACAAACGCGACTTTCGTGGCGCCCAACAGCGGCACAGCGGCACGCATGGAAGAAGGCAAGGACGAGGCGTTTGCATTGGTCTTCATCGTCGACATGGATACGCCCGGACTAAAATTGATTAGTCGGCCTTCTTACGAAAAAAATGCCAACAGTCCCTTCGATGCGCCTTTGTCGAGTCGTTTCGATGAAAACGATGCGGTTCTGATATTCGACGATGCGTTCATTCCGTGGGAAAATGTGCTGGTGTACCGTGATGTTGAAAAAGCAAAGGGCTTTTATGCAGCCTCTGGTTTTTTTAACCGCTTTAACTTGCAGGCCAGTACACGGCTGGCGGTGAAACTCGAGTTTGCCGCTGGATTGCTCATGAAGGGCGTCGAGGCCACCGGCACGGCATCGTTTCGCGGCGTGCAAAGTCAGGTCGGCGAACTGATCGGAATGAGCAACCTTGTTTGGGCATTGACCACGGCGCTCGCACTGGATCCTGAGGCAGGCGTGGGTGATTCTGTCGTGCCTAAATTACAGACTGCTGCAGCTGCCCGTATGTACATGACGTCGGCATGGTCAAGAGTAAGAGAAATTTTTGAGACGATTCTTGCCGGGGCACCGATCGTCACCGTATCGTCTAACAAGGATCTGCAAGTCCCGGAACTCAGTCCTGTTATCGAGCGCTATTTCCGTGGTACCGGACTGCCTGCAATGGAAAGAATCAAATTATTTAAGTTGATTTGGGATGCGTTGTACTCGGAATTTGCCGGCCGTCATGCGTTGTATGAACGGAATTACGCCGGCAATGCGGAGCAGCAGCGGCTCGATATTTTGCGTTGGTCGAATGCGCGGGGGGACAGTGACCGCTACAAGGCGGCAGTCGACGCCTGTATGTCGGACTACGATGTCGCGGGTTGGCGGGTTCCTTATTTGGCTGGCACTGATACCACCTGATTAAGCGCCAGGGTGTCCAGCATGTTCAGCGTTGTGTGGGCCATTCATTTAATTGATCGAGGGGCCCCAGTGCTTTCTCGACCATTGGCTTGATGTCGCTCTGGAATTTTTCTATCGACTCAAGCGCTTTGTGGTGGCCCGACGAGCCCACCTGAAAATGGAACATCATATGTGATGGATTACCGGCATTAATTTCTGCCACCAGCTTCTCTGCAATCGTCTCACAGTCTCCAATCAGCAGGTTGTCAACGATTTCCTCGATCGGGGGTTCGTTAGCGGTCGGTGTCTCGACCAGCATTGCGCCGTCCATTACTTCCTCGCGGCGCCGAAGGTTGGCCGCATGACGCATCTGATGACGGGCATTGTCGGCGTAGTCAATTGCTTCTTTGCGGGTATTGACTACGCACATGAAGCGTTGAATTCCAAGTGGAATCTGGCTCGTATCGAGACCTTCGGCAGCCCATGCTGCCTCAATAGTTTCGCGCATCGAGCGAAGGTAGTCAGGTCCGTTGAAACGCCCGGTGAACATAGGCACGTAGCCACGCCGAGCGGCCATTCGATGGATGATGGGGTTATCGCCCGCAATCCAAACCTCAGGTTTGCTGTTCGCCGGTCGCGCACTGATGTGGGTATCCGGTAGCTTGTAATGCTTACCATCGAAACTGAATGTTTCTTGTGTAAAGGCAAGGTCATACATATCCATGAATTCTTCGGTCATCGATTTGGATTGGGTGAGGTCGACTTCAAAGCGATCGAATTCATAGGGTTGATAACCGCTGCCGATACCCAGGATCAACCGGCCACCGCTGACTGCATCGGCCATGCCGATTTCCGCAAGCAGACGCGCAGGCGCGTATAGCGGCACGACGACGACTGCTGTTCCGAGGCGGATTCTTTGTGTGGTTGCCGCGCAGTGGGCGACCATCATCAATGGCGATGGACACACGCAGTAGTTGGAAAAATGATGTTCGGCAAACCAGGCAACATCGTAGCCAAGGGCATCGGCGAGACGGGTTTGTTCGGCGGCCTCTTCAAGGATGCGGGTGGTCGGTGTTCCGGGTTCGCGGTAGCCCATTAGGCTGAATACGCCGAATTGCATAATTTCTCCCCTTAGGGTCTGGTTTGTTGGTCTGGGCGCGCTGTGCACCAGCGTCTTCAGTTTAGAATAGTTTCAGTGAAGAGTACCAGTGGAGCGCTCGATTATGATTGACAGATTGTCCAATAAGGTCGCTATCGTTACCGGTGGCGGTTCAGGCTTCGGTGAAGCGATTAGCGAACGTTTCGTCGCCGAGGGGGCCAACGTTCTGGTCGTCGACATCGATCAGAGTGCGGGTTCGGAGGTTGCCCGGAGGTTGGGAGAGAATGCCCGTTTTTTTCATGCCGATGTAGCCGTCGAATCTTCTGTGCGTCGTACGGTTGACTACGCCTGCGAAGCATTTGGACAGCTCGATATCGTCGTAAACAACGCGGGTGTCGCGTCACCCCCGGTGGCTATTGAGCTAATGGAAGAAGCGCTTTTTGATCGGTTGTTTAACACCAATGTTAAAAGCGTTTTCCTCTTCTGCCGTCATGCGGTGCCAGTGCTGCGGGCAGCGGGTGGTGGCAGTATTATCAACACGGCATCAACGTCTGCACTCAAGCCAAGACCGATGAACGCGGGCTATGCGGCCAGTAAGGCTGCGGTGTTGACACTGACCAAGGCGCTGGCTGTCGAGCTCGCAGGCGACAATATTCGAGTGAACGCTCTCACACCGGTCGCTTCTGATACGCCTTTGTTCCGTGATTTTCTAGGAGACGGCGCAGAACAGAAGAGGACTGAGATCGAGGCGGCGATTCCTCTTGGCAGGTTAGGGCTACCGAGTGATATGGCTGCATGTGCGGCTTTCCTCGCCTCTGATGAAGCCTGTTTCTTGACAGGGATCAGCCTGCCGGTCGATGGTGGATGGACTGCCAGTTGATGGTCGCCAAACTGCGCTACAGGAGATAGCTGATGAGTGGACGCCTAGCGGGTCGCGTAGCAGTCATAACGGGGGCCGGATCGGGAATTGGTCGAGCGATCGCGCTGCGCTTTGTTGCGGAAGGTGCCGATGTGTTCGGCGTTGATATGAATGAGGCAACCTTGGCCGAGACCTCAAGCGAAATAGGCAACGGCCCTGGGGGATTTAAGGGCCTGGTTTGTGATCTCACTGCTGAGGATGCACCCGACAAGATTGTTGAGGGATGTCGCGCGGCGGTTGGTGCACCGACTATTCTGGTCAACAACGCCGGAATCGGGGCGGCAAAACCTGTGCATGAAACGACGGATGAGGAGATGGATCGATTTCTCGATGTCAATCTGCGCAGTGTCTTCCGTCTCACTCGATCTGTGTTGGAGGATATGCGCATCAGCGGTGGCGTGATTATTCACATCAGTTCAATCTACGGATTGCGCGGCTTTCCAACCAGTTCCATCTACTCGACTACCAAGGCAGCATTGGTTGGTCTGACGCAGAACATGGCAGCTGACTACGGGCATGAAGGTATTCGGGTTAACGCTATTGCGCCCGGTCTGATCCATACACCGCTGACATCCCGGAGGATCGAGAACGATTTGTGGTTCCGAGATACATTGCTGAATGGGACCCCGCTTGGTCGTGTCGGCCAGCCTCATGAGGTCGCGGCGGCCGCGTTATTCCTGGCATCAGATGAAGCGTCGTTTATTACCGGTCAGGTTCTCGCCGTCGACGGTGGTTGGAGTACGACCAAGTTTGCGCCTCCATTTGCGTAGACACAGCTGTTGGCCAGAGCCGGGGCTGATGTCAAATGACGTGACCGCAGGTGCTCTTAGTCCACTGTGAACGGTGGAGCTTTGGCGATCAAATTTCTCTCCTTAAGCCAGGTTGAGATCAGACCAAATAATCCGCCGCGAAAAAACTTCATCACAACAATGACCAGTGTGGCGAAGAGCAGCATGTGGGCATAGGGGCTGATGTCGCGCATGAATTCCCATAAAACCACCAGCAGTATGGCGCCAATCACCGGGCCGGTCAGAGTGCCCAGTCCGCCGACGATCGTCATCGCTAGGATTAGCCCCATTTCAAGGATCAATATCATTTGCGGGGCCAGCACTTGCACGAACAGATGAGCATATAGCGCACCGGCCAATCCGGCAAATCCGCTGGAGATAACAAACGCGCGCACTTTCCACTTCACCAGATTGATTCCCATCACGGCGGCAATATCCTCGTCTTCCCGGATAGCCTTCAAATACAGCCCTTTCTCCGAGTTGACCAGTCGGTAGAGGATAAAGATCGTTAGCACGGTCAGTGCAAACATAATAAGGTAGCCGATCGCGTGATTCGGTAGCCCGTCGTCGGTAGTCCACAGATAGGGTATACGAAGCCCCAGCGAACCCCGAGTGTAATCATGTTCAATCTGTAGAATCAGGCGCACTGTTTCTGAAAATCCGAGGGTCATCAGGGCCAGGTAGGGGCCGCGTGTACGAAGGCACATACGCCCCAGGCACCAGCCGATACCCGTTGCCACAAGGCAGGCAGCGAATACTCCTATGAGCGGATGAATGCCATAACGGAAATCCCGAGAGTAGCCTTCGCCGCAAAGCACGTCAGAGACGAGCCCCAGGCTATTTTCAATCAAGCCGGTACAGATATTCTCACCAAGAAATCCAGCGCTGAGCAGTCCCGAGGTGTAGGCGCCGATCCCAGCGAAAGCCGCGTGTGCAAAGGACAACTGCCCTGCATAACCCAACAGCAGGTTCCAGGATGATGACAGAATGATGAAGTACAGCACGGATGCCGCAACGCGGATAAAGTAAGGCTCGTTGTGCAGCAAAAGTGGGATGGCCAGTCCAACGACCATGGCCAGTGACAAAGTTGCCTTCTCAAAGAGGGTCATGCGCGACGTTCCTTTTGGCCAAACAAGCCGTGGGGGCGAAACAGCAAAACTCCGATGAGAACAAGGAATGCAAAGACATCGCGATAGGCTACTGATACGTAAACTGACCCCAGGCTTTCCACAACGCCAAGAATGATCGCTGCGACGACTGCGCCGGGTATCGATCCCATGCCGCCGAGGACAATAATGACGAATGCCTTAATGACCGGAATCTGACCGACATCCGGGTAGACAAGGAATATCGGTGCCATCGCTGCACCAGCGGCGCCCGCGAGGAGTCCGGCCAATGCCATCGCGATCATATTCATGCGTACCGTGTTGATGCCGACCACAGTTGAGCCAACCCGGTTTTGGGCAGTGGCCATCAGGGCACGTCCAGTCCATGTGCCGTAAATAAAGTAGATAGTGATAGCGATTAAAAGCACCGAGACACCAGTCGCAAACAATCGGTCACCAGCTAGATACAGATCACCCAAAATGTGTTTTGAACCTTCCCAGAAAGCACCCGGTGTCATTTCGTAAGGGCCGACTGCGGTGAGGGCGCCATACTGCAGGAACAAAGACAGGCCGAATGTTAGGATGATGGCGTATTCTTC
>Ga0207966_1001645_pt1 | contig 12052 bp, 10 predicted proteins | sample Knorr_S23_td_NAD_FD_185611 | JGI IMG/M metagenome (GOLD analysis project Ga0207966, IMG submission 185611) | Marine microbial communities from Southern Atlantic Ocean transect - Knorr_S23_td_NADW_ad_2500m_LV_B (SPAdes) (version 2) | ecosystem: Environmental > Aquatic > Marine > Oceanic | place... | reverse complement strand
TGCCGCTTTACCGATTCCCAGGCGCCCTTGGCGGTAATGCCCATTTTCTTGTGGTCGTAGCCCTGGCTGCCGCCGGATGCGAAGGCGTCGCCGAGCCAATGGCCGTAATCTTCCGATACGCCGTTGGCAATGTCGGAAAACGTCGCCGTGCCCTTGTCCGCGGCGACCACCAGATAGGGGTCGTCGCCGTCCCGGCGGATGACGTTTCGGGGCGGCTTGACCCGGGTGCCAGCATAATTGTCGGTCAGGTCCAAAAGGCCTGAAATAAAGGTCTTGTAGCACTCAATGCCTTCGCTGAGAAAAGCGTCCCGGTCGCCGCCCTGGGGCGGGCGCTTGACGACGAAGCCGCCTTTTGAGCCCACCGGCACGATGACCGCGTTCTTGACCTGCTGCGCCTTGACCAGGCCCAGGACCTCAGTGCGGAAGTCCTCGCGCCGGTCCGACCACCGGAGCCCGCCCCGGGCAACCATGCCGAAACGCAGGTGCACGCCTTCGACGCGCGGGCTATAGACGAAAATTTCGCGAAGCGGCCGCGGCAGCGGAAGCTCGTCCAGGTTCTTGGAATCCAACTTGAACGAAAGATAGGGCTTGGGCTTCCCATCGTCGGCGGTTTGAAAGAAGTTGGTGCGCAGGGTCGAGTCCACGGCATTGATGAAGCGGCGAAGGATGCGGTCTTCGTCGGCGCTGACGACGCCATCCAGATTCTTAATCAGGCGCTGTCTGATCCGTTTTGCCTTGGCCTTCGCGCCTTTGGCGCCGAGATCGAAAAGGGTCAGGAAAAGATCGACGATCTGGCGGGTAATAAGGCCGTTGGCGGCAAGGGTTTGTTCCATGTAGGCCTGGGAAAAGGCGATCCCGGCCTGACGAAGGAATTTGGAATAGGCCCGCAAAATCATCACCTCGCGCCAGTCAAGCCCGACGCTGGGCACCAGGGCGTTGAAGCCGTCGCTTTCGGTTTCACCGTCCCAAACCCGGCGGAAGACGTCTTTCAGGTTCTCGCCGATGGCGTCCAGGTCGACGCCCGAGCCGTCCCGGGATTGCAACCCGAAATCGTGGATCAATATCTTCCGCCTTTCGTCGTTCCGGATGGTCGCCTCGTGTTTCAATTCGACCATCACCTTGAAGCCCATGTGCTCGAACAGCGGCAACACGTCCGACAACGGGATCGGCCGGTCCGGGTGATAAACCTTGAAGCGGATTTGGGTTTCTGGTTCCTCGGGCGGCCGGTAGATATGCAGGCCGATGGCGCCGGTGGCCAGCACGTCTTCGATGATGTCGATATCCTGGAGGGTCCGGGCGCCGTCGTGGCTTTCCCGGTAGCCGGCATCGAAGGCGTCGGCATAATGGTGAAGCAGATCGAGGCCCTTCTCCTCGCCGTGGGCCTCGATCAGGGCGTCGCTCAGCCGGTCCGACCAGGACCGGGACGCCTGGATCAAGCGGGCTTCGATTTTGGCCGCGTCATAGGGCGGGATCTTCCCCGGGGTGGTGCGGATAATCACGTGCAGCCGGGCCAGGGGCAAATCGCCGAGCTCGGCGTGGTGGGCGGCGACTTCGCCATTGAAGGCCTCGCACAAAATGTCCTGCAGGGCGCGCCGGAGTGCCATTGTATAGCGGTCCCGGGGCACGTAGATCAGGCACGACATAAAGCGTTCGAAATAGTCACCGCGGATAAACAGCGCCACTCGCTGGCGGTCCTGCAGGTGCAGGATGCCGAGGCTGGTTTCAAACAGCCTATCATCCGAAATCTGGAACAATTCGTCGCGGGGAAAGGTTTCCAGAATGTTCATCAGCGCCTTGCTGTTGTGGCTACCGGAGGGGAAGCCGGCCCGTTCCAGCGTTTTGTCAAGCCGCCGGCGCAGCATGGGTATATCGCGGGGGCTGCGGCTGTAGGCAACGGAGGTAAACAGCCCGACGAAAAGGCGCTGACCGATGACCCGGCCCATGGCGTCGAACCGCTTGATGCCGATGGCGTCCATATGCACGGACCGATGAATGGTCGATTTTTGGTTGGTCTTGGTCACCAACAACAGGTCCGGGGATTCGATGAATTCCCTTACATCGCGGGACGCTGTTTCCAGTTCCCTGAATTCCTTGAAGACGATGAAATTCGGGTCGCGGAGGATCCCTAAGCCGGATTTCTTTTCGACGTCGACCGTGGTTTTTTTGCCGCGGCCCTTGTAGCGATATTCGCGGTATCCCAGCAAGGTGAACTGGTTGTCGCGAATCCAGTGCAGGAACTCCCTTATCTCTTCCGCCTCTTCCGGATGAACGCCTTTAGGCGCCGTTTCAAGTTCGGCGATCAGCGACGCCAATCTTTCGCGCATGGGGTGCCAATCCTTGACCGCCACGCGAACATCGCTCAAGACCTTCCGAATGCCGGTTTCTATCCCTTTCAGGCGGCGGCCGGAAAGCTGTGAAACCTGGAGATGCATGAACGATTCGGCGACCGAATTGTCCCCCCTCTGGCCGCCTTTCAGGATATCGAGGAGCTTCCCCGCTTTGTTGCGCCGGACCTTCAGGGTCGGATGAATTATCAGGTGCACGGTCAGGTTCTGGCGGTTCAGTTCCGAGGTCACCGAATCGACCAGGAACGGCATGTCGTCGTTGATGATTTCGATGATCGTGCGCTCAGATTTCCAGCCGTCCTTCCCGGGTTCGGGGTTGAACACCCGGATCAAGGGTTTCCCTTTGGCGCGGGCGGCGCCGAGTTTCCAATGCCCGTGGGATAGCCGGAACAGTGTCACCGGGTCGCTTTCGCTGATATCCTGGGGCGGAACGTTGGCGTAATAGGCGTCGAGAAAGCGTCCAAAACGGCTTTGGGCATTTTGGCCCAGGCGTTTGCGGCTTTCCTGCACGGCTTTCTTTAAAAGACCGGCTTTTTGGCGTTCGGCGGCGCTCAGCATATTTTCCTCCACATGAGGGGCGGGAGATCGCGGTTCTATCAAAAAGGCTAGACTATTATTCAATTTATTCAATGGTTTCATGAATTTCCAAGAAAAATCCTTCCATCGAGGTCTTGGGCAAACCGTCCTTGGTACGCTAAACTGCGGTCAACCAGGAGGATGTCTCTATGGCGGCCAAGGACGAAGTTCTCGCGCCTGAAACGGTAGCGGAGGCGGCCAGGCCAACTGGCTTTTCGAGCGCCTTCCCGAATGGGTGATGGACACCCTGTCGAACGAACAAAAGGAAGCCATCCACGAAGCCGTGGAAAATCCGTCGTGGAAGCGTCCGCCGGTCAATATCCGCTTCACGGTGCCGTTTTTCAAAAGCAAGTTTTACGTCACCGTCGTCGGCGGCGAGGAAAAGCGCGACGCCGAGCGCCGGGCCCAGGAGCGCCACAATTACCCGCTGCGCACCGTCGCCAACGTGTTTTTCTTTATCGGCCTGGGGACGTTGTTTTACATGCTGGCGGTGTTCTTGCTGGCCTTGCAATCGGCGGTTGTGTCTATTTTGCCGTCCACGGTCATATGACCTCGCGGTTGCGAAGGTCGGCGATCTCTTCGGCCTCGAAATCCCGGCGGCTGTAAATTCAATCAGGCCCGGATTCGGACCCTCGGAGTGGTTGACCCGATGCTTGAGTTTCTGGGCTGGCTTACCTATCGCAAAGCCAGACGTTTTTGGCATTATCTTCAGACAAGATGAAGACCATGGGCTTTAAAGAACTCTTACAGATCATCGTCAAGGATTGTGACGTTAGTTACGCCATATTGATTTTTGCGGCTATGGCGGTTGGTATTCTCGTTTGGTTGATCACCGCGTGGGTATATCGGGGAGAAATCATTGGTCTGAGGGCAACGATCCGAGATCAAGAGGCAACAATACAGGGCCAACAGGCGACAATGCGAGGTCAAGAGGCGACCATTACAACTCTTGATGAGCCCATTAAGCTATCGAAGGATTTGTTGTGGGCCGTGGAATTTGCACGGGTGGCATTAGAGAGAACCGTTGACGAACTGACGCAGAAGGTTAGGCGTTTTATTACGGACGATCCCCCATCAAAAGAAACAATTAGACAAGCCATCTTCGCCACGCGGATTGCTTCGGCACACCTTAAAAATGCCGGAATGAAGTGTTTGGAAGCGTTCCTTGCCGAGCCAGGCTCGGATTCGTAGGCCCTGGGCCCCATCACCGACCCTACGAGCATAAAGTTGCCCCGACCTATGCCAAAAGCTGACGCTCCCTTGTGCCATTGGTGGTGGGTCCGGAACTCGTGTCCTTAATGTCCGCTATTGGCTATTAGCGGACATTCAGCCACACCCTGAATTACGTCCGCTTTACCCCAAAAAGCGGACATTCTGAGGGTGGTCGTGGAATGTCCGCTTATGACCTAAAGCAGACATTCATTAAATTCTGGGATCCAATAGTAATATGTTAAAAACCTATCTTTGGGATCCCGAACGGCACGTTGGGTCGCCCAGTTCTGGTAATGGGAGGAAGCCATGACAGATCACGTCTACAAAAAGGTGGAGCTTGTTGGTAGCTCCACGGATTCTATCGAGGCGGCAATCAAAACCGCCATTCAGACGGCAGGAAAATCACTTAAAAATCTCGATTGGTTCGAGGTTGTAGAAACACGAGGACATATCGAGAAAGGCCAAGTGGCTCATTATCAGGTCGTGTTAAAAGTCGGGTTCCGTATCGAGGCCTAGAGCGCTATTGGGAACGACAATGTCCGCTCTACCCCACAAAGCAGACTATTTTTCAGAGCTGGTGTTTTGGTCCACTTTTGACCCGAAGCGGACATTCCCTGGCCAGTGGCCGAATGTCTCCATTTGAACCGATTTGCGACATTCAGGCGCGATGGACTTCCCCAAAATTCAATCGTAGCATCTCAACTCTATGAAGAACTTGTGTCGTCTCTGGCATGGCGAGTTGACGCTCCAAAATGCGTTTTGGAACTGGGCTGTTTTCGGCGGTCTCATCGTCAATGTTGTGTCCACCGCACTTTTTCTTTTCCTGATCATGGCTGATCGACCGATTTCGGCGTTCATTGTCGGTTACGCTTTCCCTGTGCCATACAATGCCATCGTCGTAGTGGGCGTGTGGCGTTCAGCCGAGCGATTCGCCGGTGAACGTCGCTTGGCTTACTATGCGCGGATTGTAACGGTTATCGGTATGGTCCTGCTCAGTATCATATGACGGGCTGGCATGGACCAACGCCTTCCGCTGCAGCTTCGGCAAAGGCATCCTAATGTCTGCTTATAGCTATAAGCGGACGTTCAGCCGCCTAGTGAATTACGTCTGCTTTACCCCGAAAGCGGACATAACTGAAGACTACGATCAATGTCCGGTTTTGACCCAAAGCGGACATTTCAACGAATTGGACATACGTTCAAATCCTGGGGACACAACCATCTAAATTTTCTCATGTTCGTCAAAATACTGCCTGAACTAGCGCGACCCATTTGAGGACTCAAACTACGCGGCAGCTACCACAGATACCGAATACGCACTAAATAGCTTTCCGCGAAAACCCTTTGCGGTTCCGACGCAAACGAACGCCATAATGGGGAATTCTCAGCGTTTTCTCGCGCGACTTTGCCGCCAGGCCGGGACAAGCTGGACGAGGATTGGCAGCAGCGTGAGGCCGCCCAGCGCCAACACGGTGACGGCGATCCGTCGGGATTTTCCCGAAGCCATTTTGCCGCCGAAGTGCGCCAGTAGGAAGCTCGCGGGTACGATCCTCAGGTGCTGACCACGGTGGCGATGGCCACCCCCTTACCGGCGTCGCGCCAGCGTGCCGCCTCGGCGAGCACGTCGTCCGTGTCAATGCTCATTGCAACGGCATCCTTTCCCGTCTCCCGGGGGCGGCCGCCTTGCGCCATTCCGCCATGGCCGCCGCGTTGGTCGCCGGGCCGCTCAGGACGTCGACCAACGCAGCCAGGCTGTTCAAGTTGTGTATGGGGCGGAAATCGTCAACGTACGGCATGATCGCCCGGTTGCCCATGGCGCGCGGTTCGTATCCTTCGAAGCGCAGCATGGGGTTGAGCCAGATGAGGCGGCGGCACGACTTGTGCAGGCGCTCGATCTCGCGGTCCAGCCCCGAATCCTCCTCGCGGTCGAGGCCGTCGCTAATGAAGAGGACGACGGCGCCCTGGGCGAGCACGCGGCGCGACCAGTCGCGGTGGAACTGGTGCAGGCAATGGCCGATGCGCGTGCCGCCCGACCAGTCGGAGACGGCGTCGGCGACCCGGTCGAGGGCGACGTCGACATCGCGGTGGCGCAGGTGGCGGGTGATGTTGGTCAGGCGCGTGCCGAAGAGGAACGTGAACACCCGGTCGCGGTCGTTGGTGACGGCGTGCAGGAAGTGCAGCAGCAGCCGCGAGTAGCGGTCCATGGAGCCTGAGATGTCGCACAGCACGACCAGGGGCGGGTGGCGCCTGCGCGGGCTGCGCCGCTTGAGCGGCGCGAAGTCGCCGCCGGCGCGCAGGGCGGCGCGCAAAGACGCGCGCATGTCGATGCGCCCGCCCGCCGGTTGCGGACGGAAGCGGCGTGTCGGCACATCCATGATGGGCAGGGTCATCTTGGCGATGGCCGCCTTGGCGTGTCGCATCTCGTCCGCCGACATCTTGTCGAAGTCCATGTCGTGCAGGATCTCTCGGTCCGACCAGGTGAGGGCAGCGTCGAGCGCGATCTCCTCGCCCTCCCCGGCGCCCTCCCCAGCCGCCGCCTGCGGCCTGTCGCCGAGCAGCGCCTCGGCGACGCGCGGGCTGAGCTCGTCCTTCTCCAGCACCTGCTCAGGCCGGGAGGTGGGCAGGATCAGGGACATCATCCTCTTGAGCAGGGCCGGGTTGCGAGAGAACACGTGGAAGGCCTGGTCGAAGACGTGGCGCTGGTCGCGGCGGTTGACGAAGACGGCGTGCAGGGTCCAGTAGAAATCGGCGCGCCCGGCGATGCCGACGGTGCGCACCGCCTGCACCGCGTCCAGCACCTTGCCCGGTCCCACCGGAAGCCCGGCGGCGCGTAGGGTGCGGGCGAAGTGCATGATGTTGGCGACCAGCCTGCCGCCGTCCGGGGTGTCGTTGGCGAGGTGCGAATCCGGCATCGCCGTCCCCTCAGCGCGTCGCCGCGTCCGACCGTATCCCGGCCTTGACTTCCTCCAGGATGCGGCTGGCCTCGCTGCCCTGGATGCGGGCGATGTCGTCCTGGTACTTGAGCAGGGTACCTAGGGTGTCGTTGATGGTGTCGGGGTCGAGGTCGACCCTGTCGAGCTGCATCAGGGCGTGCGCCCAGTCGATGGATTCGGCGACGCCGGGCAGCTTGAACAGGTCCTCGGCGCGCAGCGCCTGGACGAAGCCGACGATCTCCCGCGACAGGTTTTCGGGCGCCCCTGGCGCCTTGGTCGTCAGGATCTCGAGCTCTCGCGCCGCGTCCGGGTAGTCGATCCAATAGTAGAAGCAGCGCCGCTTGAGGGCGTCGTGGATCTCGCGCGTGCGGTTCGAGGTGATGACCACGATCGGCGGCGTATCAGCGGCAATGGTGCCGATCTCGGGGATGGAGACCTGGAAGTCCGACAGCACCTCGAGCAGGTAGGCCTCGAACGGCTCGTCGGTGCGGTCGACCTCGTCGATGAGCAGCACCCGGGCGCCGCCGTCGTGCGGCGTCAGCGCCCGCAACAACGGGCGGCGGATGAGGAACTGTTCGGAAAAGATGTCCTGGGCCAGGGATTCGCGGTTCGTCTCGCTGTCCGCCTCGGCGAGGCGGATCTCGATCATCTGGCGGGCATAGTTCCACTCGTAGACGGCCGACGCCACGTCTAGGCCCTCGTAACACTGCAAGCGCACCAGGTCGCGCCCCAGCGTCGCCGCCAGCACCTTGGCGATCTCGGTCTTGCCGACCCCGGCCTCGCCTTCCAGAAACAGCGGCCGGCCCAGCGACAGCGATAGATAGAGCGCCGTCGCCAGGGAGCGGTCGGCGACGTAGTCGCCGGCGGCCAGCAGCGCGTGGGTGTCGTCGACCGAAGCCGGCAGGGCGTTGACCATGATTCCCGATCCGTCGATGGGCCCGCAGAAGATATAGCGCAAACCGGGCCCGGCGCAAAACGCGCCGGTAAAGAAATCGGCGGGGAGGCCGCGCCTCCCCCGCACCTCGCCGATTGCGCCGCCCTCAAGCGCAGGCGGCGACCGCCCGCTTAGCCATGACACCGACCAGGTGGGCGCGGTACTTTGCACTGGCGTGGATGTCCGAGTTGAGGCCGTCCGCCGAGACCGTCACCCCGGCGACGGCGTCGGCCGAGAAGCTGCCGGCCAGGGCCCTCTCCATGTCGCCCTGGCGGAAGACGCACGGACCGGCCCCGGTGATGGCGACGCGCACGCCGGCCGAGCCGCTGGACAGCATGACGCCGACGATGGCGTAACGCGAGGCCGGGTTCCCGAACTTCTGGTACGCCGCCTTGTCGGGCACCGGGAAGCTGACGGCGGTGATGATCTCGCCGTCATTGAGCGCCGTCTCCAGTAAGCCGGTGAAGAAGTCGTCCGCGGCGATGGTGCGCGCATTCGTGTGCACCGTGGCGCCCAAACCGACCACGGCGGCCGGGTAGTCGGCGGCCGGATCATTGTTGGCGATGGAGCCGCCAATGGTGCCGCGATTGCGCACCTGCAGATCGCCGATGCTCTCGGCAAGGTCCGCCAACGCCGGGATCTTGGCGCACACGTCGGCGCTGCCCGCGACCTCGGCGTGGGGGGTCATGGCGCCGATGGTGACCGTGTCACCGTCCACCGTGATCCCCTTGAGCTCGGCGATGCTGCCAAGGTCGACCACGTCGGACGGATTGGCCAGGCGCAGCTTCAGGATCGGCAGCAGTGTTTGGCCGCCGGCCAGGAAGGTGCCGTCGCCGGCGCCCTTGATCGCCACCGCCGCGTCGTCGAGCGACGACGGGCGGTGATAAGTGAAGTCGTACATTTTATCCGGTCCTCCCAGCCCCCAATGTCTTCATGCGAGCATGTTTTTCTGGTCTTCTCCCGATCAGTCGGCCGCCTGCATCGCCCGCCAGACCTTCTCGGGCGTCGCCGGCATGTCGAGGCTGGCGACGCCGATCGCGTCGGTGACAGCGTTGATCAGCGCCGCCGGCGATCCGATCGCTCCGGCCTCGCCGCAGCCCTTGACGCCGAGCGGGTTGTGCGGACATGGCGTCTCGCGGGTGCTGACGGTAAAGCTCGGCAGGTCGTCGGCCCTGGGGATGCAGTAGTCCAGAAGCGACCCGGTCAGGAGCTGGCCGGTTTGGTTGTCATAGACGCAACTCTCCAGGAGGGACTGGCCGATGCCGTGCGCGAGCCCGCCGTGGACCTGCCCCTCGACGATCATCGGGTTGATGATCGTGCCGAAATCGTCGACCGCGACCAAGTTGACGACCTCTACGACACCGGTGTCCTCGTCGACCTCGACTTCGCAGATGTGACAGCCGGCCGGGTAGGTAAAGTTCGCCGGGTCGTAGAACGCGCCTTCGTCGAGACCCGGCTCAAGCTCCTCAAGCGGGTAGTTGTGCGGCACGTACGCCGAGAACACGACGTCGCCGATGGCGACGCTCTTGTCAGTGCCGGCGACCGTGAACGTGCCGGCTGCGAACTCGATGTCGGATGCGGCCGCCTCGAGGCTGTGCGCGGCAATCTTCTTGGCTTTCTCGATGATCTTGTCGCACGCCTTGACGATCGCTGAGCCGCCGACGGCGACCGAGCGCGAACCGTAGGTTCCCATGCCGAAAGGCACCCGGTCGGTGTCGCCATGGACCACGTCGACATTTTCGATCGGCACGCCGAGCCGGTCGGAGGCGATTTGCGCGAAGGCGGTCTCGTGCCCCTGGCCGTGGGAGTGCGATCCAGTGAACACGGTCACCGAGCCGGTCGGGTGGAAGCGCACCTGGGCGGCTTCGTAGAGGCCCGCCCGGGCGCCGATCGCGCCGGCGACATTCGAGGGCGCGAGCCCGCACGCTTCGATATAGGTGGAAAAACCTATTCCGCGACGCTTGCCGCGGCTCTTCGCCTCTTCGCGCCTGGCCTCGAAACCCGCGAAATCCGCGAGCGTCAACGCTTCGTCCAGGAGTGGCTCGTAGTTCCCGCTGTCGTACTGCAGCGCAACTGGCGTCTGGTACGGGAAGGCGTCGGGCTGGATGAAGTTCCGCCGGCGGATCTCAGCGCGGTCGATGCCGGTCTCGCGCGCCGCGTTCTCGACCAGCCGCTCGACCACGAAGGTCGCCTCGGGCCGGCCCGCCCCGCGCTCGGCATCGACCGGCGCCGTATTCGTGAACATTGCTTTCACCGTGCAATGGATAGCCGGCAGCACGTACTGACCCGAAAGCAGGGTGGCGTAAAGGTAAGTCGGGACGAGTGGGCCGAAGGTCGAGAGATAGGCGCCCATGTTGGCCATGGTCTGCACCTTCAGCCCCAGGAACTTGCCGCTCTCGTCAAGCGCCAGCTCGGCATGGGTGACGTGGTCGCGGCCGTGGGTGTCCGAGAGGAAGGATTCCGAACGCTCGGCGGTCCATTTGACGGGCCGCCCAACCTTCTTCGCCGCCCAGGTCATCACCGCCTCTTCCGGATAGTGCGGAATCTTCGAACCGAACCCGCCGCCCACGTCGGGCGAGACGATGCGCAGCTTGTGCTCGGGGATCTGGAGCACGAAGGCGCCCATCAAGAGCCGCGTCACGTGAGGGTTCTGGCTGGTGGTGTAGAGCGTGTAGCTGTCGCTTGCCGCGTCGTACTCGCCGAGCGATGACCGCGGTTCGATGGCGTTCGGCATCTTGCGGTTGTTGACGATGTCGAGCTTGGTGACGTGGTGCGCCTTGGCAAACGCCTCGTCGGTCGCGGCCGCATCACCGAGCTCCCAGTCGAAGCAGACGTTGCCCGGCGCCACGTCGTGGAGTTGTGGCGCGCCCTCCTGGGCCGCGTCTTCCAACGATACCGCGACGGGCAGCGTTCCGTAGTCGACATCCACGAGTTCGGCGGCGTCCTTCGCCTGGGCAAGCGTCTCGGCAATGACTACCGCGACCATGTCGCCGACGAAGCGCACCTTGCCCTGCGCTAGCGCCGGCCGCGGAGGCTCGTTCATCGGCCCGGGCGCCGGGCAGAATCCGCAAGGTATCCCGCCGACCCCGTCGGCGGCGAGGTCGTCACCGGTGAGCACCGCGACGACGCCGGGGGCGGCCTGGGCCGCATCCTTGTTTATGCCATTGACCGTCGCGTGCGCGTGCGGCGAGCGGACGAAGTAAGCGTAAGCCTGGCCGGGCCGGTTGATGTCGTCGGTATAGCGGCCCGCGCCGGTGAGAAACCGTTTGTCCTCCGTACGCTTCACCGAGGCGCCGATGCCTGTCTCCGCCATGGTCTCACCCCCTCATCGCTTTCGCCCCGGCCTGAACGGCCTTGACGATGTTGTGATAGCCCGTGCAACGGCAGAGGTTGCCCTCGAGCCCTTCGCGTATCGCCTGTTCGCTCGGGTCGGGGTCGTTGTTCACCAAGTCGAGGACGCTCAGCACCATGCCCGGCGTGCAGAAACCGCATTGCAGCCCGTGATGCTCGCGGAACGCCTCCTGCATGGGATGCAGCGCGCCGTCCGTGGTGAGACCCTCGATCGTCGTCACCTGCGCGCCCTCGGCCTGCGCCGCGAGCAGCGTGCAGGACTTGACCGAGCGGCCGTCGACGTGGACCACGCAGGCGCCGCACTGGCTGGTGTCGCAGCCGACGTGGGTGCCGGTGAGATGCAGGTGTTCGCGCAAAAATTGAACGAGAAGCGTGCGCGCCTCGACGTCACCGCTCACGGATTTCCCGTTCACGGTTAACGAAATTGTGGGCATAAATGTCCTCCCCAGACGACCGTGCGGATCGGCTTTTGTCGACGAAGGACGCTTGTGTCGCGGCCCTTCCGTCGCCGGTTGTGGCTGGAAACCCATGTTAAGCCCGCATAGAATCAGGTCAAGGGAGAAAACCCGGGCCGCGGCGACAAAGAACCCAGGGGAAGCCTTAGCGGCAACCTGCCGGTCCTTATCTGAGACATCAACCAGGGCTCTTTGGAGCCCCGTTTTTTGTTTGCGTTTTACGCATTAACCGGGGAAAAGCTGGCC
>Ga0207966_1001644_pt1 | contig 12058 bp, 12 predicted proteins | sample Knorr_S23_td_NAD_FD_185611 | JGI IMG/M metagenome (GOLD analysis project Ga0207966, IMG submission 185611) | Marine microbial communities from Southern Atlantic Ocean transect - Knorr_S23_td_NADW_ad_2500m_LV_B (SPAdes) (version 2) | ecosystem: Environmental > Aquatic > Marine > Oceanic | place... | reverse complement strand
CAGAGCCTTGCTCGCCTGGGGGTCAACTCCAAACGGGCCGGCAGCGCCGATTCCCTGGGGACCGGCGGGTCCAAGTGGGCCTTCGGGGCCTGCGTCCCCCTTCTCACCGCGGGTGGCGTTGGCCAAATCAGTAGCGAAATCCGAGCCTTCGGATTCTTCCGCTCCTCCTCCGACAAAGGGGATAGAACAGCACGCCATCGACAGCAGAGCCAAAAGGACAGTCTGATCAGGATCAATCGTCTTGAAACCCGGTATCTCACGCCGGTTTCACAAAAATAGCAATTGTCATGATTGAAGTTTCCTGGCGCCAGCGCGATCATGCCGGCGGAATTGCTCAGTAACTTAGTTGATTCTTTTCAAGGCGCATCTGTTTTGGTTCCGGCGCTCGCAAGGCCAGAACCTCAATTCGTTCCTTCAGACCAGATTGTATGGACACGCGGGAATGGGATTTCTACAATGAGTTCTGATCAATGCCTACGGGGCTGTGAAGACGAGGCCAAGGAGGACTGAAATCAGCGTTTCAGAGACGGACACCATTCTGGAGCAGGGCATCTCGACTCGTCGTAAAGTCATCGCGTTCGCCGTGATGGGCATTGTTGTCTTTGGATTCTTCGGCTTGCTGGCGCTTGGACTGATGAACAAGTCGCCGGTCACAGGCAGGAGCGGCGTAACGCGAGTGGGAAAGGCGGCGCCTGATATCACGATGCCTCTGTTGCAAGGCGGAGAATTTCGACTCTCAGAACACACCGGTGAACCGACCGTCGTGAATTTCTGGGCTTCCTGGTGTCCACCGTGCAGGAACGAGTCTCCCGGTTTCGAACGAACCTGGAGAGGCTTCTCTGATGATGGCGTGCTATTCGTCGGGGTCGATATTCAGGACACACTGGAAGATGGAATGTCCTATATTCGAGAGTTCGATCTGACATATCCCAACGGAATCGACGTGGAAGGCAAAATAACGGTTGAGTATGGGGTGATAGGACTGCCAGTGACGTTCTTCATCGGGGCAGACGGCATCGTCAAAGGCCGGTGGGTCGGCGCGCTGCCGGAGGACCGTCTGACGGGATGGGTCGAAGCCTTGATCGCTGGAGCCACGCCTGAGGGCGCGTCTGATATCGAAAACTCCGAAAGTTTTTTCAAATTCGAGTGACGCTGGCACGAAATCGGCATGACGCGCCAGTCGAACGCAAATCAGGTTGAAGTAGGGGCGGGTTTCAAACCCGTCTCTACTCAGTTTTCAGGCCCCTACGGATAGCGCGAGAAGTCGAACCCTTCTTTCACAATGAACTCGACCAACGCTGGCGTGCCAGTTTTTGTGACCTCAATGGCCTGTTGCAGTGACGGGACGATCTGTTCTGGCTGCTCGACTCGCACGCCCCAGCCGCCCAGGGCTTTCGCTACGCTTCGATAATCGCCACCCTGATAGACTGTTCCGAACTTCTCGATTGCGATTGGCATCGAGTTGCGCTCAATGGCCATTGCCCCATTGTTGAACACAATCGTGAGGATTCCCAGGTTGTTGCGAACGGCAGTCTCAAAGTCCATGCCCACCATGCCTATCGCGGCATCGCCCATGATGTTTACGCAGAGCTTGTCTGGCTCGGCCAGTTTCGCGCCCATCGTGATGCCCAAACCGTAACCCAATTGGGTCGATTTCCCCCAGCCCTGGTAGGTTCTTGGCGCGACGGTCTCCCAGAACGGGACCAACTGGTCTCGCGGACTGCCGGCATCGTGAGTGATGATGGTGTTGGTCCTGTCGACGAGGCGCATCAAGTCCCAGATAATGCGGTACTGATTCAATGGAGTTTCGTCAGAGGTGAAGTGGGACATCCATTCGTCGAGCCACTCTCGCTTGACAGCTTGAACTTCGGACGCGGTGGCGGCGTCGTTCCGGTTGCCGATTCCGTTGGTCTGAGCTTTGATCTCCGCGATCACTGCCTCAAGCACGAGCTTGGCGTCGCCGATCAGGGCCAGGTCGGCCTTGTAATCTTTGTTCACATCGGCAGGGTCGTTGGTCGAGTGGATAATCACCTTGCCGTTCGGGATGGTCCTGCCGTAACTTGTGCGAGTCAGGCTTGTTCCGATACCGAACACCACGTCGGCGCGACCCAGGAATACCGAGATCGGCTTCGTGGTGGACACGGCAGACGCTCCGAGCGCAAGTGGATGATTCTCCGGGAAGCCGCTCTTGCCTGGGAGGGTGGTCATAACAGGCGCTTGTAGAAGCTCGGCCAACTGTTCCAGTTCATCGGTGGCTTCAGCGTAAAGGACGCCCTGGCCGGCATGGATCACTAGGTTTTTGGCTCCCGTCAAAACTTTCGCGACCTCACGGACGTCCGCAGAGTCGGGGCCGAAACGATTCGCTCTCACCGGCTCGTATGCGAGTTCCCCTGGATATTCGGTGGCTCCAACGTCTCCCGGTAGTTCGACAAGCACCGGCCCGCCCTTTCCGGTTCGCAGGTTGTAGAACGCCCGTCGCATCAGCTCCGGAAGACGCTCAACCGAATTTACCTGGGCGGCCCATTTTGTGACGCGCTCGTAATGAGGAACCGCGAAGAAATCCGGGCTTACTCCCTGACGACCCACATCCGGCCCGCCCGGAAGCATCAGCGTCGGGACGTTGTCCGAGAACGCCTGCGCCGCGCCGGGGAATGAATTTTCCGTGCCTGGTCCGTGCTGCATGGAGTACACGCCGACTCGCTTGCCGTTCGTAGTTCGGCTGATGCCATCGGCAATCGCGCTGCCCATGCGCTCCTGCCTGCACAGGACAGGCCGAATATCCAACTTGGCGCATTCCTCGATCAACGGTTGATACGGAAAAGCGGCTAAGAACTCGACGCCTTCTCTCCGAAGGATTTCTGCCATCGCTGCGACGCCATTCATATCAATGTCTCCTGTTGGATTGGAACTCAAAATGTTTGAAATTGCAAAAGGGGCGGGCCAATCGACCCGCCCCTCTCTTGCGCGTTAGGGATTCACAATCAGACTATCCGAAGCGGGACTTCTTAGACTCCAAGTTCGAGTGAACGTCGATAAGCACGGTGTTGCCTTCGGCGTTGTGCCTCTGTGCAGCAGCAAGGGCTACAGCCATCTCAGCAGGATCTTCCACAGTGATGCCGACAGCGCCCATGTTCTGGGCCTGGCTCGCGTAGTTTCCGGTCAACTCCGTGACGCCGTAGAGTTCGCGGGCTGTGGGGTAGCCTCCAGGGTAGGTCGCCATGCCGCCGTTGTTCAAAACCACGGTCGTGATGGGAGCTCCGGCCCTCACGGAAGTTTCTAGGTCCATCGCAGACATGCCGTAGGCTCCGTCTCCCATCAGGTTGAGGCAGAACTTGTCAGGATTTGCCAATTTCGCGCCTATCATCAGGGGTATGCCGAATCCCAGATGAGTCGTCTTGCCCCAACCGATATAACCGCCGGGGGTCGTGGCATGGTAGAAGGGTATGATCGAGTCGCGAGGCGCGCCGGCGTCGTGAGTCACAATGCTGTTCGTTTTGTCCAGGCAGCGGTCAATTTCGCCGACGACGCGGTATGTGTTGATCGGCACATCGTCTGAATCCAACATGCTGTGCCATTCGGCCATCCACTGCTTTCTGACCTCGGCGATTTCGCTTGCCACGCCTGTCTTGCGGCCTTCCTCGCCGATGGCGGCTTTCAGCTCGTCGATTGCGATTTCGAGGGTCGCCTTCACATCTCCGTAAAGCGCAACGTCTGCCGCTTCGTCTTTGTTGATGTCGGTTATGTTATCAGAGTTATGGATAATGACCTTTCCCGAAGGAATCGGCTGGCCATAGCCTGTGCGGCTCAAGCTCGTGCCAAGACCGAACAGAACGTCACTCTCTTGAAGCCACTTGTAGGCAGGCAGTGTGGTCGCCCCACTGCCTGCGCCGAGGGACAACGGGTGATCTTCGGGGAACGCGCTTTTGCCCTGCATTGTCGTGAACACCGGGACATCGGCAAGTTCTGCGAACTGCTTCAATTCGGCGGTAGCGTCACCGAACAGCACTCCTCCGCCTGCCCAGATCACTGGTCGTTTGGCGTTGACCAGAAGCTTGACGGCTTCCTTGACGTCGGACCTTGACGGCGAGGTTATGGATCGCTTTGGCGGATTGTAGTTCTCTAGCACTTCACTGGGAACTTCAGCAGCGGCAATGTCCGCTGGTGTCTCGACAGTCACTGGCCCGCCAGTCCCGTTGCGGAGAGCGTGGAACGCTCGTCGCATCACATTGCCCACCTGGCCAGAGGAGAATATTGCCTCGGTCTGTTTGCTGATAGGGGCATACACTCTGGACGGCGAGAAGTTGGGCTTTACGCTCCAAGACGCCAGAGGCGGGCCTCCGGGGATCAACAGAATTGGAATGTTGTCAGCGTAAGCCTGCGCGATGCCGCCCATACCGTTTTCCGCGCCAGGGCCGCCCTGTGTTACGTTGACGCCGAACTTCTTCCGGTGGCTGCTGCGGCTGTACCCGTCTGCTGCCATGATGGCTCCGCGTTCCTGACGGAACATCGTCAGGCGGATGCCTTCCTGAGCTATCGCCTCGATGAGGTTGTTAGATGGGAAGCAAGACACCCACTCTATGCCTTCTAACTTGAGAATCCTTGCGACTGCTTCTATACCGTTCAATTCTTCCTCCTTGGATGCTGTGTCGTTGGACACCCGTCGCCACGACTGTTGAAAAGATTTCAGCGCTAACTGCTACGAGTTCAACGCGTAGGATACTCCATCGAATTATGTCGGGCAACCGGATCACCAGAGTTAGGGTTTGTACAGCTTGCCACCCTTAATCGTGGCGACGTGTTCCAGCTCTCGAGAGCCTTCGACCTTCGCGTCCAGGGAATCGACGAATGTGAATTTGCCTTCTGAAACGCGCATGACCGTGGCATCTCCTTCTGCTCCGGGTTTGAGTGTTCCAATCTCGTCGGCATGGCCTATGGTCTTGGCTGTGGCCGACGTGCTGAGTCGAATTACCTCGTCTAATGAAAGGCCCAGGTGGAGGAATTTCGACAACGTGGAGAGTTGGTCGTGCACTGGCCCTTCAATGTTGTAGATGTGAAGGTCACTGCTGATGTTGTCCGGGAGGAAATTCTGGGCTAACGCCTTTTCTGCCGATGCAAATGAAAAACTGCCTCGTCCGTGGCCGATGTCGAACACCACACCACGTTTTTGAGCCTCGACGATTCCATCGTACACACGGCCCGAATCATCCATCGCTCCGTGGGCGCTGCCGTGATAGGCGTGGGTCACGACGTCGCCGGGCCTCAGCATGCCGACTAGTTCGTGCATCGGCGTGAACGAATTGCCGACGTGGATCATGACAAACTTGCCCAGTTCTTCCGCCGCTTCGATCGCTCGTTTCAAAGAATCGACGTCGTGATTGGCGGTCAGCGGTTGGCTCAGCCTGACTTTTATTCCGAGGATATGGTCTGGGTTTGCGCGTCCCACGCTCGTGGCGTCTTCGACGTCTGCCCAGCGAAGGTCTTCCAACTCGCCGATTTTCGGAGAGATCATCCCCATCGAGGATATGTTGAGCAAGGCGTATAGACGAGTGGCGCTGCGCTCCATAACGTAACGACGGAACGCAGGGAACGTCCAGGCGCCGGCCGACCCGGCATCGACAGCAGTTGTGACACCTTTTGCAACCTGAGTTGGGTCAGCCTCGATTCCATAATGGCCAACTCCCCAGTACACGTGCACATGGAGGTCGATAAGACCGGGGGTCACAATGGCGTCGGTGGCGTCCACAATCTCGTTCGCGAGGTTGTCAGAGATATCAGGTTCGACAGCGGCGACTTTGCCATAGCTGAATGCAACGTCTTGGCGCTCGTGAATACTCTGAGACGGATCAACGACGGTCCCGCCTTTGATAATCAGTTCGTATTTCGCCATATTTCGACTCCTAGGGTGGTTGTGAATTGTGCCGCTTGGGAGGAATTGTAATTCAATCGGCGCGCGAGTCAACCACCAAGCCAGAGTCGCGAGAGAGGTGTGCTATCCTTGGGAAAACAGATCAAAGGCGCAATATGAAACTTCTCATCAAAGACACCACAGTCGTCACAGGAAATGATCAACGCACGGTTCTTTACAACGCCGGAATCGTAATCGAAGACAGGAGAATCTCGGACATTGGGACCTCGATGGAAGTAGAGTCCCGACACCCTTTAGCTACCGTTATCCAAGGCCGTGGCAGGGTGGTGTTTCCCGGCTTGATAAACTGCCACACTCATCTTCAGGCTACCGCGGATAAAGGGATTCTCGAAGACTTCGGTTTTCCGACGACGCTGCGGTTTCCCACTAGCGGCCGTGGGTTATTGAATCCCGACGAGCGAAATGTGTTCGGACTGCTCGCGTGCATAGAGGCCATCAGGAGCGGCACAACTACACTGCTGGAAATCTCGAATGACATTCACGAGTATGCTGACAGCCTTGATTCCACCGGAATGAGGCTGATGTTGGGCGAGAACATCAATGACATCGACAGCACGAAAACTCGCGATGGCAAGTTTGAATTTTTAGATTCCAAGCGCGAAGCGGGCCTTCAGCGCAGCGCGGATTTGATCGAGGCTTGGCATGGCAAGTCCAACGGTCGAGTTCTTGGTTTTTTGGCTCCTCACGCGCCAGAGACAGTGTCCCCAGAGTTGTTGAGGGAATCACGGGAGATGGCCGAGCGATACGACGTCGGGTACACAATCCACCTGTCTCAAAGCTACGAAGAAATCGAGGCGATCAAGCGCGTGCGGGGCGTCATGCCGACACACTACCTGTTCGCCAATGACTTCCTGGGAGACCGTCTTGTCGCCGCTCACTGTCGCTACGTAAATTCGTCGGAAATCGCGCTGTTGGGCCAGGCTGGTTCGGCGGTGTCCCATAACGCTGCCATCGGCGCTCGGAGGGGAGCGGCAGCGCCTGTTAAAGAACTAGTCGCCGCAGGCTGCGCCGTGGGAATGGGTTCTGACAACATGGCCGAGGACATGGTAGAAGTGATGCGCGCAGGCCTGTTCCACGAGCGAGTCCGACGAAACGACGAGATGGACCCACAGCCCGAGGATGTCCTGGATTGGGCCACCTATGGGGGAGCGCGAGCGCTGGGAATATCCGAAGATGTGGGAACACTGGAAGTCGGCAAGAAAGCCGACCTTTTCATGGTGAATGTCCGTAAAGCTCACCTCGTCCCGACGCTAAGAATCGTCTCGGCGTTTGTCCACAACGGAATGCCGTCCGATATCACTGATGTGATGGTTGACGGAAGCTGGGTACTGCGAGACTCGAAGCTTCTGACCATCGACGAAGACGACATCATCGCGAAAGCCGAAGAAATCGGCCATCGAGCCTGGAACCGGCTGATAGCCGAGAACCCGAACGTTCCGTTCCCGATTAATCTGCCTCCTGGGCCACTCTAGCCGTCAGATCAGCTTGTTTCTGGCGGCCTTTCAACATTTCGGTAAGAAAATCACGCTCGCGCATAGTTCGATTTTCGGATGAATTGCTTCCAAACTGGGAATCCAATGCCTCTGATGAATCTGCAACTCGCATCGGCCATTCCTGGGAGAAGCAACCAATAAATGGAAAACAAAAAGATCGTGATAACCGGAGGAGCGACGGAAATGGCGCGAGCCACTGGTCTGATCTGTGCCAGGCATGGCGCCAAAATAACAATCGACGACATAAACGCCGCAGAGCACGAAAGCGCCGTCGCCCAGATTCGTGACGCTGGCGGCGAGGCGTGGTTCCACCAAACCGGCGTTTCAAAAGACGCAGATGTCCGATCTTTGATGGAGACCGTTGAGAGGGACATGGGTGGCATCAACTCCCTAATCTCAGCAGCGGCCATTGCCAGAGATTCTATGGTTCCAGTGGATGAGTTTCTGAATGCCACCTGAGAGGAGCACATTGACATCCATCTAATAGGACCATTCCTTGCCGCGAAGTATGCGGTTCCCGCGATCAGGAGGGCGAGAAGAGGGGCGATAGTCATGATCGCCTCTGCAGCTGGCGCTAGCATCGGCTCAAACATTGTCGTTTACGGCGCAAACAAGGGCGGCGTCAACGGCCTGGGGTTGACGCTGGAGCAGAGCTTGGCTGAAGAAAACATTCGGGTAAATGTGCTCTGCCCCGGCAACATCGCAACACCTCTGAAACTGGGCATAATCTATCAGCAGGTGTAGATGTTAGGTGGAACGGCCAACGAGGCTCGCCAGATAGCCGGACTGGGAACGCCTGACGGCATGGCAAAGGTGATACGGTTCTTGAGTTCCGACGATGCAGAGTATGTGAGAGGCACGATATTCACCAGGTAAGATTTGCGAGAAAATCCCCCAATGCGTCTAGAGGAGGATAACCGATGGCTAGCCCGAAGATCACAAAACTTGAACTGGTTGTGTTTCAACATCAAATTGATGACATGGGCACTGACTACAACGGATTCAACCAGGTCTATGAGGCTGGAAGCAGCGTCACGGCGTCATCCACCGTCTTGAGGATTCACACAGACACGGGAATCACTGGAGAATATCTGGCCGGGCCTGCGAGTCGCACGGTGCATGGACTGGATCAGGTCTCCGGATATCTGTTGGGGAAAAATCCGTTCGAGCGGGAATTGATATACAACGACCTCAAGCGAGGCTTGCGACACACCGATCGCACGGCGATGGGCATGGTCGACGTTGCTCTCTGGGATTTCGCAGGCAAGATTTATGGCGTTCCGATACACCAGCTTCTTGGCGGATGGCGAACCTCGATTCCTGCTTACGCCAGCACCTATCACGGCGACGAGAACGGCGGACTCAGCACACCGGAACAGTTCGCCGACTATGCTGAGCAGTGCTACGACATCGGCTATCGGGCTTTCAAGATACACGGCTGGGGCGACGCTCCTATTTCCAGAGAGGTGGAGAACGTGCTGGAGGTCGGGCGGCGCGTCGGCGACAGAATGTCCCTCATGATTGATCCCGCGTGCGAATACAACACCTGGGGAGAGGCGCTGCTGGTGGGCAGGGCGTGTGACGAAGCTGGATTTTTCTGGCTGGAAGACCCTTATAAAGACGGCGGAGTCTCGATGTTTGGGCACCAGCGGCTGCGAGAGAAGATTGACACACCGATCCTTCAAACCGAGCACATTTTCGGCCTCGAGGGCCATGTCGATTTCATCGTGAATGGCGGAACCGACTTTGTGAGGGCGGGTGTTTATGAAGATGGGGGAATCACGGGAGCGATGAAAGTTGCCCACGCCGCCGAGGGTTTCGGTCTAGATGTCGAATTTCATGGAGGAGGTCTCGCCCATCGCCACTGTATCGCGGCGGTCAGGAACGCCAACTTCTACGAACTAGGCCTTCTTAACCCGAAGATAAAAAGCAGTAAACCGCCGGTCTATCCGCCGGAGTTCACCGACGAATTGAATGGCGTCGACGCCAACGGCCACGTTGCGGTTCCCCAGGGGCCAGGCCTGGGAGTTGAGATGGACTGGGACTACATCGAGGCGCACAAAGTCGACACGTTAACCAGAGAGTAATCTCAGCATGAGCTGAGGCCACGAACGATTCGACTTAGTTCAGCTGCTAATGGCGTGATTGTCTCGTGTCCAAGTCAGCGAATGCCGGTGGCGAGGCGACCTATAATGCAAGCGCTCACTTGCAGATAACGCACGTGTGAGCCGACAAATCTGGCATCCGGGGCCACCGTTCCGAATAATTGATGTGAAATATCGCTGGATCGTGCATATTTTGTTTCCATTGTGTCCACACTATACCGAGTGAATCCTCTAAATGGACTGCAGCTGGTTATCGCCTAACCAGTTTGAAGGAGGGAACAATGGTCGAAAACGCAGAACTCAGAGACCACCTGGCAGTCTTGAAATCGATCCCGGCGGACGACTCTTCAGAACAGGGAGTCGAATCGCTCTGGCGCCAGTTGATGATCCATGAGTCATTTTCAAGTAGTGAACTGGCAGAGGCCAAGGCGAAGCGAAGCGCCGCAGAGGCCGCTCGCCAACAGACCGAGATTGAGTCGGTTCGGAACACCAGAGCGGTGACTGAGCGGATGCGAAACAAGGCCGAAAGCGCGGTCGAAGAAGCCAAAGGCCTGCGTGACGATGCCGCGAGCGGCGGCGCAATAACCGGGTCGGGACATCTGTCTCAATTAATGTCAAACGTGCTCCGGACTACTGTTCTGGAATGGGTCGAGCCTGAAGCGACCAGCCGAGGCACGGTAATACTTGCACCGCGGGGCTTGGGAATTTGGAAACCACTGAACGATGTTCCACCGAGGCTTGGTGGAAAGCACGAATCCGATCCCATTCTGCACAAATTGTGTCTAAGAGATAGAATACGACATGACTCGCTTTATGAATCACTCGTCGCTGGCGCTTAGTCGACACCGTGAACGGACGCCAAACATTGAAAAAACCGACACAATGAATGCAATTGGTTTAGTAGCCTTCAGGAGGTCATGCAATTGACTGATAGTAGTAATTCCATTCAACAACTCAGAAAAATTGGTCAGAGCGTGTGGTTGGACAACGTTTATCGGAGCCTCATCACGTCAGGCGATCTGCAGAAACTAATAGATTTAGGCGTGACCGGTTTGACGTCCAATCCGACGATATTTCAGAAGGCCATATCTGCCGGTTCAGACTACGATGAGTCGATGACTCGCCATGCCGAGTCTGGCAAAGATGCCGTTGGAGTTTTTGAGGCGCTTGCCATCGAAGATATCGTGTCGGTCGCCGACCTTCTTGCGCCGGTCTACCAGCGCACCGGCGGCGCGGACGGTTTTGCATCGCTGGAGGTTAACCCGCACCTGGCTCACGATACTCAGGGCACAATCTCCGAAGCACGCCGGCTGTTCAAGCTCATGGGACGGCCAAATATCATGATCAAAGTGCCTGGAACGCCGGAAGGCATCCCCGCTATACGTCAACTAATCAGCGAAGGCATCAACGTAAACGTGACGCTGATCTTTTCACTGAAGGCTTATGCTGACGTGCGAGAGGCTTACATTTCTGGACAAGAAGCGTTCTCCCGGTCCGGCGGCGATCCGTCCACCGTTTCGTCGGTGGCGTCGTTCTTTGTTAGTCGGGTCGACACCGCGGTAGATGCCGCAATCAGCGAAGCCGTTAATGCCGGCAACAAGACGCTTGGTTCGCTGTTGGGCAAGGCGGCGATTTCGAACGCCCGCGTTGCGTATCAGGAGTTTGGACGATCCTTCGGCGAGGACAGGTTCGTTGCTCTTAAGGAAGAGGGAGCGCTGGTCCAACGGCCATTGTGGGCTTCAACCAGCACCAAAAACCCAGCGCTCAGCGACGTCCTGTATGTCGAGGAGTTGATCGGCCCCGACACGGTGAACACCCTGCCCGATGCCACGTTGGCGGCGTTCCTGGATCACGGAACAGCGCAACAGAGGTTGGACGCAGATATTGAGGACGCCACCGACACACTTTTCGCTCTGGAGGCGGCAGGAATCAAAATGGACGACATCACTGCCAAGTTGTTGGAGGACGGCCTCATGTCATTTGCCGACTCCTACGACGAGGTCGTGGAGAACGTTGACAGCAAGCGAGCGAGTCTTGTGCGCGGTTAGATTGACGCCAGATCACGTGAATCTGGGATCATATCAGCAGTCCGTGGACGGCGCCATTGCGAAACTCGATGCTGATCGGATCGTCCAACGCATTTGGGAGGCCGACCACACAGTCTGGAATCATGACCCAACTGAGATCATCGACCGGTTGGGTTGGCTCACGTTGCCCGACACAATGCGGCCCCAACTGCGCAATATTCAGCGGTTCGCGTCTGAGGTCGCTGCCGATGGCATTCAGCATGTTGTGCTCTTGGGCATGGGTGGCAGCAGCTTGGGGACAGAGACGCTGAAACGCTGTTTTGGCCCGGTCGACGGCGCTCCGGCCCTACAGGTGTTGGACTCGACGATTCCCGCCGCTGTGAAGGCAACGAGGGACGCCGTCGACCTATCTACAACGCTGTTCATCGTCTCCTCGAAATCCGGGAGCACTATCGAGCCGAATGTGCTGTACAGGTATTTTCGGGGTCTGGTCGATACCGCTGTTGG
>Ga0207966_1001637_pt1 | contig 12080 bp, 12 predicted proteins | sample Knorr_S23_td_NAD_FD_185611 | JGI IMG/M metagenome (GOLD analysis project Ga0207966, IMG submission 185611) | Marine microbial communities from Southern Atlantic Ocean transect - Knorr_S23_td_NADW_ad_2500m_LV_B (SPAdes) (version 2) | ecosystem: Environmental > Aquatic > Marine > Oceanic | place... | reverse complement strand
AAAGAAATCGGTTACCCCAAAACCTTAGTCACCCAAGCGCGGCTGCATCCTAAATGCCGGGCAAGATTAGCTCTAGTAAAATTATGTTTGTTAACCAAATGAAGGAATCGTAGCTTTCTCTCTTCTGCGGTTTCCATTTTTTGCTTCTTTTTCGATCTTAAAATGGAAAAATATTCATCATCTAATATTAGGTTTCTGCCGTGGCTATAGGCATTTACGGGGAATGTAAAATAGTTCGTGTTATCAAACGTTCCGTGGAGCCACGTGATAAACGGACATGGAAAATTCATGTCCGTTTTTTGTTTTTATTCGCAAAACCCGCAGGTTAACAGTCAGTTTGCTATCTATCGTAATATTTACAGATACAGGCTCCCCATAGTGGATTCTCATTGGCCATTTGAATAATTAATATCTTTAAATCAGGATCTATACGATTTCGTCCACCTTTGTGTTTTGACTTTAATCCCCAGAAGAGTTTAAATCCCTGTTTATGCCATCGGATTAATGTGTCCGGCTGAAAGAGCAAGAAGGCTTTTCTCCATCCAGTATGTAACCTGGATAATGAAACAAAGAAGAGTCTGTCTCTATTATGAACCAAAGGCCGTTTCTGCCTCCGCATTAAAATATCGATCTGTTTCCGTAGCATAATGTTTTCCAGTTGGAGAGATACTCTTGATTTAAAGATAGAAGAAATAATTGAGAAATACACGATGGCTCCTGATGAATGAATTTGGTGGTACGAGTCAATGTGGTGTTTGTTTCAATATAATGGGATGATTATGTTGCTAATAATTGGAGTATAATAGTTTTTCACTAATCATGGCTGAAAGTAATTAAATTTCATGGATAGTAAACGTTTTTCATGGTTATATTAGTAACTGAAATTCATGGTATAATTAAATGAGTAACTATTATTCACAGAAAGTAAACGTATTTCACGGTAGAGAAACGCCCGAAGATGGTTATATCGTTGGATATGCACTATTGATCGAATTCGTATATAGCACTACGCAAAAAGTCATACCCACGCCAAAACGACTTTCAATCGTTACGGATAAACATCAACGATACGATACAGAAGATTGGCAAGTTTTTACCAAAAGACACAAACCGAAGAATGATATAAGTAGCCATCTATTTTTTGCGTTGAAATACGAAGGGGTTGACCTTTATATTTTGAAAACAGTGTTTAATTGTTTTGGAGAAGATCCTGTTTTAGATATGTTAAAGAATCAACCGACGGGTCAATATAGCCGACGAATATGGTTTTTGTATGAGTGGTTGATGGATAAAGAGCTAGATATACCCGACTTAAAAACAGGAAGCTACGTTGATATAGTAAACTCAAGCTTACAATATGTTGGGCCATCGGCAAATTCAACGAGATATAGAGTAAAAAATAATTTACCAGGAAATCGGTCATTTTGCCCAATGATTTATAGAACAGATAAACTTGAACGATATATTTCAAAAGGTTTATCTGGGCAGATAGAAAAAGGATTAAGTCAAAAGAATAAGGATATAGTTCGCAGGACTGCGGCATTTTTATTGCTAAAGGATTCCAAGGCTTCTTTTGCAATAGAAGGAGAGAACCCACCAAATATTAGAGCAAGAAATTGGGGAAAAGCAATTGGACAGGCAGGAAAAAAGTCTTTATCAATTGATGAAATTGAGCGCTTACAAGATATAGTGATTGGTTCAAAAAAATTAAAAGAAATGGGAATTAGAAAAAGTGAAGGGTTTATTGGTGAACATGACCGTGAAACATTCGAACCTATCCCCGACCATATTTCTGCAAAAGCGGAAGATTTATCGTCTCTATTAGATGGATTAATAAAAGCAAATTACATTCTACAAAAATCAAATATGGATCCGGTTTTAATAGCAACTGCAATTGCATTTGGTTTTGTTTTTATACACCCTCTATCAGATGGCAATGGGCGAATACATAGATATATAATTCATCATGTCTTGGCAAAAACCGGTTATACGAAAAGAGAAATGATTTTCCCTATATCGGCTGCTATCCTTAATCGAATTGGTGATTACCAAAATAGTCTGGAAGATTATGCAAACCCCAGATTAGAGTTAATTGATTGGATTTCGACTCCTGACCATCATATCAAAATATCCAATGAAACGATTGATTTATACCGTTACTTCGATTTGACGCAGCAAGCAGAATTTTTATATGAATGCGTTGAAGAAACAATTGAAAAAATCATCCCTGAAGAGTTGGACTATTTGGAAAAATATGATCGGTTGAATCAACAGATTAATTTGATTAGTGTTCTCCCGGATAATAAAGTTGATTTATTGATCAAGATATTAATTCAAAATAATGGAAAGCTGTCAAAGAGGAAACGGGAAAAAGAATTTGATGAATTAACGGATAGTGAATTTGTTCAGATTGAAGAAAGTTTTACGGAGATATTTTAATCACCGTTAAGTAAAACTACATTTTCCAAACCAAAAGAAGAATTTGGCTTTGCTTAACAAAGAGAGTGTCGATTCTTTGCTAAATCACCTTTTCTACTAACCCGCAGGTTAACACGAGTTAAGTTAAAATTTTCACCAACTGGGTAACACGTTACCAATTGATGAAGGAATATGGTCAATTTTGTCTACAAATTCTCTGTTTTTAGTAATAGACTACGTAACGCAAGGGGAGCCACCTAAACCCTGCAGAAATGTGGGTTTTTTTAATTCCCCCTTTGTCCAAATTCTATTATAAATTTCTTAGCTTCAGAAATTATTATTTTAAAGATAGAATTATTGAAGAAAATTATAGATACATCTTTTTATTGTACTAATTCAAAAAATTTGTAATAGCAAATGTCATATCAAATCCGCCCATATAATACTTCAGACCATGATACGGTTTATGAAATATGTTTAAAAACTGGTAATTCAGGGAAAGGTGCAGAACATCTTCATGATGATCCAATGATTTTGGGGCATATTTATGCAGGTCCCTATATCACTCTTGAACCGGAATCGGCTTTTGTATTAGAAGATGAAATGGGTGTTTGTGGTTATATCATTGGTGCATTAAATACCAATTCATTTTATAATAAAGTCAAATCAGATTGGCTGCCAAAACTCCAAAAAAAATATACGGATCCCATTGAAAGTTCAAAACCATGGAATAAAGATGAAAAATGCATCCACTTACTTTTTCATCCTGAAATCCCTCTGGGTTTACCTGATAATCCATCCCACTTACATATTAATCTTTTAACCCGCGCAAGGGGTCAGGGATTGGGCAAAAAAATGATGGATCATTTCATGAATAATTTGAAGGATCGTGGATCAAAAGGGCTACACCTTGGATTAGGCATAAAGAATGATCCTGCTTATACTTTTTATATAAAATATGGGATGATAGAATTAAAGAGAAATTCGGATACTATTTACATGGGGATTTCATTTGAGTAAAACAATGAACATTATTCTGAAAAATAATATATTCCTTCTATTATCTGTCAGTATAATTATTGCAAAAGATTCCCCAAATAATTGGCATTCATATTGGCTCCAATCGGGCAAAGGTATTATTTTGGATGAATCAAACCAGTGGCTATTAGGGAGTGCTGCAATAGCTGCTTTGAGTGCCACTCAAATTGATATGAAAGTAAAAAATTATGTTCAATCACATAAGATTCTTTCAGATCCCATTTCTCATTTTGGGGATGAAATGGGTGGAAATTGGGGTCACTGGATTCTTTGGTCATCCATTATTACTTCATCTAAAATTAAAAAAGATTCGAATAAAAAATTCATGTCAAAAATTCAATATTCAACTCTTGCCATGGTATCCAATGGATTAATTACTGTTGGCATGAAACGAGCATTTGGCCGTGAAAGACCCAACGGAAGTTGTTGTGATTCATTTCCCAGTGGACACACGTCTCATAGTTTTACAATGGCTTCAATTGCTAATGAACTTTATGGAAAAAATATTGGGTTAATTTCATATGGGCTGGCTACACTAGTTGCTGTGAGTCGAATGAATGATAATAAACATTATTTGAGCGATGTCATCTTTGGTGCAGGATTAGGTACGGCTGTTGGGCGAGCTTTTTCAAAAAATTATCAAAAATTCGAAGAAACAAATATTCAAGTTGGGTTATCATCTCAGATGGTCTTGAAAATTTCAATTCCCATAAATTAATTGAGAATTATTTTTTGAATTAAATATGCACGTTTTATATTCTGATGGTTATTCTAACAAGTACAACTTTTGGAATTGATAGACTAATTTCAAAAAACCCGAGTTACAGATTTAGAGATAATAATGAATAATAATACACCAGTTGTAATAGTAAATGTCATAAAAGTCATGAGAGGGAAACGGCAGTATTTTACAGAAATATTTTTATAATAGAATTGAATTAGTTATGGATGTATAAATGATATCAAAAAATTGGATTGAAGCTAACAAACAAGTTGATAAATGGAAATCAACTGGACTAAAAGTGGTTTTTACCAATGGCTGTTTTGATATTCTTCACAGGGGACATGTGGAATATTTAACCGATGCAAAAGCATGCGGTGATAAATTAGTAACGGCTTTGAATAGTGACAGTTCTGTTCGTGGTTTGAAAGGAGACTCCCGTCCTATACAGAGTCAGGATGATAGAGCAGCTATTCTAGATGCATTAGCATCGGTTGATTTGGTGGTAGTTTTTGATGAAGAAACACCGGCAGAAATTATAAAAACGCTTATTCCAGATGTGCTGGTAAAGGGAGGCGATTATACACCGGAAACAATCGTTGGAGCAGATACGGTTACTGCAAATGGGGGAGAAGTGAAAATTATTCCATTTCGATCAGGGCAAAGCACATCCATTATTATAGAAAAAATTATTAAACTTTAATTAATCGGGCTTAACTCCGATGTAACCACTGCATGTATTCTTTAACACCTTCTTGAACTGTTTTAAAGGAGCCATCGAAACCGGTTGTGCGCAATTTAGTTAGGTTAGCTTCTGTAAAACTTTGGTAGTTGCCTTTTAATTCGTCAGGGAAGGGTATATAATTAATTTCACCCTTTCCATGATAATTGATAACGGAATTGGCAACTTCATTAAATGATTGACTATTTCCCGTACCAATATTGAAAATACCCGATACATCGGAGTGAGCCAGCATCCAAAGATTTACTTTTACAACGTCTCCTACAAATATGAAATCCCGACGCTGCTCACCATTGTCAAAGCCGCCACTACCTTCGAATAGTTTAGGATTTTCACCCGCTTCAATTTGATTATTAAAATGAAAGGCCACACTGGCCATGGATCCCTTATGCTGCTCTTTAGGTCCATACACATTGAAATAGCGAAAGCCAACCACTTGGCTCTCAAAGGATGATTCGTGCCGCCGAACATATTGATCAAATAAATATTTGGAATAACCATAAATATTGATGGGATTTTCATTTTCCGAGTTTTCTTTATAAACAGTACTGTCGCCATAGGTGGCAGCAGATGATGCGTAGAAAAATGGGATTTTTTTATCCATACAATAGTGGAGAAGCACCTTCGAATATTCATAATTGTTCTCCATCATATATTGGCCATCCCATTCTAAAGTGTTAGAACAAGCGCCTTCGTGGTAGACGGCATCAATCTGGCCAAAATCGTTTCTATCTCTGATGAGAGAAATAAAATCTTTTTTGTCATAATAATCAGAAATATCTAAATTAGATATATTCCGGAATTTCCTCCCATTTTTTAAATGGTCGACAACAATAATATCATTATGTCCAGATTTGTTTAACCCTTCAATAATATTACTGCCAATCATTCCGGCACCGCCTGTTACAATTATACTCATTTCATGTTTCTCCGAATGAATATTAAACCTAAAACAAGACCTTTAGCAACGGTTCAGTTTATCTAAGACCTAGAACAAAATTATGTGCGCCAGACTACTTTAGCAGGACCATCTTCCTGGTCTGCGTGAAATCTCCTGCCCGTATAGTAAAAAAATAGAGTCCGGCACTAATCGACTGATCTGCAGGGTTGGTCACATTCCAATTGATAAACTTATGCCCAGCATTTTGCTCTGTGTTCACCAAAGTTATTACGCTTCGTCCCATTATATCAAAGACCGTGATGTTCACAAGCCCATCTTTTGGTAAATCATACCTAAGCGTTGTCACTGGATTGAATGGGTTTGGGTAGTTTTGATATAATAGATATGAGTCAGGTATTTTGAGCGCTGGATCAGTCATATTTGTCATTAGAGTAGCTATCTGAATAATAAACTCTTTACATTCTACTTCATAAATAGATACTGGACAAACATGTAATGTTAACGTGTTGTAATATGAGATATCTTCTATTTGTCCTGAAACACTTATTTGTAGGCTTTGTCCAGATGTAATATTGACAACATTACTTTCGTTAAACCAACCTAATTCATCCAATATATTATACTCAAAATCAAAATCTAGATACCCCTCGTTATATATAATAAAATCAAAAGATGTATTACCCACAGGTAGAGTAATTAAAGGGACAGAAATATTTTCAGTGAAATTTGGCAATTCAACAGAAAATATAAGGGGATATAATCCTGGAACGCGTAAAGCTCTGTATTGAGCATCAACTTTAGCTGCCCATACAACATTATTTAAGCTATCTACCTCAACAAGAGTTTCTTTTTGCCCTGCTGTTATCAAACTATTTCCATTTTTTAATCTATCACAATCGCCGTGCTTATAGGTAAATAAACTATCTGTGAGAACATATTCCCAAATGATTTCGGCCAATAAAGTATCGTCTTCATTTATATGTATTTCTAAACCTCTGGATAGTTCAGGATCTTTGAAATTTCCATTATCATATACCATAAAATTGCCGTTATCTAACTTTCTGATAGCATGCTGACCTGAAATATCGATATTCTGTCCAAATACGGGGTCGTTTGAAGGCAAATCTTTCCCCAGATTCCATATAATTTCTCCACTTGGATAATCAATTTTACTAATTCTTGATAGATGACGAGAACATATCATTATGGTGCTGTCTAATGCATCAAAATACAGTGAATTTGCATGGGTCCAGTCAAATTCCGCATTTTCTATAGGATCAATGTTTCCGATTAGCATCTCTACAAAATTAGTATCCACATCTTCAAACGAATAATGCTCTTTTAGAGACCAACTCCAAATTTCATCGCCGGCTTCATTCCAAATAATTATTACATCAGAGAACCAATTTATTGAGTCAATCCCTGCGTAATCCCAAAATATTTTACCCGGCCATTCCGGCACTGTATTCCTATACGTTTCCCTTACTAAACCCATGTAATGAAGTTCATTATTAAATGTTATTGGTAATAACTCCCTGATAACTCTTCCAGGGGAAACCCACAATATATTCCCCTTTATATCTGATCTAAGTCCATTATTTTGAGATGTTCCTTGGCCGCTTTGGAAGCCAATTATTTGGCCATTATCTAAGACACTTGTGATGCAATATAATAGAGGGTCATGGGGCCACATATATATAATATTCCCAGATCTATCAATGATTCTTTCTTTTATGATGGTATACCCATCCTGGTAACCTTCATTATTGATAAATACATCTGGAGTATCATATTCATTATTCAAAGGTAATATGCTAATCTGAAGAGAATCCAGCCAGCCAGTATATTGCCCATCTTCATCTATAGCCCTGAGCTTAATAATATATTCTTCATTCCAGTAAAAAATATCAATTACTGCGGCTAAAGTTGAGTCTACAATTGAGCTAATCTCTTCATTATCCTTGTATATGATTAGATTATACGAGGCGGCATCTTTTTCCTGTTCCCATTCAAATAGTATATGAGTAAAATTAAAGATTTCATCATTGTTCGGGGCGGTAAAATCCCCAAAGGCTATGGATAAAAATAAAATAAATATTATTTCCTGTTTTAACATATATTCCGCTAATTCTGAAACCAGAATTGTACAATAATATTATTTAAAATAAAAGAGCTTCTCTAATGAAAAACAATCAATATTATGGTATTATTCCCCCAATGGTAACTCCCTTGGAAGATTGGGATAAGCTAGACTACCATGGAATAGAAAAATTAATAAATCACATTCTTAAAGGGGGAGTCCATGGTCTTTTTGTTTTGGGCACAACAGGTGAAGCGCCAAGCCTAAGCCACCAGTTAAGAAAAGAAGTTATAAAGAGAACCCTTGATCAAGTCGGGACAAAAGTGCCTGTTCTTGTTGGGATTACAGATACATCCTTTATCGAAACAATTAATATAGCAGAATTTGCTGCAGAAGCCGGGGCAAGTGCTGTTGTATTAGCGCCGCCTTATTATTTTCCAGCAGGTCAGTTTGAATTAATTGAATATATTGAACACTTGGAGCAGAGGTTGCCCCTTCCATTATTTTTATATAACATGCCCACACATACGAAAATGATATTTGAGCCTGAAACGGTGAAAAAAGCATCTGAATTACCCGGGGTGATAGGTTTAAAAGATAGTTCTGGCAATATGGTATATTTTCATCAACTCCAACAACTCTTTAAGGATCAGGATGATTTTAAATTATTTGTTGGACCAGAAGAATTATTAGGGGAGACACTTGTTTTGGGTGGTCATGGCGGCGTGTGTGGAGGTGCAAATTTGATCCCTGAATTATATGTAAGTATGTATGAAACATCTAAAACTGGAGATTTGAAAAAAATGAGTGAATTACATGAAAGAATTATGCAAGTAAGTTCATCTATTTATTCAGTAGGAAAATATAAATCAAGTTATTTAAAAGGTCTGAAATGTGCCTTATCCATCATGGATCTTTGTAATGATTTTATGGCAGAACCTTTCCATAAGTTCAGAGAAACGGAAAGGGAAATTATTCGCCAGCATTTAATTGAATTGGGATTACAGCCCGTTAATTAGATTGAAGTAAATCATCAATAGCATCCCGTTGTGGCAACGATGGTTCTGCCCCTAATTTTGTCACGGCTAAGGCACCGGCAGCATTAGCAATTTCCACCGATAAGTTTATACTTATTCCGTTAGCCAATGATGCAGCAAGTACCCCACAAAACGAGTCTCCAGCAGCAGTTGTATCCACTACTGAAACATCAAAAGCCGGAATCAATTTTTCTCCATCTTCATTTAATAATAATGAGCCACGGTCTCCTAAAGTTAGGATGACAGTTTCAACACCTTTTGAAAGAAGATTCCTTCCAGCGACTAATACCTCATTCTCAGTTTTTGTAGGTAATCCTGTCAAGGTTTCAGTTTCAATTTCATTAGGTATGATAATATCTGCTAGTTTTAATATTTGCTCAGGGATTAATTGAGCAGGTGCAGGATTGAGTATGACTAAAGTATCATTTTGTTTGGCAATCTCAGCAGCTCGTTGATTGGCATCCATCGGGACTTCGCACTGCATAACTAAAACATCAGCATCGGCTATGGTTGATTGTGCTTGATTAATATTCTCAACCGTAAGTGCCATGTTAGCTTGGGGAATAATAACTATACTATTATCCCCAGATGCATCGATTAATGGCATAGCAACTCCTGTACCATTTTCATCATCCTGGGTCACAAAATCTGTATTGATTCCTTCTCTTGAAAATTTCTCTAAAAATTGCTTTCCAAAAAAATCATTTCCTAGTCTACCTACCATAGTGACTTTTGAACCAGCTCTGGATGCAGCGATGGCTTGATTTGCGCCTTTTCCGCCAAGGAACATTCCGAATGTGTTTCCAACAAGGGTTTCCCCCGTTTTGGGTCGGCGTGGTACTGTGGCGACAAGATCATACATAAAGCTACCCACAACAGTTACTTGCCCCATTTATTCGTTTTCCAATTGATTTCCCAAGCTACCGCCAGGATGAAAACCATGAAAATCACTTCGATTAAATCCTTTATCTTCCGAGACAGATGATGCTAAAGCATTTCCTAATGCTATCATATTTGTTGTAGATGAAGTAGGCGCTAAACCTAAATGATCTGCTTCTTCTGTCACACAAATGTCAAGATGAACATTGCTTATATTTGCTAAAGGAGATTGAGAATCCCCTGATATACCGATTACAGTAATATTATTTTTACTGCAGTATTTGACAACATTAACAATTTCTGGTGTTTTGCCACTAAAAGAGAAAGCTATTATTAGATCATTTCCAGACATCATACCAAAATCACCATGAAAGGCTTCGTTTGCATGTACATAAAATGAAGGTATTCCCAAACTGGAAAAGGTAGCAGCACATTTTTCAGCTATATGCCCAGATTTGTTTAACCCTTCAATAATATTACTGCCAATCATTCCGGCACCGCCTGTTACTATTATACTCATTTCATGTTTCTCCGAATGAATATTAAACCTAAAACAAGACCATTAACAATGGTTCAGTTTTCCTAAGACCTAGAAAAAAATTATGTGCGCTGTGAAAAAATAAAATAGCCTCTCTGATGAAAAACAATATAGCTATAGCCGCTTGTATTAAATGCTATCTGAATATTTCCAGATGATCTAAAAATGACATCTCTTTTTCTTTGTTCATTGACTAATTATTCCTTCTTTTATGATATCATGAATATGTATAACTCCTAAATATTTTTCGCTTTTTATTACAATAAGTTGAGTAATATTGTTTTGCTCCATCTCTTTAAGTGCGTTATAAGCTAAATCCTCTGGTTTTGTAATTTTTGGGTCACAACTCATAATATCTTTAGCACATAAAGAAGAGATGTCTTTTTCATTCTCAAGCATTCTTCTTAAATCTCCATCTGTTATGATTCCAGCTAATTTTTTATCATTAAGAACAGCTGTTACCCCTAACCTATTTTGAGAAATTTCAATAATAACCTCATTTATTGATGCGTTGGGATTAACTTTTGGAGTATAGTCAGAGATTAGATCCTGAACCTTTATATTGAGTCGTTTCCCAAGAATTCCTCCTGGATGAAATCGAGCAAAATCTTCTTCTGTAAAATCTTTACACGCCAATAAACTTACAGCAATAGCATCTCCCATTACCAGCTGAGCAGTAGTTGATGATGTTGGCGCTAAATTATTTGGGCATGCCTCTTTCTCCACACTTACGTCTAATATAAAATCAGACTTTATTGCTAAAAAAGATTTTGGATTTCCTGTCAATGCAATAATTTTATTCCCCATATTTTTAATAAAAGGAACAAGCCTTTTAACCTCAGGAGTATTTCCACTTTTCGAAATACAAATTACCACATCTCCTTCTTGAATATTACCTAAATCGCCATGTATTGCATCAGCAGCATGTAAGAAAACAGCTGGCTGTCCTGTAGAATTAAAAGTAGCCACCATCTTATTAGCAATATTAGCGCTCTTACCTATTCCAGCAACTATCAATCGTCCTTTTGTGCTAAGAATCAAATTGATAGCATTTACAAAATCATCATTAATACTGCTCTCAAGTTTTGCTACTGCAGCTAATTCAATAGCAATTGTTTCTCTTGCAATTTTTTTTATGTCAGATAAGGATTTCATAAAATAGTATTTTTGTGTATAAAACCGAAAACAAAAGTATCACATTTTTCAGCTATATGACCAGATTTTCCAAGGCCTACAAATATGGTTTTTCCAGAAGTTTGGTTAATCAGTTTACAGGATTGAATGAATGAATTGTCTAAAGATGATTTCAATTTCAATAATGATTGAATCTCTTTTTCCAGCACAATTTTCCCAGATTTAATATAATCCATTTGATATCCCTAATTTGTAATTGAAACTGTAGCTATGATATCGAAGTTTAAGGTATTGAGAAGTAGTTTTAAAATAATGAATGATTTAAATACTTCAAACCTTTTAGAAATATAGGGTTTTTTATTTTTCACTTTTATCTGTTTGAATTTTTTTAAATTGTTGCACTGCCAATGAATCACTGAATGGAGAATTCTTATGAAGAAAATCTTATTAACGATTTTTATTTTCACCTGTCTTCAGGCTGGAACTAAACCAAGAGCCCGTGATCTCGGATTTCATTTTGATGGCAGTCCGGGGTCACTTAATGCAATAACCGATGTATCCGGTGTGCAAGTGGGCCATACAACTTTGATCG
>Ga0207966_1001636_pt1 | contig 12082 bp, 9 predicted proteins | sample Knorr_S23_td_NAD_FD_185611 | JGI IMG/M metagenome (GOLD analysis project Ga0207966, IMG submission 185611) | Marine microbial communities from Southern Atlantic Ocean transect - Knorr_S23_td_NADW_ad_2500m_LV_B (SPAdes) (version 2) | ecosystem: Environmental > Aquatic > Marine > Oceanic | place... | reverse complement strand
CCAAGGGCCAGTCATTCTTACAGAACCAGCATCCGTACATGCCGTAGTAGTAATAGTAAGAGGTGTTTGCGCAAAGGCAAAACTTGAAATGACAAGTAAAAATGAGAGTAAAAGTTGCTTTTTCATGACTTTTTTTTTAAAATATTAAACCTCGATAAATTTAGTTAATTAAGCTTTATACGAATTTTATTTACTGAACTGTTAAACAAGTGGCTGAAGTTAGAAAGAAAAATTGAACATTTCTTGCGATCTGTTGATGCAATTGTTGTTTTTTGACCATTTATTTCGACATCCCCTATGCTATATTTACCATAATCAAGTCGATTCTCATTAATATAAGTAACTTCAATATTGTAACCTGAAAATTTTGTTGATACTACTGCACAAGCATCATCATCAAAATAACTTAATGAGAGTTTTGGTTCGAAGTGAAGACGACCATAGTGCCCTTTTACGCCAAAAATTTGTGTAATTAGTGTAAGTAAATACCAAGATGAAGACCCTGTAAGGTAAGCATATGCTCCTTTGTTATCATTGTCAAAATAGGAAGGTATTCCAGGGAATATTTGAGCTGATGTATTGTGGGTTGAAATATCATAAACCTCCTGCATGATTTCATTACCCTGCTCAACAAGTCCATGTTTGTAAAGCCCATAAGCTAGCATGACATTTTGCTGCACCCATTTACTTCCGTGTTCTTTATAGCCATAAACAAAACCAGTAATACGACCCACATTAAGATCAATATTTTTAAATTCTGATGTCAACCTGATACCGGGGCTGTTTTCATCCTTCAAAACCTTCTTAATTGATTCATACACCTCAGCAGACATTTCTTTATCTGCAATATTGCATATAATTGGTATTACCTGTGAAGTGAGATCCATCATGACCCCATCCTCTTTTTCACCGCCAATTTTATTTTCAAGATTGTCGTAATGGCCATTGAAAAAACGATCACCCTCTTTTGTTTTTACAATCTCATTCTCAAGTATATGAGTTGAAATGTGTTTCGATTTATTTTCTAAATCAATAATTAGATCATCTATTAAAACGGCACTTTTCTGCCCTGAAACAGTGTGTTCTACACTTTCAAAATATCGTTTTAGAAGCGCTCTTTTGGCTTTAGGTTCTTTATAGTCAATCCTGTACTGTCCCGGAAGATAATCCAACAATATAATTATTTCCTCTAATAATGGTATGGAAGTTACTCCAGTCGCTTTTAATTCTTTAAGTATTTCTGTAAGAACAATAAAGTTATTGGCATAGAAATTATAGAAACAAACACTTCCCCCGTTTTCACGGGCCATATCATAAGTGTCATTCCAATCGGCACCTTCCAACAACAACACATTCTGATTGTTTACATTATAAAATGCTGTGAGCTGCTGAATAATAAGATGTTCAAAAATTGAAGCACTATAGGTTTCCCCGTCGGCTTTTCTTTGAAGATGACCTAGTGAATCTTCCCATTTTTCATCAATCTTTTTACTGCGATTAATAAACTTATCTTTCCAGTAAGGAACTTCTTTATTTAATATATCAAAATCTCCTGTCTGATTAATATAGAAATTTAAAACAAAGACAGGCCATGCACCATGGTCGCACCAAGTACGAGGGATGTTATTCCTGTCGGCCTTAAATTCTCCGGGATTGTCACCAATAATCGTTGCATTGGAACCATCAATACGAATTCCTTTGAAACAGTTTACAATTTCCTCATGAGCACTTTTCGGGTCAACTAAAAAGATGGAAAGCAAATCCTGCCACAAATCTCTCCAACCTCTTCCGCCACGACCATATCCATAATCCGGCAAGAAAGAATTCCCAAATATCTGTCTGCACTTAACCTGATATTCAATCCATTTAACCCAGTTGTCAAAGTGCTTATTTCCGGTTTTTATGTCAACACTACTAAGCTTTTTATTCCAGAAATTTATGGTCTCTTCAAGAATTTTGTCAACTTTTTTAACTTCTGAATAGTTCTTTTTCCAATTTTTTACATCTACAATATTATCTGTAATTCCATGTAGAACTATGTATTCTGTTTTTTCGCCTGGTTGCAGAGTTCTTTCCTTAAATTTTAGGCCGGCAATAGCTTCCTTTCCGTGAAGTTCTGCTGCAGTCAAATCAGGTGGTGTAAGGTTTTTAAAGATCGCTTCAGGATTATCAAGCGAGCCGCTTTTCCCAATAAAATCATGAAGTCTTATCCATATATTCTCAGGTTTTTCTGCTTTTTCATCAAAGCCCAGAACTACGTAGTTCGTATGGTTAATGGAGTGGCTCTTTTCATCGTGCATAATCTTTGGCTTGATACGCACACCGTAATCTTCGATAAAGTTTTCCTGAAACATGGTGGTCACTTGCCTGTGATCTCTAACATTGTCTGCCGAACGCCCAAAGAGAGGTAAAGAATAATAAGGACTAAATGTCTTTGCTTCTTTTCCTGAATTACACACCGTTATTTTCATCAATTCTACAAAGTCTTTCCCTTCAGGAACAAAAGTCGTTATTGTAGTTTCCAGGCCTGTTTCGTTCTGTTTTCTTTTGGTCGTAAAAGCGCCTATTTTTGCTGAGATCGAATACGGCTCATTTAAGCCATTCCATTTATGTGTCTTCTGAAAAACACTTTGACCTGTAGCAGACCATGGATACATGTCTTTAACTTTAATCCAGAAGTTTCTACTTGAAATGTTTCGGTGAATTTCCTCAGTTACCGTTGGTGTGGTTAAATAGTGATGAAAATCTTTACATACATCTCCTTTTAATTCAGGAGTAACAAATGATTTCATCCCCAATGTATTCATTAAGGGGAAATATAAAACAGGTAAATGGTTGGCATTTTCTACATAAAATGAACCATCATTTTCATCAGAAAATTTCCAGTTAATTCCAGTTAAGTCTATTCCGTTTGGCATGTCTACTTAATTAATATTTTTTCAAGTTCTTCTAATGATTTTCCTTTTGTCTCAGGCACTTTCGTGATGACAAACATCAGCCCTAAAACTGCAAACACACCGTATATCATAAAGGTTGTTCCTGATCCTAAATTTGCCATCTCCCAAGGGAAAACTAACTGAACAATAAAACTGATCGCCGAGTTAATTAAACCTACAAAGGATATTGCCAGACCTCTTATTCTATTCGGGAATAACTCAGAGAGCAATACCCACATCACCGGTCCAAGTGAAATAGCAAATGCAGCAACAAAACCAAGAATTCCAATAAGAATAAGGGTGGAATTGGCGTTTATGGCATTTTTAATAATATCTCCTTCATATTTTCCGGCCAGATCGTTTCCAATACTTTCTTTCAAAGCATTTTTAAAACTAACATCGTCATCATATGTAACACCTACCATGCTGCTAAGTTCGTTTCTATCAATCTCTACAGGTAATTCCGTCAGATCGGTTTGATCTAAACGGTATGTTGCTGATGAGAAGGTAGATGATAGGATAAACATAAATACAGCAATTGCACCCACACCAAATATTAATAACGGTCTACGACCAAGTTTGTCAATAAAACAAATAGCCAAAATTGTAAATACCAGGTTAATGATCCCAATGAGAATAGCTTGTGAAAATGATGCGTCTGTACCAATTCCGGTTTGTTCGAAAATCATTGGGGCATAAAAGAAAACAGAATTAATCCCTGTAATTTGCTGAAGGATCGCAACTACAATTCCGATGACCAAAACCTTTTTCATGGTAGGTCTGAATAATTCTTTTATTGAAGTTTTTTCCTTATTATTTTCACTAACTAAACTTTCTTTTATCAAGTTAATTTCTTCCTCAGCATTTTTTTCAGGATTGATCCTTTCAAAAACTTCTTTTGCCTCGGCAAGGCGATCTTTCATGATCAGCCATCGTGTACTTCTTGGTACAGTAAAAAGTGCGAAGAAATATAAAATGGCAGGTATAAATTCAACACCAAGCATCCAGCGCCAAGTATATTCGTCGAACATCAGAGATTTTGCCCAACTACTGTCAGACTGTGCCCAATTTAATATGAGATAATTGGAAAAGAAAGCAACTGAAATACCGATAACAATATTCAGCTGATTGAATGAAACCAATCGACCCCTAAGATTTGCCGGAGAAATTTCAGCAATATACATAGGAGCAAGAATAAGAGAAGCTCCAACTCCAAATCCACCAATCATTCTGGCAATTACCAAGCTGGTAAAATCCGGAGCAAATGCAGAGTAGATAGCAGAAATCGCATACAAAAGCGCTGACACCGATAATACGCTCTTACGACCGTAAATATTACTTATCGGCCCTGCCAATAACATTCCGAGCGTTGCGGTTAGTGTAAGGCAGCTAACAGCCCAGCCTAATTCCAGTTTTGTAAGACCAAATTCGGGTTCAAGAAATTTTACGACTCCTGAGATAACAGAAGCGTCGAAGCCCATCAGAAATCCACCGAGAGCAACGATAAGGCTGATTAATACAATTTGTGATTTATTTTTCACTTATCTAAGAATTAAACGCAGTTAAATAATTTAAAATGCTAAAATATGTTTTTTACGTAAATTATACACATAATGACTTACTTATTTTCCATAGACTAATCCATATTGGTTATATTCGATAGGTATATTTTAGCTAAAATAATAATTTCTCCTGTAATGAAATATTGAAAATTTAGTTGACATACTAATCAGCTTTTATGTACCAACTTTGTATTTCCAGTGATCTATAGATTTATTGTCTTGTCCCAATGGCTATTGGGTTTGTCGAAGGATAAGCCTGCCATTATCGGTAAACAACTCTATCGCCACGCATGACAGCCTTAGCGATGAACAGTGGGATAATATTTACATTGGTCGACGTGAATAAAGATGGCAATGTTACGTATAGGTTTTATGGTCAATTTTTAAGACAGCAAAATCACACAGAATAAATGATTGACCGACCATAATAACTGCTAATTTATTTCTTACTGTATTATAGTACTGTATTCCGATAAACTTATGAGGGAATATTGCTAATGATGCATGGGATTCGACAAAAGCCAAGCAATGGCTTTAAATTCAGATATAAATAATTTTGTTGGAGCAAAAGGTTGTTCCATTCTGATAAAAAAATTACCAATCATTTCATGGACTATGGAGTTGCATAATATTGCATTTTTTGAAATGAATCTACCTCCATTTTTACTGGCTAATAAAGCTCTCGCATCATCGTCGATTGTTGAGCCGCTAGAAGGCTCCGTCAATATAGGATACTTTTCTGCCTCCCCAATACGGGCAATAAATTTTGCCAGGGCATAACAATCATCAACCGAAATGGTGTATCCGGGCTTATAAACAACATGAATAATACCGTCTTTTCGGTACTCAATAATAGTTCGCTGTAGTTCTTTTCTTTTAAGGACCTCAACTAAGCTAGATGCTTTTTTTGACTCAGTATGTTCGAATAGGGACAACATACATCAATTTACGACAAGTCTCGTTTAGAAACAAATATCTCCCCCTAGTTCTGGGGAATTAAAAGAGTTAAGACCGATATAAGATAAACACCTTAAACAATAGCATTATCTAAGGCAAAATAGTTCGAGGCATAGCACCTTCAAAAGTTTCAAAAAAAATTTCAACATCTTTATAATTGGCCTCAACAATCTTATTCGTGAATGATTTTGCCAACTAAAGTGGTTTTTCTCTAGTCGATGTATGCAAATAGCAATATTCCAATCGATATTAGGGTCAATATTTAGCTTTGCGGGATGAATCAGAATAAACAAACCTTATTTACTTCCTAACACTATTAATCTAGAAAATGAAGTATAAGGAAGAATTGTAGGGCATAGAAGACTTAGCTAATGATTTTAGCTGAAGAAGAACTCAATAACCATTCTATTACCTTGGCTTTGTCTTTAAATATTTTTGTCGGAATTGTAGGATTATCAATTCGGATGAAAAAATTACTAATCATTTCATGCATTATAAATCTACATAAAATCGCATTTTTCAACAGAAACATACTCCCTTTCTCACTAGCCAATAAAGCCCTGGCTTTATCATCGATATCAGAATCTCTCATAGGCTCAATAAGAAAGTTATATTTATTTGCCTCACCTATGTGGTAGATAAATTTTGCCATCGCATAAATATCTACACTGGAAACAGTGCAACCCGACTTACATATAATATGTATAATACCATCCCTTCTATATTTAACTATAGTATGCTGTAGTTCTTTTCTTAAAAGAATTTAGCATCATCTGCGTCAATATATTCGAAAAACGACAACATACAATCGATTTACGACATGTGGGTAATAGAAACAAACTTCACTCTATTTAGGTAACTTTAAGACTACTGTAGTTCCTTTAGATAACTGACTTTCTACACCTAAACTACCCTTCATTATATTCATTAGCATTTTTGATATATAGAGCCCTACTGCATAGGACCGCTCCCCTTCAAGGCCAGACCTTCCTCCTTTAAAAGGCAACACAACAAGCGGGAGTAAATCTTTCGGTATTCCAACCCCAGAATCTGTCAGCCTTACTAGCACAAAAGTACCCGCATCATTAATGGAAATATTTATAGAACCATTAGAAGGCGTGAACTTAATAGCATTTGATAGAATATTTCCTATTATCTGATGAAAGTGAACGATATCGGTAGTAATATTTGTAGAGCTATTTGACAAGGAAATACTGATGTGCTTTTTTTCTGCCTGTGCTTTATATGAATTTATGACAGAACGTATTTCATACTCAACAAAGACGGAGCTTAATGTGACTCGAACTCGATCACCCTGAATCTCTAAGTAAATCAATAAATCTTCAAGCATTTTCAATACCTCATTAGACTGACTTACAATCTCCTTCACATAGTTAGTATTAACAAGAGTACCAACAGTTTTTATTTGATGATTAGCTGCTTTAGCTAAATATTTAATTCCAGATATAGGGATCGTTAAATCTTGCATTAATAACTGAATAATTAAATCTTGGGTAACATTTAATCTTTTCAGTATCGAATGATAATTAACTACATCGGAAGAATTTATTGCATAACTTATAATATATAAAGGAGCCCCATTTCGATCTTTTATTAAAAATGTTTTGGACTGAATAAAAACCACCTTGCCCTTAAAGTCAATAATTCGATAATTACCCGATATTTCATGATCGCCATTAAGAAAATCCTTTGCATCTTCAATTACCCTAAGTTTGTCATCAGGGTGGACCGAGTCCATAAATGAATCGGGATGTTTATATAGTGATTTAGTGGTTTTTCCCCAAATTGTATGGTAGGCATCATTCACATAAAGTAAGGGATAGCCCTCGACAGTAGCATCTCTAATATAGAATACATCATCTACATGCGCGAACAAAACATCTATCAATTTTGTGTTTAAGCCCATATTATTCATCCTTCGAATTTGGGAATGTTATACAAAATGTAACTCCAGCACCCTCTCTTTCAAGTAGCTCAATAGTTCCATTATGCAATTCAATCAAGTCTTTAGCAATAGACATCCCCAACCCTGTTGACTTCTCACCATAGGTGCCTTCTCTAGCGGCTTCGGTAAATAAATCGAATACTTTATTTCGTAAAGACCTTGGAATACCAACACCATTGTCTGATATATAAATGGTGACAAGCTCTTCAGTAGATTGAACTTTGATGTCAATAACCCCATTTTCGTTATTAAACTTTATAGCATTTGAAATCAAGTTAGAGATAATCTGGTGGAACCTCAATTGATCGAGCTCAATATAAGTTTTGCTATGAGGAAGGCAAACTTTTATTTTCTTTTGCATGATACGGTCTTCAAACCTTTTGCAAATATTTTGAATTTCCTCCTCCAATAATAGCGTTTTCTTGCACAATTGAATCCCCTTGCTACTGATGTTAACATGAGATAGTAAGTCATCCATTAACTTTAGCGTCTCATCACAGGAACTAATAATCTGTTGATTGTGCAGAACTATATCATTGAACTTTTTTTGTTTGTACTCACCCTCTATTAAGTCGGCAATAAACTTCAATCCCGAAATTGGAGATTTCAAGTCGTGCGCAAGCATCTTAATAATATTGTCTTGCACATCATTTAGTTGCTTAATCTGCAATTCGAATTCTTTACGCTCTGTAATATCCTCAACAATACCAACAATTCTGTAAACTTGGCCCTCCTCATTTTTAATAGCGACGGTTTTTGCCTGAACCCACCTAATATCTGCATTGGGTCTAATTATTCTAAACTCTTTTTGGGGCTTAGCATCTCCCTCAAGAAATTTTTTATATTCTAAAACTACCGCCTGCTTATCTTCAGGATGTACTGAATCGATAAAAGCGCTGGGCTTATCTAAAATTGTTTGTTTGGGTAGTCCCCATATTTCCTCGTAGGCATCACTTAAATACAAGAGTCTTTTGTCCGCAGATTTAACATCCCGAACAAAGAACATTAAATTTATATTTGATAAAAATGCATCTAATTGTACAAGTTCCTCTTTATTGAACATACAGTTTATTTATGAGAAAAATTGAAGGGAACTAAACCAATTAAAATATGAGCGCAAATCAAAGAGAAGGAATCTTATGCCACTCTGATTTAATTTGGAAAGGTTACAATCATTTCAGTTCCTTTACCTACTTTACTATTCATCACAATCTTACCATCGTGAAGCTCCACAAGCCTTTTGGTAATTGATAAGCCTATGCCGGTAGATTTCTCTCCCGAAGTACCATCTCTACGCGCTTTAGTGAAAATCATAAAAGCCTCATCTTGAAGATTATCAGCTATGCCAATCCCAGTATCAGAAACCGACATTCTAACCGTATTATTTTCAGCGTTAATTGAAATAATAATACGGCCATCCATATGGTTAAACTTTATGGCATTGGTTAATAAATTCGACAAAATATGCCTAAACTTCGAGCCATCCAAACATACCAAAGTAGAAGTTTTAGGCAAATCTAACTGAATGCCTTTCTGCATTATTCTAGCTCTAAAGTCTTCGCAAATAAGATTGATTTGATCTTCAATGATAAATTTTGAACGATTGATATATGCACCATCACTATTAATTTGAATATGCGAAAGTAAGTCGTCCATCATCAGTAGAGTGCTATCGCAAGTATCCATAATTTGTTCGGCACAAGACTTAACGGACTTCTCATTTTTAGCATCTAATAGACTTACTGTAAGCTTGATACCAGCAATTGGTGTTCGCAAATCATGCGCCAACATCTTAATAATTCCATCCTGCACCTCATTTAGACTACTAATACTAAGCTCGTTTTCTTTCCTATCAGTGATGTCCTCGACGATACCTCCAATTCTGTACACTTCGCCCATTTCATTTCTAATGGCAAAAGTTTTAGCGAACATCCATCTCTCTTCTCCATCGGTACGGATCATTCTAAAGTCTTTCTCGTACTCAATATTACCCTGAAGAAATTTCATATATAAATCGATTACCATTTGGCGATCATCGGGATGTACGGCCTCTATATATGAAGCAGGATTATCTATCAAACTCTGTCGAGTGCGACCCCAAATACGTTCGTAGGCATTGTTTACATAAATGATATCGTGATTTTCTGTGCAGGCATCTCGGACAAATAATACCTGATTGATATTACTTAATAATTCGTCGAGTAACTTATGTTCTATTTCTTCAGGCATATACAATATCTTAAAAATAAAAGTAAGAACCAATATACATGTTTTCACCTTGAAATACAAGGCTAAAACTGATCATTATCAGATTAATAGCAGAGATATATATGAATTAACTAGGTAATATTAATTCCATTGAGGTCCCTATACTTTCTTGACTCTTTAGTAACAAACAACCATTATGTAGTTTCACTAGGCGTTTGGTGATTGACAAGCCAAGACCTGTAGACTTCTCTCCGAAAGTCCCCTCTCTTCTGGCTCCAGAAAATAAATCAAAAACTTCAGGCTTAAGGTTTTCAGGTATTCCAATCCCAGTATCTGAAATTGTTATTGATAAGCCCTTTTTATTTTTCACTAAGGATATTTCAATGCTACCAAATCGATGGTTAAACTTGATCGCATTAGAGATGAGATTGGTCATTATTTGCTTAAACCGAAGCTGGTCGAGATGAGCTATAGTTTGAGTTTTTGGTAAACTTAATCGAAGTTCTTTCAATTCAATCTTGTCAAGCATTGAATCGCATACAATTCTTATCTGATTTTCAACAATAAAATCTTTTCTATTCAAAACTAAACCCTCACTATCAACTTGTATATGCGAAAGTAAATCATCCATCATCTTAAGGCTGTCATCGCAACTCTCTACAATCTGAGCTGAATGCTTATCTATGACCTCCCTACTCTCTTCTTTATTAATTAATTCTGCTAGAAATTTCACACCAGCTATGGGAGACCTTAAATCGTGTGCGAGCATTTTTATGATATCGTCTTGTACCTTATTAAGCTTGCTTATTCTGATTTGCTTTTCTTTACGGTGTGTGATATCATCGATTATTCCCACAAGACGATAAATATTCCCTTGCTGGTTGTATATAGGAATAACCTTTGCATAGAGCCATCTCACTTTGGAATCGGGCCCAATAACTCTAAAATCAATAGACAGCTCCGTTTTACCAATGATAGTATTGGTATAGGCTTCAATAACCATTTGCTTGTCATCTGGATGAACAACCTCAAGGAAAGAATAAGGATTGTCGTACAAAGATTGCTTGCTTAATCCCAAGCTATTCTCATAAGCATCGTTTACATATAATACGCTTAGATCTTTATCGAGTGCATCTCTAACAAAAAGCACTTGTTCTATATTCGATAATAATTCATCGTATAAAAATGAATCTACTTCTTTTATCATTATATTATTAATTAGAAATGATTAACTAGCTAGGAATACATTGATTAAGTATTTATTTTGAAGGGCAAAACTCAGTAGCGAATTCACCCCTTCTAGCTCTAATTTCTTACAGATATTAAACCTGTGATTCTGTACAGTTTTATCGCTAATGAAAAAATTCGAAGCTATCATTTTAGTACTCTTGTTCTCGGAAATCATCCTTAAAATCTTTTTCTCGGTATCCGTAAGAACATTGATAGCTGTTACAATATCGTGATACTTCCCTTGCTTTCTATTATTGTAAAAACCAATTATATGCGGAGAAATAAAATACTCGCCCTTCAATACAGTATTTATGCTATTTACAAGGTCGGTAGCAGCATTATCCTTTAAAACATAAGCCATAGCACCCATATCGAGTGCTAAATTAAACACCGCCTCGTCCTTGTGCATAGTAAGTATAATCACTTTCGTGTCTGAGCCAATATCTTTAACCCTCCTACTAATTTCTATACCTGTCATACCAGGCATGTCAACATCTAAGATGGCGATGGTTGGTTTATTTACCTGAATCAAATCCCAGGCGGTTACGCCATCTGAAGCAGTGTTTGAGACTTTTAAATTATTCTGACCATCGATAATAGTCTTTAATCCATGTAAGAAAATGGGATGATCATCAGCAATAAATATAGTAACCTTATCCATTTTATCTTTTATTATTTATACAAATATTAAAGTGAAAGTACTGATATATATTCGCAAGCTCCACCTTTTTTTTCAAATATCCCTAAGATAAACAAAAAGAACTACACTGCTAAAATAAGTGCTCCTCATTAAATATAACATAGGTGACATTACTTATCATTAAAAGATAGATACAAAGACTGTGAAGCGAAAAAGAATGAATAAGAAATATGGGAAAAGAAAAAAAGCCCACTTTCGTGGGCCTTGGAAATGAATAACAACCTACCCCCTCAAATATGTTGTTAAGCAAACATAACCAATAAGTTAACGCTATAGAATAGGCTTAAACACTCATTGTGTAGGTGGTATTACCTATAAGGGTAAAAGGTGTTCCAAATAAATGAAACACCTTTTACATTATATACTCTAAATCCCCCCCAGGATTTGTTTGGCAAATATACAAATAAATATAGGTTTTCATATATGTAAATTCACTTATTTCATAGGTAATACCACTTGTTAACGCTAATTACAGGTGTTTACGATTTGTGGGAGCTCATCTGGAAATAACTTTACAGGGGGA
>Ga0207966_1001634_pt1 | contig 12091 bp, 12 predicted proteins | sample Knorr_S23_td_NAD_FD_185611 | JGI IMG/M metagenome (GOLD analysis project Ga0207966, IMG submission 185611) | Marine microbial communities from Southern Atlantic Ocean transect - Knorr_S23_td_NADW_ad_2500m_LV_B (SPAdes) (version 2) | ecosystem: Environmental > Aquatic > Marine > Oceanic | place... | reverse complement strand
TCGACAAGAAGTACCAGGAATGTGTGGCAGTCTGCCCGGTTGAGTGCTTCAAAGAGGCAGGTACCTATCTTGTGATTGACCCTGATGAGTGCATCGACTGTGGAGCTTGCATTCCAGAGTGCCCCGTAGAGGCGATCTTCGCCGACACCGATGTCCCTGAAGAAGAGGAAGAGTGGATTGCCCGCAATGAGGACGAGGCGCCTGACCTCCCAACTGCCATGGGTGACTCCCCAGTACTCGCTGACGATTGAAACTCCTCGACTTTGGCTACAAGCCTAATGTCCACGGTCTTCCATTCGGACATCCAAGTCCTCGATTTGAAGTCCAGCCATCGGGGCGGCCATCATCGCTGATGCTTCTGCAACCTTGTTGGGGTCGTTGAAGTGGTGGGTTGCGAGTACGATTGCCTCGGCTGTGGTGACCGGGTCCTCCGACTTGAAGATGCCAGAGCCGACGAAGATGCCATCCAGTCCGTGATGCATCAACAGGGCGGCGTCCGCCGGCGTGGCGATTCCTCCTGCGGAGAAGGTCACCACGGGTAATCGTCCCAATGTTCGCACTTCCTCGACCACCTCGCGCACCCCCGCTTCGCACTGCTCGATGGTTCCGAACGGGGTCTGCTGAAGTTTGACACCGAGGACGGACTTCTGTTCAAGTCCGCGGTATCCATCGACAATCGCCGCGATCGCCGTCTCGTGCGCAGCGGAATCACAGGTCTGCAGGAAGCGGATCTCCTCATCGACGAGTCTCGCATGCTGAACCGCACTCACCACGTTGCCCGTGCCAGCCTCACCCTTGGTGCGGATCATCGCCGCCCCTTCCTGGATCCTCCTGACCGCCTCGCCGAGGCTCGTGCAACCGCACACGAAGGGAATGCTGAACTCATCCTTGGGGATGTGATAGAACGGGTCGGCCGGAGTCAACACCTCGCTCTCATCGATCATGTCGACCCCCAGGGCTTCGAGCACCCTCGCTTCACCTGAATGGCCGATGCGCGCCTTCGCCATCACCGGGATGCTGGTGGTCTCGATTATTCCCTTGATGAGGTGCGGGTGGCTCATCCGCGCGACTCCTCCGTCGGCGCGGATGTCGGCGGGAACGCGCTCGAGCGCCATCACCGCCGTCGCACCGGCGTCTTCAGCGACCTGCGCCTGCTCCGGTGTGACAACGTCCATGATGACGCCACCCTCCTGCATCTTGGCGAAGCCGCGCTTGAGCAAGGTGGTGCCGTGGCGCATGGTTGCGAGGTCGAGTGCCATCGGAATCAATCCTGCCAACGGCCCTACCGTCATCAATGTTGGTTCAGCAACCGTATCACGTCAGAGGGTGGTCCACACCCTCTTCACCGAGTACCCACTTGAGCGTCTTGACAACTCCCTCGAGTGCCTTGAAGTTGCGCGCCGCCGTCAACATGCCCTCGCGGTCACCGTTGTCGCGGCAGTGCTCGTACTGCTCGTGCCACTCGTCGGCGCGCTCCTGGGCCAGTTCGAGCATCTCCTCGATCTCCTCCCATTGCCGGTCGTAACTGCGTTTCGGCCCCGCTGCACCCATGGTGTTCACCTCCCGCCCACTTTCGAGCATATTTGAGCATGATGCCGAACGAATTCACGACGACCCCGAACCCTCTCCCGCTCCGCCTCGACGAAACAGCACCACAGCGACGAAAACAGGCGATTCCCACTTCGTTGGTTCCTCAAGCGCACCCGACAGAGCAGGCTCCCTGAATACGGAGAGACGACTGCGACTCAGTCCTTGGAGCGACGAGGAGGGCCACCACGGCGGGCGGCGGCTGCCCGCTTGCGACGCTTCTTCTTTGGTGGAGCAGGTTCAGTCTCAGCGACTCCGCCCGCGCCAAGTGACAGGCTCCCCTCAGCAAGCAGTTGACTGATCAGCGAATCGGCCAACTCCTCATCCTCGGTGGGCTTGCGTGAGCTCTCCTCGATCTCGCGGTTGTGGTCGTCGATCCACGCTTGGCGCTCGGCTCGCTCCTGCTTCAACTCGTCACGGATCTCAGTCACCATCTCGATCAGGCCCTGCATCGCCTGATGCACTTCATCGGCCGCCTCGCGGCTGGCTACGAACTGGCTGTGCAGCCGGTCCCCCTCGGCCTTGAGGAAGTCCCTGTCGGAGAACAGCGGCTCGATGTCAGTCCACAGTTCATCCGCCTTGGCATGGAAGCCGACCATCGCCTCATGCTCCATGTCTGCCTCCGCCCTGAGTTTCTCGATCGAGCCGTCGAGGTCATCGAGATCGATCTTCACGCGCACCTCTTCAGAGACCATCGGCTCTAGCGCAATGACCTCCTCGCGCAGCGATTTGAGTTGCTTGAAGATCTGCTTCTCCTTGGCGATCGTGACGCTGCTGTCGGTCTCCAGACGGCGCTCGAGGTTGTCCATCTCCGCCCGCTTCTCTGAAAGTTGCACCACCACCGACTTCGCCTTCCCCTTGTCCCTAGCCCCCTTGGAACGGGAGAACAGGCCGCGCAACTGCTCCTGGATGGCGTCACGTCGCGTCTGGTGCATCTTCGCCTCGGCACGAATCTCCTTCTGCTCCGCCAACTTCTCCTTGATGCGATCGCGCAGTTCCTTGTACTGCTCCTGGATGGTGTTACGCTGGTCGGCGTGCGCGCGGGCGGTGTCGTTGTGGCCGGCCCGCTGGGCACCCATGCGCTTCAACTTCGCCTCCATGGCGTGCAGCCGAGTGCGCAGGTCGTCGCTCTCTTCACCAGAGGATTCCCCGTCAGCCGACATCAGGTCGCCGAACAAAGCCACCCATTTGAAGGAAGGGGCTGTGCTGCCGCTCAGATATACCTGAAATTAATCCGGGCAACCGCATGTTTCATCCGGTGCGAGCGAGAATCCTCGCTTGCAGGGATTCCGAGATCTGCATCTCGACTCCGGCGACCTCGAACACGTCTTGGACCCGGCGAACCATGGCCCCTGCGTGCAATCCCTGTTCTGACAATGTGCGGCGCTCGACGCCATCGAGCACCAGCAACTCGACAGTGGCCAACACCCCTTCAGGAAGTGCCTTGAGCGGCAGCAGCAGGTGGGACAGTTCGGCGTCGATGTCTCTGCGAACTTGAGGTATCGACTCACCGGAAGGAGTGACCTCCGGGTAGTCAAGCAGTCGGTCTATAGCAAGTTCCAACTCATCGGTCAAGGCGTGCTCAAGTCTGCAGGCGGCGTCATGCACGTCACCCTTGAAATCGAGCATCTGCACCAAGAAAACCTCCATCAGACCCTCACGGCGCTTCACCCGAGCTGCGAAGGCCAGACCTTCTTCAGTGAGGTGAACGCCCTTGTAGGGCTCGTGATCGAGCAATCCCTTGCCCCCGAGCCGCTTGAGCATCTCGCTGGCGCTGGCGGCACTCACCTCCATCGCCTCAGCGACCTGGCTGGTGCGGATCGGTTCGCCAGGACTCCCCTCGGCCAAGCCGTAGAGCGTCTTCATGTACATCTCCTCGAACTCGCGGATCGGTTCGCTCACGAAGCCACCCCTGCGCTTCGGGGGTGGCGAGATGCCCTAACGATTCCTGAAGAGCAGCAGTCAGGAACTCTCTGCCTGGAACTCCACCTTACAGGCCCCACAGCGGGCTCGGACGGGTCGGCGATCGATGGGTACGCGTAGCCGTTGGTTGCACTTCGGGCAGCGGATCTCATCGCTGGCGGAGCGAGCGAACCATTCACCATCCCGCTGTTCAACGCTCGGGCGTTCGGACCTCTGCGAGGTCGCCCTCTTCGGCTTAGGTGCCGCCTCCGCCTCCGCCTCCGATACCGGTTCAGGCTCCGGTTCAGGCTCGGGTTCGGGTTCCGGCTCGGGTTCCGGCTCGACAGCGAATGTATGGGTGCAGGATGGGCAGCGGGCGGAGCCGTCGTAAGCGGCGGGGACGCGAAGATGCTGACCGCAGGCAGGACATTCGACCTCCCGTTTATCCTCAGGGGCGGATTCAGTCTTCTTGGCGCGCACTCGAGCACGCGCCTTCTCGCGCGCCTGCCGCCGCGCAGCCCGGCGGGCGGTGCGCTCCTGTGGGTCCTGCTGGCGCCAGAGAAGGACGTAGCGGGCGGAGATGGCTAACATCAGCCCTGCAACCGCGCCGATGAGTAGAGTGGCCCATGGGACATCGAACGACTGGGCGAGTGACGAGCTCGATGAGGGGAATGACTTCCGCGTGACAGAGGACACACCGCCAGCGACCCACTCGAGTTCCAGATCCACCAGCGAACCACTAGGCCAAGAGTTCAACTCGATCGAACCTGTGTGACTGTCGCCGACAGCGACTGAGGGTGCTTCCCCGGTCCAGAGGATCTCGTGCGTTCCAGCCACCAGCAAGGTCAGAACTCCTTCTTGGATCACATCATCGCCGGAATTCGTCAGGGTGTACCCGACACTCACCGCGCTGGCAGCCGCGGGGACAGCGGGCGTCGAGCCACCGAGGACGGCGCTCAAGTCGACGGTTGGCGCGCTCACCGGACGAGAATCCTGCAGTGTGGACGCCCCCGATGCTGTCCAGCCCAGCGTGGTGACCTGCGCCCATACTGTGTCTGAGCTGCCGGGTGATCCGAATTCCACGTCCAATGTGCGCTGTCCAGATTCCAGTGATATCGTGGTGCGCAGCACCTCGAACGAGTCAGAGCCGGAATCGTATCCAGCCACCAGTTCAACTGTGCGGCTGCGGCCCTGCGACAGTGTGAGGCTCACTTTGGCATCCAATCCGTCAGCGCCGGTCCAGGTCGGTGGGTCGAGCGCTATGTCCAGCACCTGACTGGGGAGCACGTTCAACTCGATCGTTCCGCTCAACTCCTCATCGACCAAGCCATCCTCGCTGAGCACGACCCAACTGATGTTGCGCTGGCCGGCCCCCGAACTCAGGTTCAACTCCGCGGTCAACTGGAGGCTGTGACCCAGGTCGAACGATCGGGTGCCGCCATCTGAGGTCGTGCCACCATCCTGAAGGCGCAGTCGGGCATTCCCCGCCAGATCACCACCATTGTGGACCAGCGCGCTGGCACTGGCTGAATCGCCGAAATGGAACGGAGAACCAGAGATGGTGATGCCGGCGCTTCCAGCAGGGCTGAAGTGGGCGGCTTGCATGTCATATTGGTGGAGGAAGGTGGTTGACGAGTCCGTGTGGATGCGCTGGCCCTCGGCGACACCACAGGAGAGGTTTCCGGGTCTGGCGGTGAATGAGAACGAGCGGCTCAGCGACGAGTTGGCAGCGATTTGCATCTGTTCCGTGAACACAGTCTGTGATGACGATGGGAACGAGCACACGAGGTCGCCACTCCAATCGACCTCGCCGTCGTTTCCGAGAGTGACGTTCCATTCGGCAGACTCACCGATCCCAGCATCGTCCGACCGCCCCGAATCAGCCGTCAACTGCAGGCGCGCCAGCGGTGGTGGACCCACCTGAACGGTGAGTGTGCGGGAATCATCACCGGGATCCGCGTCGCCGACAGCGAGCAGCGAAACCGTAAGTTGATACTGACCCTCGGACAACTGGCCCGTGCTGAACTCCATCTGCGCCACACCCGTTCCGTTGATGCTCACGTTCCCACCCGCTACGCTGGCTCCTGAGCCATCGACTGCCTCCCAAGATCCACTCCATGCGACCTCGCCTGAGTTGACCACCGGAACCGTCACCTGCAACCCATCGCCGTCGCGCACACTCTGGTTCCCGCTCGGCACCCCACCTGACAGCGGGGTTGTCGTCCATTGGCCGACCGGTTCGATGCTCACGTCGTGAGGGAAGAGGCGGGTGACCGACTGATTGTAGTCGCCTGTGTGGCTGGAGTTCGCGGCGCCTACGTCACCTGCCAGCAGCAATTGCAACTGATGCTGCCCCGGCGGTACGGCGATGAACGTCACGCTCACCGGCTGGCTGCCATCAGCGCTCAGGTTCAATGTCACCGTCGAATTACCGAGTTCGTTGGACGAGATGGTGGTGAGAGTGGCTGTCACAGTTCCATTGGCGGCGGCTCCGGCGCTCTCTACAACCGTGAAGTTGACCGTCACGTCGCCGACTCCGATCTCCCCGTCCCCATCGACTGAAACCGTCGCCACCTCGATCAGCAGCCCGCCGCCGCTCGCGCCGACCGTTGGAAGCAGCGGCAGCAGGACTGCCGCGAACAACAGCAGAGCGATGGCACGGGCGCGCGAACTGGTGTACATCCACCTCGTTGAGCCCTTGAGGGGTTCACATACCTTGCCGACTCCAATGTGGGTGAACGCCCAACCTTTATGCGAAATCCGCGGGTCGAGCGGCCGGACCATGGAACTTGAGCAGATCGTAGCGCTCGCCCCCGAAGAGGTGGCAGAGATCATCGTCGCCCGGAGAATCGAACTCCGCGAGCAGCTTCCAGCGGTGATCGAGCAACGAAAAGTCGAGGTCGACTACCTGAAACCTCTCGTCGAGGAGAACCGCCTCGCGCGGGACCGCACCACGTCGCGCGTACGCGAGCTGAAGCAGCGACGGAACGCCTGTCAGGTCGAAGCAAGGGGGCTGAGGTCCCAACTGGCTGAGACGCGTGAGAAACTGCTCGGCGAGGGGAAAATGCGCAACCCCGACCCGGCATGGGCGAAGGAGAAGCTCGACGAGCGCATCTCTGAACTTGATGACAGATTGCAGAGGCAGGCACTCGATCTGGAGACTGAGCGGAAGATGATCGGCGAAATGCGTCAACTGTTGCGGCGCCACCAGGAATGGGTCGAACAGAATCTAGCCAAGAATCCGGAACTCAAGGATTACCGCGAAGGGTGGGAGAGGCACAAGACGTTGTTGGACGAGGCACAGGAATGCCACACCGAGATGACCGACCTCGCTGCCCAGAGTGAAGACGAACACACTCGCTTCGAGGAGACGCGCCACGTGCTGCGCGAGTCGATGCGCCAGCTGAATCGCGCCCGTTCCCTGATGGCTCAGTCCGACGAAGCCATCTCCTACTGGAACCACAGGCTCAAGCATGGCTTCAACGAAATCGGAGACAACACCGGCGACTTGCTCGCTCCAGGAGCCAAGGTCGCTGCTGGAGGGCACTCCTCCATGGCTCGTCAGGCTGACCGGGCTCGTCCGAATGCTGGAGGCGAAGAGGAATGAGCGGCGAGGGTGACAAGAAGCGAAGGCGCGGCGGCTCGGGCGGCGGACGAGGCCGTGGTGGCGGACAGGGCCGCGGCCGAGGTCGCCGTGGTGGTAGCGGAGGCGGGAAAAAAGGGCGCCGACAAGATTCCAACCTGTTCGATGACCTCGATGGTATCGAGTCACACGTCGTTCGAGAGCGACTGGCGCGGCATCGCACCAGTTTGCGGGCGACCGAGCAGCAGCACGATTCTCTGCAGTCCGAGCGCAAGGCCCTCATTTCCACCGTCCAGTTGCTGCGTGAGGCTGTCGGCAAGAGCAGCGGCATCAGCCGCGAGCGAGGCAAACTGCTGAAGGAACTACGCGACCGGCGGAAGCGGGTGGATCAACAGCGAAACATCCGCGACAGCATCAACGAACGCATCGCTCCACCATCTGCGTGGATCGATTCACTGCTGAAGAAGACCTACAAGCGGCTGACCGTCTTGCCAGACGACCTGTTGAAGATGCCCAACCTGCCAACCGAGATCAAACAGTTCTCATTCCTGTTCGAACTCCAGCAGATGCACACACAGAAGAACCTCAGCGACGCCGCTCACGACGAATATGTCAAGTTGATGCGTAAACAGCAGAAGACGATCGACGAGCTCGATGCGCTGAAGGACGAGCGAGAGCAGATCGCCAGCGATACGACCAGTGAGGACCCCCGCCTGAAGGATATGAAGGTCAATCGCAAGGAGGAGAAACAACTCAACGAACGCATCGGCAGCATGCTGGACACCATTCTCGCTCAGCGTGATGAGATGAAGGGTCACCGCCGGGAGATCGGACGTCTCGAGGCGTTCCTGCGCATTCGCACGGACTCCGAACGCAAGGGGTACACGGAGCAACCTCGCCTGGAGGACATCCAGCAGCGGGCGGCCACTGGCGGCACGCTCTCATTCGAGGAACTGTCCCGCCTCATCTCCAGCGGTGGTCTGAGCGACCTCGACAGTCGAAAGGAGGAGGAGCCTTCTCGGACCGCGCGGCGGGCCAATCCACCCAAAACCAAACGGCGCAAGGCGAAGGCGCGGCGCGGTAAACCCGGCAGGCAGAAATCGCCGCAGGACTGAGGGCCGCAACCTCGATGCGTAACCACCGAGGTCGCCAGCCGATGGTCGAACTCGCCTGGCGGCTGCATCCGGACGCAGCGGAGGCCCTGAATGAGGCAGCATGGAGGCGCTGCTCACAACTTGTCGAGGAGTGTACCGGCGAGTATTACGAGAGTGAACAACTCCGGCGACTGCCGCTCGCAGAGGAGTTCGGCTGCCTGGTTCTGGAAGCGAACAGCCGTCCCGGACGACCGCATGGTCTGCTGTTCAGCATGCGCCTGGACGAGACCACCGCACGGGTGCTGCTGTTCCTGGTCGAGTCGAGTCTGCAGAACAGGGGGCTCGGGGGACAGGCATGGGTGGAGTTCACACGGCTGGCAAGTCAGGATGGAGTTGAAACTGTGCAGTTGGAAGTGAGAGAGGACAACCCGGGAGGTCAGAGATTCTATCACCGACTCGGACTCGAAGCGGTTGGCTGCCTCGAATGCTACTACGGGGACGGTGGCGAGGGGCTGCTGATGCGGGGGCCACTGATGGAGCGCCGGCGACAGATTGGATGAGAGCGTCGTTTTTCCCCGCGGACGGGTTCCGCTGGCCAATGCGCCAACAAGTGCTCGAGGAATTCGCCGCCGCGGAAGGGGTGGTATGGGCTGGCATTCTCTCGCGGGAGGGCTTCATCCATGAGGCGGCCGGCGCTGACTCATCGAACCTCGAAGGAGTCGGATCACTTGCACCGGCGATGCTCGACGCCGCCGACGCGCTCAGTTCAGCGAGCGAGAGAGGCACCACGACGAGAGTTACCGCTCTTGGGACCGCGGGTACGCTGGTATGTGAGCGACTCGCACCAGACTGGCACCTGCTCGTCCGCTTGGAGCCGGGTGCCAACCTAGGTCTGCTGCGAATCACGCTCTCCGGATGCTGCGACCGACTCCGCGAACTTCTGTGAGCAGCGCAACCGGTCAGCGAAGGCTAATCGAACAGTGGACCCATGATGCTGATGCCGCCATTACTGGCATCGATCGCCTGCTTCTCCATCGAATGATGCACATGACGCATCTTCTCGACCTGCAGGGTGCGCACGATCTTCCCGTTCCTGCGATCCAGCCCGAGCGCGAGGATGGCATCGGCGATGAATCCCTCATTGCCCTCCAGTTCTGCATGCTCCCCGGTCTGCCGTTCGGTGACTATCAGGGTGTAGAGTCCCTGAGAGCGCAGGAAATCAAAGAAGCCGAACATCCGCTTGCGCATATCCGCATCCACGGTGGTCAGGCTGTATATGGCCCCCAGACTGTCGAGCACGAAGGTGGTGAAGGCATGCCCGCGCTCCTGCTTGAAATGCTGGATCATCCGGCGGGTGAACTTCAGGTAATCCATCGCCTCATTCTCCTTACGCAATTCGGTGAAGTCGGTGATCTGCAGGTTAGGGGGCAGGTCGATGCGCATCGATTGGCAGCTCTTCAGCAGGCTGTCGACCGTCTCCTCCACTGTACAGTAGAGGCCGAACTCGCCAGTGCGGCGCAGGTGGTTGGCCACCAAACTGAGCGCGAATCCGGTCTTCATCGATCCGGGCGGCCCCGTCACCAGCGTGAGATACGGAGGGGACACGTCATTCTGCATCACCCTCTCCATTCCGGGAATCCCACCGATGAACATCGCTACCGTCGACGGGTAATGCCGACGCCGACTTAATCGTTGCCGCGGAGGACACCCCTGCATCCTCACCGAGCGACTCAGTGGATGACGCCAGGGAAATGACAGTCGTTAAATGCAGGCTACTGGTGGCGGTTCCTGCGCGGCACGGCCCTCAAGGGACGCAGAACGAACTACGGGAGCGGAGACCGAATGGAAGAGGAGTTTCGTCAGTCGAGAAGCCGAATCCAAAAACTGGTCTCAGAACACCGCACCCGTCGCGATGAATGGAACTCCTGCACAGTTGAGAACCGTACCCGCCGCGACAAGATCGGCGGCAAGAAGCGCGAGATGTTCGACGAGATACAACGTCAGCGGGAGATCCGTGACGAAGGCAACGAGAGCGTCAAGTTAGCGAAAAGAGAAAGAGACGGGGGCAACTTGGCGGTGGCCAAGGCGAAAGAGCGTCTCGAGGAGTTACGAGGCGACGAATCGAACCAGAAGCGCCAGGGGCCGAACATCCACGAACTCAGGCGAAAACTCAACGAGATGGAGCGCGATTACGAGATCGGGAGATTCGGTGGCGGTAAGAAGGAGAAGGAGGCGACCGATGCGATGCGGGAACTCGACCGGCAGATCAAGAAACTGGCCTCGATGCAGGCAGATGACACCGATCTCGGTAGGGCATTGCAGGCCCGACAAGAGGCGGTCGATGAACAAGAAGTGGCACATCAGAAGGTGGTTGAGGAAGTGGAGAGAGCGCAGACTGCGCACGAACTGATGGTTGAACTCCGAAATAAGATCAATCGCCTCACAGAACTGCACGAAGAAGCTCATCAGGCGTTCGTCGACTCAAAACTGCATGCCGACTCCGAGCACCGCCGCTACATCATCGCCATGCGCATCGTGTATGGCATTCGCTACTTTTTCGAAGCCAAGGAGGCGCGCACGGCCGGACGCGAGCCGACGCGCGTCGAAGCGCGCGTCGAAGTCCAGGACCTGATGTCCAAACTCATGAGTGGGGAGACTCTGTCCACCGAGGAGTTGATGGGCATCCACAGGGACGGGAATTGAAGGAGGGAATGCGAATGATCACACAGGACGACATCTCGGATGTGCTGCTGGAATACGACCGACTCAAACTGCGTATCGGGATGACTGCAAGCCACTCCGCGCTCGACATCTGCGATGGCGCCATCGAGGAGGGATTCCCAACCGTCGCCTACTGCCAGAAGGGGAGGGAGAAGACGTATTCTGACTACTTCCGCACCGTCCGCAGCAGCGGAGGTCGCGTCGTGCGCGGGATGGTCGACAAGGCCATCGTGCTCGACAGGTTCAGCGATGTGCTGGATGCTGAGTTCCAGCAACAGATGCGTGACCGAAACGTGATCTACATCCCGAATCGCTCGTTCACATCCTACTGCTCGATGCAGGCCATCGAGGATGACTTCCGCGTCCCGATGCTCGGCAGCCGCAACATGCTGCGCATGGAGGAGCGCACCGAGGAACAGGACTACTACTGGATCCTAGAACAGGCTGGCTTGCCCCACCCTGAGGAGATTGGTGACCCAGAGGATATCGACTGTCTGTGCATGGTGAAGTTGCACCACGCGGAGAAGAAACTCGAACGCGGATTCTTCACCTGCGCCTCGCACGCGGAATACGTGGAGAAGTCGCAATCGCTTCTGGCTCAGGGTGTCATAGATGCAGAGAGCCTCTCTGGAGCGCGCATCGAGCGCTACGTGATTGGTCCGGTGTTCAATCTGAACTTCTTCTACAGCCCGCTCGAAGAGGATCTGCCTCAACTGGAGTTGCTGGGGGTCGACTGGCGCTTCGAATCCAGCCTCGATGGACATGTGCGCCTTCCCGCCCCTCAGCAGATGACGCTCCCTGAACACCAGCAGATCCCCGAGATGACGGTGGTCGGCCACAACACTGCGACCATCCGTGAGAGTCTGCTGGAAGAGGCCTTCGACCTCGGTGAGAAGTTCGTGACCGCATCCAAGGAGCACTACGACCCAGGAATCATCGGGCCGTTCTGCCTGCAGACCTGCATCGACAAGGACATGAATTACTGGATCTACGATGTGGCACCACGAGTAGGCGGTGGCACCAACGTCCACCTGAACTCTGGCCATCCGTACGGCAACTCGCTGTGGAGGAAGGAAATGTCCAGTGGAAGACGTATCGCCCTTGAGTTGCGCCACGCCGTCGAACAGGACCGCCTCGACGAAGTCCTCACCTGAGGGCTGGCTGGGGTTCAAGGACCGTCGTGATTCGCCTAGTTAGGGGGGGG
>Ga0207966_1001629_pt1 | contig 12105 bp, 10 predicted proteins | sample Knorr_S23_td_NAD_FD_185611 | JGI IMG/M metagenome (GOLD analysis project Ga0207966, IMG submission 185611) | Marine microbial communities from Southern Atlantic Ocean transect - Knorr_S23_td_NADW_ad_2500m_LV_B (SPAdes) (version 2) | ecosystem: Environmental > Aquatic > Marine > Oceanic | place... | reverse complement strand
GCCGTCACCGACGCAGACGGCGTGTTGGTGCGGGCGTCCCTGGTGGCCTATGACCACAACACCGGGTTCGGGTTGTTGCGGGCCCGCCATCCCTTGGGCATTAAACCGGTGCCGTTGGGATCGTCGGCGGACCTGGTCGAAGGATCGTCGGTAATCGTCATTTCCAAGGGCGGGTCGATGCCGGTGATGGCGGCCCGCGTGGCCTCGCGCCGGGAATTCGCCGGCTATTGGGAATACCTGCTCGAAGATGCCATCTTTACCGTTCCGCCCAATCCTCAATACGGCGGCGCCGCCCTGATCGACAGCAACGGCCGCCTGGTGGGCATCGGTTCGCTGGCCGTCAACGACGCGGTTCAGGGCCCCAAGCCGGTCCGGGGCAACATGTTCGTCCCCATCGACGTCTTAAAACCGATTTTATCCGAGCTTGTGGAAAAAGGGCGCACATCGGGGCCCCGCCACCCGTGGTTGGGGGTTTACACGGATGAAACCCGGGGCCGGGTCGTCGTCACCCGAACCGCCGCCGGCGGCCCGGCGGACACGGCCGGGATCAGGCCCGGCGACGTCATCATGGGGGTCGGCGGCAAAAGGGTCAAAAGCATCGCCGATTTCTACCGAAAGATATGGGCCCGGGGCAGCGCCGGGGTCGAAATTCCCATCGACCTTGTGCCGGCCAACGCCGAATCGCTTAAAATCAAGGCCATCAAGGTCCATTCCCAGGACCGCTATGACTGGTTGAAGCTGAACGAGGGGTTTTAGGAAATATCCGCCGGGCCGTTGGATTTAATGGCCGTGTTCCTCGTGCCGGCTTTCCAGCAGCGCCTTGTTGTAGGCGGCCATGATCTCGGCCTGGGTGACGCAGCCCTTGAAAACCATGGATTCGGTATTCTCGACGATGGCGATGCGGTCCTCGCCAGTCTCCGCCAGCAACGACAGCGCCGCTTCAAGGTCGTCGTCCTGCGACAGCACGAAGGGCTGTGTCTGGGCGCAGTCGCCGGCCCGGATCAAATCGTCGATGGCGGCATCGAAGGCCAGTTCGCTGAGGTCGGCCAAGGTAATGGTGCCGTAAAGCTCACCCGAATCACGGATGACGAAAAGCTCCCCGGTCTTGGAGCTTTGCAGCATTTTTCTCAAATCCGGCAGGCCGACGTCCAGGGTCACCAGTTCGGAATCACGGTTGAGCATGCCGCCGACCTTAATGGAATGCATGATCTCGGTCTCGAAACCGCCCTTGAGGTCGATGCCCCGTTGCTGCAATTGGACGGCGAAGAAGGATCGTCCGTAGAACTGCTGCGTGATCTCGGACGCGATCACCACCGCCACCATGACGGCCAGGGTCAGGGCGTAATCGCCGGTCATTTCAAAAACGATCAGCGTCGTCGAAATGGGCGCCCCCAAAACCGCCGCCGCCATGGCCCCCATGCCGACAACGGTGTAGGCGGCGGGACCGGACGAATAGTCGGGGAATATTGATGTGGCGATGATCCCATAAGCGCCGCCGATGAGCGCCCCGATCACCAGGGACGGCGAAAACACGCCGCCGCCGAAGCCGCCGCCGATACTGAGCGCGGTGGCCAGGATCTTGGCCAGCGCCAGGACGACCAACAGCGCCAGCGGCAAGGTCACCAGAAGCGCCTGTTCGGTGACCCCGTAGCCGACGCCCATGACCTGCGGGAACAGCAGCCCAATCAGCCCCACCATTAGGCCGGCGCCGGCCGGCTTGAGCCACACCGGCACGGGCGTGTCCTTAGCGAAGCGCCGGGCCAGCTCGATCGCCTTCATGAACCCGATGGCGGTGATGCCAGCGGCGACGCCCAGACCGGCGAAAGCGGGAAATTCCCAAAAAGACGCCAGATAGGTTTCGCCAAGCGAAAACGCCGGGAAATCCCCGAACCAGGCCTGGGAGATGGCGGTCCCGGCGACGGATGCGATGACGATGGGCGCGAAGGCCTTGAGTGCGTAATGGCCGATCACCACTTCGCTGGCGAACAGCGCACCGGCGATGGGCGCGTTGAACGACGCCGCCACCGCAGACGCCACGCCGCAGCCGAGAAGCGTTCGGGTCAAGGACCGGGTCAGGTGCAGCCGCCGCCCGATCCAACCTGACAGGCTGGCGCCCAGGTGCACGGCCGGGCCTTCGCGGCCGACGGACGCCCCGGCGCCGATGGAAACGGCGCTGACCACCGCCGCCGTCAGGCCGACCCGGGACGACATCCAGCCACCCTTGAGAGCGCTCGCCTCGATCACGTCGGCGACGCCCTGGGTGCGGCCTTCGGGCATCAGATAGCGGACGAGCACCCCGACGACCAAACCCCCGGCCACGGGGGCAAGCAGAATTTGCCACCAGGCGACGGCTTCGGTGTTGGTGAAAAGGTGCTCCGAATCCGATCCGTACAGCGCCAGCTGAATGAAGGAAATGGTCTCGCGGAAACCGATCACGGCGGCGCCGGCGGCGGTTCCGGCGACGATCGCCAGGATCACCAGGATCAGGTGGTCGTTCCTGATCAGGCGCCGCAGCCGCAAAAGGATGCGGATATATGTGAAACGGGTTACTGACATGGCGCACCGGCCAGAAAGTATAAGGATTATAAGTGAATAATTTCTTTCTTGGGTTTATCCCCTGGGGCCCTATCCCAGAAACGCCCTGAGCCCGGCGTAAATGCCGCCGGCGAAGATCGCCGACAACGGAACGGTGATCAGCCAGGCGGCGATGATGGTCCACAGGTACTGACGGCGCACCAGCTTGCGGCGGCGTGATTTTTCCTCGGCCGGCAACAGGTCCCATTTCGACGGCGGCCGGTCCGCTTTCTTGGCGCTGCCGTTAATGTGGCCACCCCGGGACGTATGATATTCGCGGAAGAACCCGACCCCGAACACGGCGCCGATGGCGATGTGGGTGGAGCTGACAGGCAGGCCCATGGCGGACGCGATGATGACCGTGATCGCGGCGGACAGCGCCACGCAATACGCCCGCATGGGATTCATGCGAGTGATCTTGTCGCCAACGGTGCGGATCAGCTTCGGCCCGAACAACATCAGCCCCATGGTGATCCCGGCGGCGCCGACGAACAGCACCCAGGTCGGGATTTCGACCTTGGCCGCGGCCACGGCGCCGGTGGACGCGCTGTTGACAATGGCGGCCAGCGGCCCGACGGCATTAGCGACGTCGTTGGCTCCATGGGCGAAGGACAACAGCGCCGCGGCGCAGATCAGCGGCACGTGGAAAAGGCCGCGGATGGCCTTTTTGGTGTTTTCCATGCTCGTCGCGTGCTTGGCGATCAGCGGTTTGACCACGGCGTAGGTGGCGGCCATGAACCCGGCGCCAATGAGGACGACCACCCACGGTTCCGGCTTCCATACCTTTTTCAACCCCTTGACCGACAGGTAAGCGGAGAAAACGCCTGCCATCAGGGCTATCAGAATCGGCACCCAGTGCTTGGCGGCGGCGATGGGGTCTTGTTGGTAAAGAACCTTTCGTTTGAGGAAGGCCAGGAAAATGGCGGCGACGATCCCCCCCAACACCGGCGATATAATCCAGCTTCCGGCGATCTTGGCCATCACCGTCCAGTCGACGACAGCCGTCCCGGCCGCCGCGATCCCGGCGCCCATGACGCCGCCGACGATGGAATGGGTGGTCGACACCGGGGCCCCGAAATAAGTGGCGAAGTTGATCCAAAGAGCGGCCGCCAACATGGCCGACATCATCGCCCATAGAAAAGTGTCTGTATCGAGGATCAAATCCGGGTCGATGATGCCCTTGGAGATCGTCTGGACTACGTCGCCGCCGGCGATGACGGCGCCGGCGGTCTCGAAAATACCGGCGATGATCAACGCGCCGACCATGGTCAGCGACTTGGCCCCGAACGCCGGGCCGACGTTGTTGGCGACGTCGTTGGCGCCGATGTTCAACGCCATGTAGCCGCCGATGACCCCGGCGGCGACGATGAGGGCCTGGTTTTCAACCCCGGCGGTGATGGTGTGGGTGGCAAGCCAGACGAGGGACAGAAAAATGGCGGCGATACCGATGCCGATCACCGGGCGTGCCGACAGATGATGGATCGTCCGTTCGAGCTTGTAGAATTTGCTGAGGTCTTTGGTGGTGGTTTCTTTGTAGGTGGGCGCTGTTTCACTCATGCTCTATGTGATCCCAAAAGATTGGAGGGATTTAAAAAGCAGACAGGCCGGCGGCGGGCCGTCATCAGGGATGAGATGGAGGGAGTCCCGGTTCGGGGATAAGAACGGCGAATCCATATCGACGATTAAGTCCCGGAACCATGAGCATTGTTACCGGGGAGGTACCCCAGAACGGGGGCTGAGCCAAGCCCCTTTTTAGCCCCCCTCAACCAGTGGCGGAACCCTTGGCCTTGAGGCCGATGGCCCGGCCCGCCTGAGGGGGAGGAAGGGCGGATTGGGCTTTGGTTAGGGCTTCGATTCGCCGCACGGCGTCTTCCGGAAAGGTTGCCGAACGTCGGGCCGCTAAATCCACGTGCAGGAACATCAGCTCGTTGGTCGCCGCCAGGGCATTATTTTCCGTCTTGTGCATGTGGTGGAAGACGTGCAGGCGCTTGTCGTCATGACCCAAAATGAGTGAGGTGACGCGAAGCCCGTCGCCGGCATGGACTTCGTGTTCATAGGTGACGTGGGATTCGACCACGAACACCGATTGCCCGGTTTGCTCACGGTAATCCTTACCCAGGCCGATGTGGTCGAACAGCTTGTCGGTCCCGTGGTCGAACACCATGACGTAATAGGCGACGTTCATGTGGCCGTTGTAATCGACCCAATCGGGAAGCGCGGTTTCCTGGTGCGGTTCCAGGGTGTCGGGAGTGTCCGGGGTCATGTCGGTCTCCGGTTTGGGCGCCGGCGCTTGTCGAGAACCGGCAGGACCGCCAATATGCAGGAAATGCGTCGGAGAGCACCAGTTTGTTGAAAATCCGCCACCTGACCCGTCCCGGACTCGAGCCCGTGGACCTGGAACTGGCAGAGGGCCAATGCACCGCCCTTAGCGGGCCTTCGGGCGCCGGCAAGTCGATCCTGATGCGCGCCATCGCCGATCTCGACCCCAACGAGGGCGAGGTGTCCTTGAACGGACGGTCCCGGGAATCCATTCCCGCTCCCTCTTGGCGCCGCCAGGTGGTTTACGTGCCAGCCGAGGCCGGGTGGTGGGCGGACCGTGTCGGCGGTCATTTTCCCGACCCGGACATCGCCGCCCCCTTGATGATGCGGCTCGGCCTTTCGGCGGAAGCCCTGGAATGGGAGGTCGCGAGGCTGTCGACGGGGGAAAAACAGCGCCTGGCGCTGACCCGGGCGCTGTTGGCGAGCCCTCAAGTGCTGCTGTTGGACGAGCCAACCTCGGGCCTCGACCCCGACGCCGCCGCCAAGGTCGAAACCATGCTGCATGAGCGTCTTGCCGATGGGGCGGCGATTATGCTGGTCACCCACGACACCAAACAGGCGCAGCGGATGGCGTCGAAGCATCTCCGCATGGAGGCCGGCGCCTTGACTCCATTGCCGGGACCAGGGGACGTACAGGGGGCCGGGTGATGAATTTTATCGCCCTTAGCTATTGGGACATCGGGCTGGCGTCGTTGTTGTTGGTCTTTAACGCCGGGTTGTCGTGGAGGCTCCGCCTGGGGCTTGAAAAAAGGCTTGTGGTCGCCGGCACGCGCATGGTCGTCCAGTTGACCCTGGTCGGGCTGGTGCTGAAGGCGCTGTTCGCCGTGACGTCGCCGCTGTTCACCGGGTTCGCCGCCGTCGTCATGGTGCTGTTTGCCGGGCGCGAGGCCATGGCCCGCCAGGAACGGCGCTTCGAGGGATTCTGGTCGTACGGGATCGGCACCGGTTCGATGATGGCGGCGGGGACCATCGTTACCGTTTTCGCGCTGACCACACAGATCCACGCCGATCCCTGGTATGACCCGCGCTTTACCATTCCCATCCTCGGCATGATCCTCGGCAACACCATGAACGGCGTCAGTCTGGGCCTTGACCGGCTGGTTTCCGGCGCCCATCAGCAGCGCCCGGCCATCGAGGCGCAATTGATGCTGGGCGCCGAAGCCCCCGAGGCGATGCGCGGAATTATCCGGGACGCCATGCGCGCGGCGCTGATCCCGACCATCAACAGCATGTCGGCGACCGGGCTGGTGGCGCTGCCGGGGATGATGACCGGGCAAATCTTGGCCGGGGTCGAACCGGTGGAAGCGGTTAAATACCAGATCCTGATCATGTTTCTGATCGGCGGCGGCACCGGGCTGGGATCGTTCGCCGCCGTGCTCAGCGGTGCCAGGCGTTTAACCGATTCCCGGCACCGGCTGAGGCTCGACCGGCTGACGGCGAAAACCGATTCCTGATCGCCGTTTCCTAAGGCCAAGGCGCAGGCGGGAAAAGGCTTTCAGTTGAAGGAACCGGGGGTTATACCAGCGCTGATTCTCCCTTTGAATCCGATATGGAAAATTCTTTGGATACCAGTGTCCCGGATTTCTCGGTCGTCGTTCCGGTTAGAAACGAGGCCGACAATATCTCCCCCTTGATCGCCGAGTTGAAAACCGTGATGACAGCCCTTCAACCCTACGAGATCGTCATCGTCGACGACGGCAGCGACGACGCCACGCCCGAGGTCCTTAGGGATCAGGCCCGGGCCTGCCCCGAGCTTCGCGTCATTCGCCACCGTTCCAGCGCCGGCCAAAGCGCCGCCATCACCACCGGCGTCAACGAAGCCCGGGCCGGGATCATCATCACGCTGGACGGCGACGGGCAGAACGACCCGGCCGATATCCCAGCCTTGCTCGACCGTTTCCGGGAAGCCGATAACCCGGACTTGCTGTTGGTCACAGGCGAACGGCAAAAACGCTGGGATTCGCTGCTCAAACGCTTGTCGTCCAGGGTCGCCAACGCCGTCCGCGGGACGCTTTTGGGCGACCACACGCCCGACACCGGCTGCGGGTTGAAGGTTTTCTCCCGCCCGGCCTATCTCGCCATGCCCGGGTTCGACCACATGCACCGGTTCCTGCCGGCGTTGATGCTGTGCCAGGGCGGGCACGTGCTGTCGGTTCCGGTCAACCACCGGGCGCGCCAACACGGGGCCACCAAATACGGCGTCTTCGACCGCCTGGGGGTGGGGATCGTCGATCTTTTCGGCGTCATGTGGCTGCAACGCCGTCCCGGAACACCGGTTCCCGGCAACGCCGAAGGTTCGGGGTTCATTGACCGCCTCGGCGCCCGGTGGCTGAAACGGAGGGCCGTGGCGCCGGAAATCGACCAGGGCGCGGGCGAAGAGGCCGGGTCATGAGCGCCAAGATCCTAATCCGCGGCCTGGTCCTGTTCGTCTCCGTGGTGGTGCTTGGTGTGCTGATCAAGACCACGGAGATAGGCGCCGTTTTCGACCAAGCCTGGATCGATGCCTATGTCCGCGGCCGAGGCGTTAAGGGCTTGGCCCTGTTCCTCGCCCTGGGATGGGCGCTGACGTCGATCGGCCTGCCCCGGCAACTGGTCGCGTTCCTGGGCGGTTATGCCTTTGGCTTCGTGCTGGGGACCGGTCTGGCCCTGGCGGCAACGACGCTGGGCTGCATCACCTCCTTCATGTTTGCCCGGCTTCTCGGCCGCGACATGGTGGCCCGCCGGTTCTCGGACAGAATCCGCCGCATCGACGGGTTCCTCAGTGAAAACCCCCTGGCCATGACGCTGTTGATCCGCTTCCTGCCGCTCGGCAGCAATTTCGCCACCAACCTGGCGGCCGGCGTTTCCGGTGTCAGGGCGGTGCCTTTCTTCACCGGCTCGGCGATCGGATACGTACCGCAAATGGTGGTGTTCGCCCTTCTCGGCAGCGGCATCAATCTCGATCCCGGGTTCCGGATTGCCTTCAGTGTCGTTCTGTTCGTCGTTTCGGGCCTGCTTGGCATCCACCTCTATCGCCGCTACCGTCACGGTAAGACCTTCGATGAGAAGGTCGAAAAACAAATCGGCGGCAACGGCGGCCCCGAGGAGAAGCCCGGTCCCGGTTCCGACATTGAAAACCAGCCGGCCGGCAACCCGTGAGGCCGCCGCCGATGATGCCGCGCAACTGGCCGCCTCTGTTATGGTCCGGGCTTTGGCTCCTGGTCATGGTCTCGGCGCTGGCGTCCCGGCCCTTGATGCCGGTCGACGAAACCCGCTACTTGGCGGTCGCCTGGGACATGTGGCGCGAGGGTAATTTCCTGGTTCCACACCTCAACGGCGAACCCTACAACCACAAACCGCCGCTGTTGTTCTGGCTGATCCACCTCGGTTGGGCCGCCTTCGGCGTCAACGAATGGTGGCCGCGTTTGGTGGCCCCGCTCTTCGGACTGGGGAGCCTGTTCCTGACCGCCCGCCTGGCCAGGGAATTGTGGCCCGAAGCGTCGGCGGCCGCCCGCATGGCGCCCCTGGTTCTGTTCGGCGGCCTGTTCTGGGCCCTATTCACGACATTGACTATGTTCGACATGATTCTGGCCTTTTGTACGCTTTTGAGCCTGATCGGCATGGTTCGGGCGTGGCGGGCCAGCGGCCCAGGGGACGGCCCAGGGGGCGACCAGGGGGGCGAATGGTTCGGGTTCGGGCTCATGGGCCTCGGCATCGGCCTCGGCGTCCTGGCCAAGGGGCCGGCGATCCTCGTCCATGTCCTGCCCGTGGCCCTGTTGGCGCCGTGGTGGGGACGGGCCTTGCTGGGGGGCGAAGATCGCCGAAGTGGCGGCTGGTATTTGGGCCTGTTCGGGGCTGTCGCGCTCGGCGCCGCCATCGGCCTCGCCTGGGCCATCCCGGCCGGCATAGCGGGGGGGGAGGCCTACCGCGAGGCCATCTTCTGGGGCCAATCGGCGGGCCGCATGGTCTCCTCCTTCGCCCACCGTCAGCCATGGTGGTGGTATGGGGCGGCGCTGCCGGTGTTGTTGCTGCCCTGGGTGCTGTGGCCGCCCATCTGGGGGGCGGCTGGGCGGTTGCCGAAGGCCCTAGGCAGAGACGGCGGGGTGCGGTTCTGTATTGCCTGGTTAATCCCGGCGCTGGTGATTTTTTCGACCATCAGCGGCAAGCAGTTCCACTACCTGCTGCCCGAACTCCCGGCCATCGCCCTGGTGCTGGCCAGGCTGTTGTTTGACGGCGCGGCGGAAAAAGAAGGCGCCGCCCGGGATCAAATTCCGCCCGGGTTGTTTTACGTAATCGCCGGCATCGCCCTTTTTGCCCTGCCGGCTTTGCCGGTCCCCGAAGCGGCGCCGTCGTGGCTGGACCTGGTGGCGACGGGCTGGGGGCTGGCCATGGCGGCGGCCGGGGTGGTGGTCTTGTTTCGCCACCGCTGGCCGCTGGCCGGGCGGCTCGGCGCGCTGGCGGCGCTCAGCGCCGTTTTCGTGGTCGTCATCCATTTGGCGATGAAGCCGCCGCTGGCCGCCGCTTACGACCTGAAACCGCTGGCCCTGAAGCTCGCGGAATGGCAGCGCCAGGGCATTTCGTTGGCCAATTTCAGCAAATATCATGGCCAGTATCAGTTCCTGGGCCGGCTCGAGAAACCGATAACCCAGGTCGGTATCCTGGACCCGGACTTAAGGAATTTTCTCGCCGATCATGCCGACGGCAGGATCGTCGCCTATCACAATAAACTGCCCACGGCGGCGAAACCCATCGCCGTCTACCGTTTTCGCACGCGCCTGATTACCGTCTGGGAGGTGGCGACGGTTATCCGCCATCCCGGCATCCTTGAGCGCGCACCCCCGGCCAGGGTCGGTTTTGGCAAAAAATCGCCGTCCCGCCCTTGACAGCCGGGGCATTCCCCCATACATCCTTGGCACTCAATAGAGACGAGTGCTACTAATTCCGACTAACTAATTGAAACCAAATGAGTTCATGGAGATTAAACGATGAAATTAAAGCCACTGCATGACCGTGTTCTGGTTGAGCGCGGTGCGCAGGATGTAAAATCCGCGGGCGGGATCATCATCCCCGACACCGTGCAGGAAAAACCGATGGAGGGCAAAGTCATCGCCGTTGGTTCCGGAACCCGCGGCGAGGACGGCAAGATCACGCCGTTGGATGTCAAGGCTGGTGACAAGATATTGTTCGGCAAATGGTCGGGCACCGAGGTCACGATTGATGGCACGGAAATGATCATCATGAAAGAGTCCGACATCATGGGCATTATCACGAAGAAATAAGGAAAGAAGAAAATGCCAGCAAAAGAAATTAAATTCAGCACCGATGCCCGCACGCGCATGTTGGCCGGCATCGATATCCTGACCGACGCGGTCAGGATCACGCTCGGGCCAAAGGGCCGCAACGTGATTCTCGACAAGTCCTTCGGCGCGCCGCGCATCACCAAGGACGGCGTTACCGTGGCCAAGGAAATCGAGCTTGCCGACAAGTTCGAGAACATGGGCGCCCAGATGGTCCGCGAAGTGGCCTCGAAGACCAACGATGAAGCCGGCGACGGCACTACCACGGCGACCGTGCTCGCGCACTCCATCGTCCGCGAAGGCGCCAAGTCAGTGGCCGCCGGCATGAACCCCATGGACCTCAAGCGTGGCGTCGACATCGCCGTCAAAACGGTTGTCGAGGCGCTGAAAAAGGCGTCGAAGACGGTTTCCACCAGCGCCGAGATTTCCCAGGTCGGGACCATTTCCGCCAACGGCGACACCGAAGTCGGCGAATTGATCGCCGAAGCCATGGAGAAGGTCGGCAATGAAGGCGTGATCACGGTCGAGGAAGCCAAGGGCCTGGAAACCGAGCTCGACGTCGTCGAAGGCATGCTTTTCGACCGCGGCTACACCTCGCCCTATTTCATCACCAACGCCGAAAAGATGAACTGCGAGATGGAAAACCCCTACATCCTTATCCATGAAAGCAAGCTGTCGGGCCTACAACCCCTGCTGCCGCTTCTGGAGCAGGTGGTCCAATCGGGGCGTCCGTTGCTGGTCATCGCCGAGGACATCGAAGGCGAGGCCCTGGCGACCCTGGTCGTCAACAAGCTGCGCGGCGGCATGAAGGTGGCCGCCGTCAAGGCCCCGGGCTTCGGCGACCGCCGCAAGGCGATGCTCGAAGACCTCGCCGTTTTGACCTCCGGCCAGGTGGTCAGCGAGGATCTGGGCATCAAGCTCGAAAACGTCACTATGGACATGCTGGGGACGGCCAAGAAGGTGATCATCACCAAGGAAGAAACCACGGTCGTCGAAGGCGCCGGCAAGAAGAAAGAAATCGAAGGCCGCTGCCATCAGATCCGTTCCCAGATCGAGGAAACGTCATCGGATTACGACAAGGAAAAGCTCCAGGAACGGCTGGCCAAGCTGGCCGGCGGCGTGGCCGTGATCCGCGTCGGCGGCGCCACCGAGATCGAGGTCAAGGAACGCCGGGACCGCGTTGACGACGCCCTGAATTCGACCCGCGCCGCGGTCGAGGAAGGCGTGGTTCCGGGCGGCGGAGCGGCGCTTCTATACGCCGCCAAGTCGCTGGACAAGCTCAATGTCGCCGACGCTGACCAGCGCGTCGGCATCGATATCGTCCGCCGCGCGTTGCAGACCCCGCTCCGCCAGATTGCCGAAAACGCCGGAGAGGATGGCGCCGTGGTCGCCGGCAAGTTGCTCGATCGGAAAGACAGCACCCACGGTTTCGACGCTCAAAAGGGTGAATACGTCAACATGATCAAGGCCGGCATCATCGACCCGACGAAGGTCGTACGCACGGCGCTTCAGGACGCATCCTCGGTGGCCGGTCTGTTGATCACCACCGAAGCCATGGTTGCCGAGGTGCCGGAGAAGAAAGACTCGGCCGGCGCGGCGCCCCCCGATATGGGCGGCATGGGCGGCATGGGCGGTTTCTAGACCCGCGCCGAATCCAGGCTTAACGAAAAAGGGCCGTGCCCCTGCTTTGCGGATGGGGGCGCGGCCCTTTTGTTTGTACCGTCTGGGTGCCGAAAACGCACAACTGGAAACGCCATCGGTCCGGCCATCAGTCCGGGTCGATGGCCTTGATTAGCGCCGAATGGTCCAAATTGCCCAGCCCGGCCTCGATGACCTTGTCGTAAAGGGCCATGTTGAGCGCCGTCGCCGGCATCTCGAAACCCAGGTCCTCAGCCAGTTCCAGCGCCTGAAACAGGTCCTTGCGCTGGGTTGTGCA
>Ga0207966_1001628_pt1 | contig 12108 bp, 5 predicted proteins | sample Knorr_S23_td_NAD_FD_185611 | JGI IMG/M metagenome (GOLD analysis project Ga0207966, IMG submission 185611) | Marine microbial communities from Southern Atlantic Ocean transect - Knorr_S23_td_NADW_ad_2500m_LV_B (SPAdes) (version 2) | ecosystem: Environmental > Aquatic > Marine > Oceanic | place... | reverse complement strand
CGGACCGCGTGACCGTCTATGAGGACCATATTCGAGTGGTCGGGGATTCCGGTGCAGAATGGATCGTGGACAAGGATGGATGTTCAGTGGTCTGTGACGACTGGCCCAGACAGATCTGCATCACACCTTCCGGGAAACTACCTGAAGGCGACCAATTGGTTGCGTACGTGCTGACGATGCTGAACGATGTGACTGCAGCGGAGCGCATCACCCAGATCGCCGGCGGGTTGGCGATGAGCAAAGGCGGACACGCGAAGTGAGGGACGGGAGCCTTATGAGAAGAAATTCTCAGCGGAGAATACGCTCGTCCAGCAGCGTTCAGCTCGAGGCGGCTTCGAGTTTCGCCTTGCGCTCGTCCATCGCCTCGCCCACCTCTCTCAAGAGCCGCTCGCGCATCGCCTCGTGCAGCCACAGCCCCTCGGCGAGCTCGACGACCAGACCCCGATCGAGCAGAGCCTTGGGCGGCTCGCCCTCGAGTCCGGCCGCCTCGGCCAGCACGGGCCACGGAACGGGTCTCGTCGCCACCGCAAGGTAGGCGAGCAGGTCGCGATGTTCGACGGGCAGCACGTCGAGGATCTCCTCGTCGAGGAAGCGCATCCAGTCGCCGTGCACCACGTTGCCGTACAGTTCCAGCAACTCGAGCGCCAGCGGGTGTCCGCCCGTCAGCCTGTGCACCTCTGAGGCGTCGGGTGGTTCGGGCACATCGAGGGTCGCCATCCATAGCTCGCACTCCTCGAGAGTGAGCCCGGAAAGGGTGAGTTCGGAAACAAGGTCTCGGGTGTGCACGTCCCGCCGATCGTAGAACGAGAGTTGGGTCCGGGACAACAGCATCATCCGCAGCGGTGACTGGGTCGCTACCTGCATCAGCGCCCCGAGCAGGTGTGCGGCGTCCGCTTCGATGTTGTGCACGTCGTCGAGCACCAGCAGGATGTACGGGGGCTTGTCGGAGACGTCCTCATATTCCTCGAACACCCGTTCGCGCAGCTTCTCCGGGTCCGTCATGTAGGCGGTGAGGCGACGACGGTAGAGGTCGATGTCGAATTTCCCACCAGGGGTGAGCGGCAGCGATTCGAGGATGCCGTAGGGATCCCAGGGAGTATCGCCCTTCGAGTCAATCCCCAGTCTATGCAACAGGCTCGTAGCCAGACCCAGTGCACTGTCCCATGGTTGGCACGGGTAGTACATCACCCGCAGGTTGGGTTCCTCATCGAGCCTCGCGTTGAGCCAGTCCGACGCCAGAGTCGTCTTCCCGCAACCGGCGATTCCGCTGATCACCATGCACGGCTCGTTCCCTGCGAACCACTCGTCCAGTTGCGCCCGTTCACTCTCCCTTCCGTGCACCGTCCGGGTGGAGGGTGCCCGAATGTGGTAGGTGGAATGTGCTCCGGCGAGCATCAGCAGCCTACCGGGAGAAGGCTGGTCGTCCTCGCCCCGTTCGATGTGGCCGAGCCGGATGTCCCCATACTGCAGGATGCCCTCGACCATGGAGAGCATCAGAACCTGTAACAGTGTGAGCGAACTGTCCAACCTCTCGGCGGCTTCGCTGGCGGGCACTTCCAGCAGGTCGCTCTGCTCGTCGCGGATGAGCACGTTGGTCGTCCTCAATGTCTGCAGCCGGGTGCGCATCTCCTCGCGACCCGCCTCTGTCAACTGCCAGGTCTTCTGTCGGCGGTTGTCGCCGCGGATCTGACGGCTGTGCTCGCTGACAAGGTCGGCGCGCAGCAGGTCGCGCATCGCGCGGCTCACGTTGGGCGGGTGCAGGGCGCACGCCTCGGCGATTCCCGGACGGGTGATTCCCGCAGTCACGATGTAGCGGTCGGCGAGGTGATCCTGCTCCAGCAGGTGCAGCAGAATGCGGTCGTTGACCGCGATGTTCACCCGCAGCGACTTGTCAGCCATGTGGACCGCTTGCGGGCGCCGCCCCCATTGAATGATTCCCTCCTCTGCCATCACTTGTTCACCGATTCTGGCTCCTACGGAGCCTCTGAATCATTGATGCAGAACGACCGCAATCCCTTTTGGGAGATATGTGACCCGAGAATGATGGTTGATACTGGTATGCGACGCAGTCGAGTCCGCTCACTCTCGCTCATTCTGCTGATGCTGTTGTCGTCCGTCTCGCTGCTGTCGATGGCTTCTGCCGGCGATACGGATGGGGATGGCATCGACGACGCTGTCGATGATTGCCCGCTGGCAGCGGGAAACAGCACCGTTGACAGAGATGGATGCCCTGACAGGGACGGGGATGGAACCAGCGACAAGAACGACCCGTGGACGATTCAGGCCGGCGGCTTCCTGAAAGATGCGGAACAATTGACCAACAACAACGATTACTACGCCGTGTTCTTCAATCACGATGGAAGCAAGTATCTGACATCGGATGAAGACGGATGGACGCGTGTATGGGAGACCGCCACCAAAACCAACCTGAAATCAGTGCAGGGGAGCGGAATCAGGGACGTCGGTTGGTCACCTGACGGGGTATTCGTCGCCGTGACCACGAGCAGCGACCAGTTGCACGCCTTCTACTCGAGCAATGTCACGCCTCTCTTCTCTGTCAGCACAGCTGGCGAAGAGACGTATGAATTGGAATACAGCCCAGATGGTACGATGATCGCTGTGGTCGGTGCTCGCGACGGAGGAAGCGGGAATGGACAGGTCGAGATATTCAACGCGATGAATGGATCTCTGACTCATTCATTCGAGCCAGCGGGCGAAGACCAATTCTACTCTGTCGATTGGAGTCCTGATGGCAGCCGAATTCTGATAGGAGGGGACGAGGACGTCTGGATCTACAACACCGGTGACTGGAGTGTGAACCGCTCGATCAACACGAATCGGGGCACCAACAACGGCGTTGCATGGTCACCCGACGGGAATTCCTTCGCGACCTGCGAGGCGTGGGCGGGCAGCGGTGCAAGGGTGAGGCTGTACGATGTCGCTAACGGGCAGCAGAGCTGGTCCTATTCGACTTCCACCTCGTGCAACACGGTAACATTCTCACCTGATTCTACACAGGTGGCTGCGTCGATGACATACTATCAGTCAGACGGCGCGAGCGTGCTGGTGTTCGATGCTGACACAGGTAACACAGTCGACCAGATGTCAGGTCCTCGTCCCGGAGGATGCAGCAGTTCTGGAGGTGGCAACAACTGCGGCTCGGTCTATGGTGTCGACTGGCATCCAAACGGAGTCTACATCATCTCGGCGCACGGCCGGGATGACGAGGGCATCTACCACTGGATCGTAGACCCTGACATTGATGGTGACGGGGTGCTCAACGAGGACGACGCCTTCCCTGAGGACGGAACGCAGTGGGATGACACCGACAACGACGGATACGGAGACAATCCGGCACCGGCCAACGAACCTGACGAGTGCCCCAACGTGTGGGGTAATTCGACGGAGGATCGCTTCGGCTGCCCTGACAGTGACGGCGACGGCTGGTCCGACCTCAACGACGCCTACCCTGACGACGGCCTGCAATGGTCCGACAGCGACGGGGACGGCTATCCGGACAACACCGATGATTCCAGGGACCCCAATCCATACGGCGGGGTTGACCGTCTCCCCAACAATCCTACACAGTGGGATGACACTGACGGAGATGGTTACGGCGACAATTTCGCCAACGCCTCCTGGGTCGGCATCCGACCAACCGATTGGCCCGGAGTCCTGATCACGATGAACGCTATTGAACTCAGTGACATCGACGTCTTCCCAATCAACCCGGACCAATGGAACGACACCGATGGTGACTGGGTGGGTGACGAGCCATTCACTACCCGCTCCGACGGCTGCGTCGACAGATGGGGGGATTCTGTCTGGGACCGGCTCGGCTGCCCTGACGAGGACGGAGACGGCTGGTCGGATCCAGATGCCGACTGGGCGGCGTGCCTGGGTGGAAATGGAGAAGGTGACTGGAAGCCACTCGACCCGACCCAGTGGTGTGACTCCGACGGAGACGGCTACGGTGACAACAGCTCGGGAACCAACGGGGATGCCTGTCCCGGCGCGGCCGGGAACTCGACCGTGGACCGGGCGGGTTGCAAGGACAGCGACGGGGATGGGTGGTCAGACGCCTCGGACATGTTCCGCAACGACCCGACCCAGTGGTCTGACCAAGACGGTGACAGGATAGATGTGTTCGAACTGGTCTCCTCCTGTGGTGACAACCCCAATGGCAACAATCCTGACCTGTTCCCCGAAGATCCGACGCAGTGCACCGACCGAGACGGTGACGGCTACGGTGACCACGCGAGCGGCCCGAACGGTGACTGGTTCCCAGATGATCCCACCCAATGGTACGACACCGACCGTGACGGCTACGGCGACAACCCGGCTGGCAATGATGCAGATCTCTGTCCCGAAGAATTCGGCACGATGGACGATGATGACAACCGTGGGTGCCCCGACTCGGACCTCGACGGAGTCGCAGACAACCTCGATGCGTTCCCCTACGACCCGTTCAAGACGGTGGACCGCGATGGCGACGGGTTCGCCGACGACCCGCTGGCACCCGAGCGAGATGACTGCCCGGATGAATGGGGTAACAGCACTAGGGGTAGTTGGTACGGCTGTCCCGACTCCGACGGCGACGGCTGGGCGGACAGCATGGATGATTTCCGGGCTGATGCGACGCAATGGAAGGACAGCGACGAAGACGGCTGGGGTGACAACTGGGGCAATACCTCTTGGAACGGCACGCGCAATTCGGAGTGGCCCGGAATCTTCCGCGAGGATGCGCTGATGCCGGACGCCTTCCCGCTCGATGACAGTCAATGGAACGACACCGATGGAGACGGCTTCGGCGACAATCCCAACGGCTCCAACCCCGATGCATTCCCACTCGTTCCCAGCCAATGGAAGGACAGCGACGGTGACGGTTACGGCGACAACACCACGCGCGACGCGTTCGAGCCAGACGACTGCCGTGCCAAATTCGGTACCTCGTGGCGCGACCGACATGGCTGTGAGGACAGCGATGGTGACGGCGCGAGCGACCTCGGTGACGTCTGCATGTGGGACCCAGACGTATGGGAGCCCCCTGGAAAGTGCGAGACAACTGGACCACCGAGTGGAATCGATAGTGAAGGAGAAGGCATGAGTGGTATGGAGATGGCGAAAACAGCTGGAGCTGTCGTAATCGTAGTCCTCCTATTGGCGATTCTTGTGGCGATGATATCGCGGCAGGCGGCCAAGCGTAGTGGTCAACTCATGCGTCAGAATGTCGAACTCCATGAGAAACTGTTCGATGAGGAGGAGAGGCGCCGCGATCAGTGGATCGATCATTATGTGGCCAGCGGAGATTTGGAGAAGGCCAAGGAACTAGGCTGGGAGGAGAAGGCGCAGTGGCAGATCCATGAGGAGGAGAAGGTCGCCGCAGAGGAAGAGAAGATCGAATCGCTTCCAGAAGCGCTTGATATCGATGACCTGCTGGACGACTGACGCCCGCGGGCTGTCAACGACAAGGCATATCTGTGACGGGTGCGAGAGGCGGCTCGTTCTAGATGAGCACCGCCGGCGACCCCTTCGACGAATTCCCCTCCACGGCAGTCACCACGGGCGGCCGGCTGCACACTCTGCTCAATTCAATGCGCTCGGCGGTGCTCGAGGTCGACGCGAGCGGTGCCTTGCTCTACGTCAACCCGTTCGCACGCGAGATCATGCCCGAGCTGCCGCAGACTCCGGCTCCGCCCGGCTGGGAGAGGGAGTTCGGAACCATACACACCTTGCGCGACTCACACGGTGCACCGATCGATCCGCTGGAAGGTCCGCTCGGTTCCGCGCTCAGCACCGGGGTGCCGCAGCACGACTGGCACTTCAGCATCGACCTGCCGAGCGGACGTGAACTGCACCTGCTCGGCAGCGCCGCGCCCCTGCTGAGCGAGAATGGAGAGGTTCTGGGGGCGATCGCATCATATCAGGACGTCACCGAGTTGATCGAACTGCAGGACGCGCTGCAGAACCAGCTGGACGAAACACGTACCGCCCATCAGGAGATACATCTCGCCCACGGAGAACTGTCACGCGCGCACAACCTGCAGGCAGGCTTCATCGCAAACTTCAGCCACGACCTGCGCACACCGCTCTCCGGAGTACTGGGCTTCTCCGACCTGTTGGGTGTCTCGCCGAAACTCGAAGGCGCTGTCGACGAGCACGAATATCTGCGCGAAGTGGTCGATGCGGGCGACACCTTGCGCATGATGATCGATTCGGTCATCAGTTACTCCCATGTGGTTGCTGGGACGGTGCGCATCCATGCTGAATGGCACGAACTGATGCCGCTGCTCGAGCGTACCACCGAGCCTGCAAGGCGCGTCTGTGAACGCAAGGGTATCACATTCGAGTTGGAATTGGCTGAGGGGATGACGAGGATGCGCGTCGACGAGATGCGGCTGCACGAGGTGCTCGAACAGTTGCTCGACAACGCTACCAAGTTCACCAGCCACGGCACGATCTCGCTCAAGGTCGCCAGAGATGGTGAGGAGATGGTGTTCGCCGTGTCAGACACCGGTCCGGGTGTCTCCCCTGAGGCAGAACTTCGTCTGTTCGAGCCGTACTCGAAGACACTCCTGCAGGACGGTCAACTACGCAGGGGTGTTGGACTGGGGTTGACGCTTGCCAAGGCGCTGACAGGGTTGATGCGCGGCAGGCTCGACTACGAATCCGCGCTAGGCAAGGGGGCTACATTCACCCTGCGCCTGCCACTGGACTTCGTGCTGCCGGACGGTGGCGACAAATGGGATCTTTGAACCGACTCGGATTCGATGTTTGGCGCGCTGTCAATCGTCGAACCTCAGGAAGGGGAGGCTGTCGAACTCCTCCAACTCCGTCGCGTTGAGAGCACGGTTGTGAGTCAAGGCCTGCTCTATGGTGACCCAATCCGGTGTCGTACCATCGATCCATTCGTAGCGATGTCCCGGGATGAGACGCCATTCTGGTGGCAGGGTCTGAAGCAGGCCGCGGGCGTGGCTGATGCTGTGCCATTGAGTGACTGAATCACCGCCGGGCAGATCGACACGACCAGATTTTGCTGTGAACAGCAGGTCCCCAGCATGGTAGATTCCGTGACCATGCAAGGTAACGTGCCCGGGGGCGTGGCCTGGCGAGTGGGTGACGGTGAGTTCTATTCCCCCCGAGGACCACTCGACCGATGTGTGCGCTTCGTGGCTCCACGAATGAGTGAGTTCGATCTTCTTGAACAACACCAACCCAAGGAGGCTCGAGGACACCGATTCCTCGTGCCCCCATACCTCCAGATCGGGTACATATCTTACCAATCTCTTCACTCCGACGGTATGGTCTCGGTGAGTGTGCGTCAGCAATATGTGGGTGGGTGTCAGCCCTTCAGCAGCCAATCCGGAGAGCCAGCCTTTGGCGTCGTATGGGTCGACCAACGCGACCGTGCCGGTAGCCCGGTTGATGAACGCCGTGTTCATGTTCATCATGGAGCCCATCTGCGTCACCCAGACCTCGACACCATCGTCGAGCGACGTCCTGTGGAACTCGCCTCTAGCCAACATCACAACCCGTACAATTGGCCATTCCGCATAGAAATGACGGCCGTTTCCTCCGAGGGCGGGTCTTAAGTGCAAGCTCTCGCCCTTCGCCTCCCATGGGGAGGCGGAGCGCATGCGCACGCTCGGGCTCGCGAGTGCTGCTGTTCGCCGCCGTGCTCGTCCTGCTCGCAGCCCCCCTGACATCCGTCTCCAGCGCAGCCGACGGCGATGACCTGACGCTGGCTGTAACCCTATCCGAGGCGATGGAGGATGGCGATTGGTACTCGGATTCCCAGCCCTTGGAGATCAGCGTCGGCATACGCAATGACGGTGATTCCTCCATCGCGGTGGAATACAATCCCTCCTGCCCGGCACAGATGACCGTTCTGTCCGGCGAGCCACTCACCGAGTTCGTAGCACTCGATGACCTCAGGGCCTGTCTCGACCAGCAGCGAGCGATTGACCTGCTCGCCCACCAGACACGGCAGTTGGACTCTTTCTCCTGGGATTGGACCGATGGTCAGGGCGAGGTCATCTCCTCCGGTCCAGTCACTCTCAGGTTCGAGTTCGGCAATGCATCGATGCAGGAGTTCGTGCTCCAGTTCCAGCGCCAGCCGGTATCTGGAACCGGGCTGACCCTGGACGTCTCCGCCGCCCGGCCTCCAGGCGACGATCGCACGACGTTCCATCCCGGCGACACGCTGTGGGCACATGCAGGGCTGTCCAACTCCGGGGAGCAATCAGTCACTGTGCCGATGGACATCGGCTGCCGGATGCAGGTCTCGACCTCGGGCGCAACGGGCGAGCACCCCTCGCGGCTGACCGACATCGGCTGTGGCTCAGGCACCACGCTGGCTCCGGGAGAATCGACGTCGCTCGGATGGTGGAGTTGGAACTTCACCGAGCAGGGCAGCGATATCGCCTATGGCGAATGGACGCTCGACTTCTCGCTGACCGGACTTGCTGACAGCACGACATCACACCAGTTCCGGCTCGAGGCGGGCGAAATCCAGAGTTCTGATATTCCACTCGCCCTCACGCTGACGACGAGTGGAGTTGAGGACGACGACGGCGTGCTGAGAGGTGGTGGCGACCTGCTCACCATCAGCGCCAACATCGAGAACACCGGTCAGTCGATTGCTGAGGTGGAGTTCCACGACTCCTGCCAGGCATTGATGCATGTGATCTCCAGCAATGGGCTGATCGTGCTGGACGAGCGCTTGCTGTTCAACTGCGAGATGGAGCACTTCGAGAAGAAACTCGAACCATCCGAATCGCTCAACGTGATGCTGCGAGACTGGGACATGGCCGATAACGCCGGCTGTGAACTTGAAGACGGGGAGCACCTGCTGGTGGTCGATGTCCCCGAGTATGGTCTGGCTGGCTCTTGGGCATTCGAGTATGCGGGAGACGGTAGCGGCGCCGCCTGCCGGGCCGCCAACCAGGACCTGAGCACGGTTTGGTTCACCGTGGAGGAACTGACCGTGCTCAACGCGGGAACGCTGCAGGAAGAGGTCCAGTTCGAACTGAGGCTGCTCAGTTCCGAGCCGTTGGACATCTTCTGGCCACAGGCGTGCCGGCTTGACCTCACGATGCACCGGAGTGGAGATGTGGTGCCGCACCGAGTCTGGTCGGAGGCCTGCGATGAACCCGGAGGCGCGCTGCAGACCATCGAAGGGGAGAATGCACTCCACTGGGGACCATTCACCATCGACTTCGTCGACACCGCCGGAGTTCCGCTCAGCGATGGCACATGGATGGTGACCGCGACGAGTACCGGGACGCCTTCGCTGTCCACACAACTGGCACACACCTGGAGCGCTCCCGAAGTCACCGAGGAGACCGACACAGAGACCGCATCAGAGCCCCCGGAAGAAGAAGGTGGGGATATCACCAGCCCGATCGAAGGTGCTGATTCAGGGACGATCATCGAGGGTGACTGGAACTACGTCACCACCGGCACCGGCGGCTGCTGGCTGCTGGTGGACCTCGAGGGGAATGAACACCCGCTGGTCGGAGACGATACCGGTGTCGACTGGCAGCCACGACCGCAATTACAGGGAGCATACTGGGTGCACGCGAGCGAGCTGGTCTCGACTGCTTGCGCACCTTGGACTCCCGGCATCGTCGTCGATGAGGTGCTCGGCGAGCGCATCGTCGAGCCTGAGGAGGCAGCGGTGGACGACACGGTGGCTGGAGAGACCGAAGCAGGTGGCTTCGCGGTCAACACCCCGGCGTTCATCTCCGTGGTCGCATCCACCGGATTGATCGGCCTGGCGATGCTCACCATCGCCAAGGTGGAATGGATTCGCATGCCTGCGAGCCGTTGGGGTCTGGTGCTGCTCGGATTGGTCAAGAAGCGTGACAACGGCGGAGAATACCAGCGCGGCCGCATCGTGACCTACGTCGAACTGCACTCGGGGATTCACTTCCGCGCCCTGCTCTCGTCGTTGAGCATGTCCAACGGACAACTGGCGCACCATCTCAACGTGCTCGAAACCGATGAGCGCATCTGGAAGCGAAGGGATGGGCGCAAGGTGCGCTACTACTCAGCGATGGTTGCACGGGACACGCCGCAGGAGGAACTGCCGGTTCCGGTGCTGCAACCCGACCCGAACAGCCTGCAGGGCAAGATCCTCGAGATGCTCGACATCCATGAGAACGAGATCCTCAACCTGTCGCAGAAGGAGTTGGCGGTGAAGTTGGAGACCAGCCAGCAGTTGGTGTCCTACCACCTCAAGGCACTCGAGCAGTGGGGGCTGATAGAGAAGGAGAAGGTCGCCCTGCGCTACCGCTACCGCCTCACCGATCGAGCCGTCCTGCTCATCAACAACCACGAACTGTCAGTCCCCGACGAGTGACGGAACTCTCGATTCTCAGCCGCTCGGTTGAAAACGGGGTTGTGATTAGCCGGGTTCAGTTACGTCACGTACGCTACGCACACGCACGCGAGGGAGAGAGCCATGGACGAGGAATACCAACCGGGCCAGTTCGAGCCGAAGTGGCAGGATGCGTGGGCGGAGGCGGGTGTGTTCGAATCAGATGCGGATTCGAGCAAGCCGAAGTTCTACTGCCTGGAGATGTATCCCTACCCTTCCGGTGCCATGCACATGGGGCATGTGCGCAACTACAGCATCGGGGATGCGGTCGCCCGTTACCGCAGAGCGCGCGGATTCAACGTCATCTACCCGATCGGATTCGACTCGTTCGGCATGCCGGCGGAGAACGCTGCCATCGCTGAGGGGGGGCACCCACGGGAGATCACCGAGCGCAACATGGCGAAGATCACCGCCCAGATCAAGCGCATCGGCTTCTCTTACGACTGGCGCAGGCTGCTGATGAGCCACGACCCATCATTCTACCGCTGGAACCAGTGGTTCTTCCTCAAGTTCCTCGACAAAGGGCTGGCCTACCGCGAACTTGCCCCTGTCAACTGGTGTGACGACTGCAACACCGTGCTCGCCAACGAACAAGCGAGAGGGGGGCGCTGCTGGCGCTGCTCCTCGCTGGTGAGTGTGAAGGAGATGGTGCAGTGGTTCCTGAAGACCACCGATTACTCCGACGAGCTGCTCGACGGGCTCGAGCACGTCGATTACCCGGAGAACGTTCGACTGCTGCAGCAGGACTGGCTCGGGCGCTCTGAAGGTGCGCTCATCCGCTTCCCGGTCGTCGATTCCGATGAGGTCATCGAGACGTTCACGACGAGGCCGGACACCATCTTCGGCGTGACCTTCGTGACCATCGCGCCCGAGAATCCTCTCGCTGAGCGGCTGGTGGCCGGCACGGAGTATGAGGACGCCTGGCGAGAACTGCGCGCTGAGGTGCTCGGGATATCCGATATGGAGCGCGGCATGCTGCGTGACAAGAAGGGGGTGTTCCTCGGCAAGCACGCCATCAATCCACTGAATGGAGAGAAGGTTCCGATCTACGCTGGAAACTTCGTCATCGCCACCTACGGGACCGGCTCGGTGATGGCCGTTCCCGGTCACGACCAGCGGGACTACGATTTCGCCGAGGAGTACGGCATCCCGATTCGCCAGGTGCTGCTTGAGCACGATGGAGATGTTCCGACCAACGAACTGGATCGTGCGTTCGAGGGCTACGGGCCGATGGTCAACTCAAGCCGCGACGGCTTCGACGGACTGGCCGGCAAGGATGCCATCAGCGCCGTGATTACCATGCTGGAGAAGGAGGGCGCCGGCCATGGGACGGTCGGGTGGAAGTTGCGTGATTGGGGCATCAGCCGTCAGCGCTACTGGGGCACTCCAATCCCCATCATCCACTGCGAGAAATGTGGTGAGGTGCCCGTTCCCGAGGCGGATCTTCCTGTCGAACTACCAGATGATGTCGATTTCACCGGCGAAGGTAACCCGCTTGAGACTTCTCCGACGTTCCTCAACGTCGACTGCCCGACCTGTGGAGCCACAGCACGACGTGAGACCGACACGATGGACACCTTCGTTGACTCCTCATGGTACTTCATGCGCTACATGGATGCGAGCAATTCGGATGTCTGCTTCGACGCTGATATGGCTGACTACTGGATGAACGTCGACTTCTACTGTGGGGGCATCGAGCACGCCCAGATGCACCTCATCTACGCCCG
>Ga0207966_1001626_pt1 | contig 12114 bp, 9 predicted proteins | sample Knorr_S23_td_NAD_FD_185611 | JGI IMG/M metagenome (GOLD analysis project Ga0207966, IMG submission 185611) | Marine microbial communities from Southern Atlantic Ocean transect - Knorr_S23_td_NADW_ad_2500m_LV_B (SPAdes) (version 2) | ecosystem: Environmental > Aquatic > Marine > Oceanic | place... | reverse complement strand
TGAAGTTTTAGTAACTGCTCTAAACTGTGATAAATGTGGATATGAAATTGAGTTTATGGATATATTTGCTCATCAAATTAAACAGACAGAAGAAGAAGGTAGTAAAACAAAAAAAGATTCTTTGCAGTTATCTGATAAGTTTTGGCAAAAAATCCAAGACATATTAAGATCTATTAAATGATTCTGTGTTTAGGTTATACATATGCGTGACAAAGTTTTTTTATAAAAAAGAGCTTATTGAAAGTTAGCAGTACATATACCTATTAATACTAAAGTAGCAATCAATGTAAGAAACCCAGCTCTTGCATTTCCAAATAGTTTTTCAAAGAATTTTTCCATAACTTAGAAGAATAAATTACCTGATATTATTAGTAATATAAACATTATAACTATAGCGACTATGGGAAAATATTTTTTCATTTAACTTTTTTGGTTGTAAGTATGTACGATCGTTTACAATCAGAAGAAATACATACCTACAGATTAAGTATTATATCAGTTAATTCCAATCCAGATACTTTTCCCACTTTGCCCAATATAAAAAATACTTTTGAAATCTTTTGATTATCTTTTGAAAACCTTTTTGAATATTCTTTTGAATTGCTTTTTGAATCTTTATAAAAACTTAATGCATTAATTCCATAAACATTTCCATAAACTTTTAATGGATTTTTTTAATAGGATTTAATATAAAAGTTAATATAAAACCATTAAGAAGTAAAAGTTGCACAAACTACACATATAAAAAAAGGGGCTTCAATTTCTTCTGAATAGTAAATCCCTTACTTATTGATTTTGTAGGGCTTCCTGTAGACCCTATGATGTGGATTTTAAAGATACCAGACGTTGAGAGTGTCCCAATTATTAGATCATAAAGGGAATATATTATATTTACTGATTGTTATTTAGTTAGTGGGACATTATGAATCCGACAAAACAGACACTATAAAAAAGAAAACTATTATAAATAAGGATTATCTATTAAGCCTTATTAAGATTTGTAGACTCTGATTAATTGATTATGCTCTTCTATTTCTGAACGCATAGTACTCCTATAAAAAAGAAGGTCTACTTAGTAAATGGCACAAATGGTACATATTAAAAAAAGAAACAGTTACACAACATACACAGCTATAAAAAATAAAAGATATTAAAAGATTACTAAATTTATTGGTGATTTTCTACTTTTGTACAATTTAAAGTTTTGATAATTTTTGCATCAGCATAAAAACCATCAGGATATTCAAGGCATACAGCAGAGAAAGTACCATCAGATCTTTCTAATATATGGCCATCATATTTTTTAGCACAAAAAAATTCTATAGCTACTTCTACAGAGCTAAATTCTTTTACACAATTATCAACATTCCAACCTTGGTTCATAATAATCTCCTTTTTCTTATTTAACAATTACAGGGATTGCAAGCGCAATTAACGCATTTGCAATTTGGGTTGTCACATTTTTTTTCTGACATATTACCTCCTTTTAGGATTTATTATACTTCCTTTTATCGTGTTTTAAAGATATCAAGCGTAGATGGTGTACCAAAATTAAATAAATGAAGGGAAGATATTAATTGAAATAACAAAACAATTAAATTAACTAGAACAGTGCATGATATTGCTAGTCACAAATACCTAGTAATACAGCATGGTAAAACAAAAGGATCTATGACTACTATTCCAGTTCCAAATTTGGATATAGATTTATTGAAAGATATTCAGGGATTTCATTTAATTGTTGAATTTAAAGTTGATAAAACTTTGTTCAATAATACTGCCCACTTGCGCATTAATAATTGTTATATGCTATTAAGTTGAGATTGGTGTATACTGTAGGGAATTAAGAAATGTTATGAGATATTAAGACTACAGTTTATAATTCAAAGTCCTTCCTGACACCACTACACCACCGGGCATTGTTCTCTTCAGTATATCAATATTTAGTTAAAGATTTGATATTGTCTTTATCCAAAATTCTGGTTAAATAAACTTATTTAATTGATTGTTGCGTTAGTAGGTTATTAGTTAGTTGTTCGGCAGTTGTAATAGTAATAGATAGAAGGAGTTAGTAGATAGGGGCAAGGCTTAGGTTTTGTTGATGATAGGTTATACAGGTGCATGACAGATTTAAAAAACAAAAAAAGGCTTGTTTTGTAAGTGTCCCATTACACACTTTATATAACTATAAAAAAGATGCATAAGTTGCACATAGTAAAAAAAAGAAGTGGCACAAATGTCACATATTAAAAAAGAAAATATAAAAATTAAAGAAGAAAATTAAAATGACAAATATAAAAAAAATTATAAGAAAATACAAATATAAGATACGAATTAAATTATCAGATAGAAAAGATAGTAAAAGAATTAAAATATTATTTAAAAAATAATATTAAAAAAGAGTAAAGGTTGTAAATCTAAGAATTTATCTCTGATTTAAAGGGGGTATGTTTTATGGTTTCTGTGTTTGGATTTTTACATATTATCATTCTTCTTATTACTTCAATATTCATAACGAAAGCAACAAATATCAATATTAATTCTACTTGATTCAATAAAGCGCCTAACAGGATAACAAATATTCGCATATCTCTTCCAATACGTATACTTCTTTTGTTTATATGACCTTTCATCAAATTGTCATACTTGTCCGCAGTATAACTAAGCATAAATGAACCTGTAATTGCCAAAAAGCCTATTATTAAATATAAATCCCCACCACCATTAGCAAATAAATGCCAAGTCAATCCAAACAATAAGAAACCATCCACGTAACGATCCAAAACAGCATCAAACCAACCACCATAACTACTTTCTTTATATTTCATACGTGCCACTTCTCCATCACAACCATCGATAATAGATGAAATTTGAGCTAATATTCCTCCTATAATTAATGGGATATATGAGCCCATAGCAAATAAGAATGAAGCAATGCATGCAACGCTAAATGCAAATATTGAAATTTGATTTGGTGTAATACTGGTAACAGCTAATTTCTTTGAAATCCAAATAGAAATAGGTCGATTACAATATCGTGCAATAATTCCATCATGTTGTTTATTAAGATTTTTCAATACCTCAGATTCAGCCTTACGATATGATTCTGAATCATTGACATCAGCCCAAAATTTACCCTCGATATCAAAAATACCAACCTTACTTTTGTCTGCCAGATATTGTATTGCATTTGTTAAAAAACCCATGTCTTTTTTTATACATATTTCCAAGGCTTTGAAAATTGAAGGTTTGCAATAAAATATTCCTGTATCAAAGCCATCGTATTCTTTTAAATTTTTTCCTATTTTAGTTATTTTATTATTATCAACCTTAACTTTGGTAACACAATCTAGGGCAATCATTGGATTTTTAATTTTTGTATCTATTGCCAAAACAACATCAGATTTATTTGATTGTGAAAATAAATTTCTGACTATAGATGGATCAAACAGATGATCTGACATTAATAATAAAAAAGGTTCCTTTATTTTATCCTTAACACTGAGTACAGAAAAACCATTTGCCCCATTTTCCCATTCAGAATTATAGATAGTATGAATTACTAAACCTGTGTCTTCACTTAATTTTTTTAAAATAGCTACTAAAGGATCTTTTTCATGCCCGGTTACCACAAAAAATTCATTCGCACCAGCCTTTTTAGCTGTACGAATAGTACGTTCTATTAATGGTAATCCAAGAAAATTAACAAGCGGTTTGCTAGTTCCTTTTTCTTGTAATCTTTCTCCCTTTCCAGCTGCAATTATTACACATTTCATAATATTCTTTAATATCTTATAAACAAGTTACTCAAAGCAAAATTACAAACAAGTTACCTTTTTTTTCTTAAAATCGTTGACTATGCCACAGTCTGTGATCGTAGCAAATGTAAATACCAATAATATTCAGTAATATTAGTTAAAAATAACAGATAGATAATTGACTAACTTTGCGTTGGGTTGAAATTAATTAAATTAAATTATCGAGGATTATTAATGATAACTTTAAATAACTAATACCTATATCCTGATTCTATTATATTCCATGCATTCCTGCAAGTTTCTTGAAATTTGTTGGTCTTAGGGTGGTGCGAGTTCGAGTCTTGCCCACTAAGTAATTGATCTTATAAATTATTTTAATTTTGTTAGTGATTTTAATAATTATTTCTTTATTGCTAAATCTTTATTTAGAAAAATAAATAATATGATAGAATTTTATGATGAAATTTTTACCTGAAGCATTAAGATCTAGGCATTTTACAATTTTTTTTATAGGAAATATTTTTTCCTATCATGCTGTTCAGATCTTTATTTTCGCAGAATCTTGGATTGTACATGAGTTGAATGAAACACCTGAAGCATTAGGTATGTTAGGATTATACGCTTCATTACCAACAATTATTTTTAATGTATTTGGAGGAGCGGTAGCAGATAGATTTAATAAAAAATTACTTGTTTCAATGTCTCAGATATTTCAGGCAATAATATTTATTATTTTTGCTTATTCTTATGCGAATGGACATCTTGAATATTGGCATGTTTATATTATTGCTGCAATAATAAGTTTTTCAACTGCTTTTGAATTACCTGCAAAAATGTCATATTTTCCATCATTACTTGATAGAAAAAATTTATCTAGTGGTGTAGTAGTGGATTTATTTGCATGGCAGGGAACCAGAGTTATTGCTCCATTGATAGCAGGTTTTATTTTTGCAGTGTATGGTGGAAGCTTTGCTTTACTTTGCTCATCTTTACTTATTTTAATTTTTATTATTTTATTTAATACAACTAAACCTTTATATAATCCTAAAAAACCTATTGATGGAAATCCAATTTCTGATGCATTTGATGGATTGAAATATATATATCAAAACAAACCTATGCTAGTTTTACTTTGCCTTTCATTTTTAGTTTATTTATCAGGCTATGCTTATTTGAACATGCTGCCTTATATTGGAGTACAAATTTTTAAAGTTGGATCAAAAGGGACAGGTTTATTAATGACTGCAGCTGGCATTGGTTCAGTTTTACCAACAATCATTTTTGCAAAATCAGGAATTCCAAATAAAAGACTAGGAGTTTGTTTAAGTATGCTATTTTCAGGATTCTTTTTAATTCTTTTTGCCGGATCTTCTATTTTGTATCAATATATACCATTGGCAGCTATTATTATTTCAATTATTGGTTTTGCAAATTCTTTGTACGCAACCTCAGTGATGAGTGCAATACAGATTCATGTTTCTGAAGAATTCAGAGGTAGAGTTGTAGGTATTTTTGTTATGTCTTTTAGTTTTATGTCTCTTGGGAGTTTATGGGTTGGAACATTGGGAGGATTTTTAGACAAAGTTCTGTTAACTGAACATTTTGGAGTATTAATTTCTTTAATGTTTGGAGGTGTTATTTTACTTTTTGCAGGAATAATAATGTATTTATTTAATACTTCTCTTAAAAAAATATAAATAAAATACAAATTTTATAAATATAATTTTAATAAATCACCTTAACTTTAATTATTAAATGGTACCTTGATTTCTTGCTTCAATAAATGCATTCTCCATAGCTTCGACAGTTATATTAACATCATCTTCACTATGTTCTGCCATCATTATAAATCTTGATGCTGACCAAGTGTCTATTCCTTGATTAATTAAAGATAATCCTAATTGATTATGTATTGCACTATCATAAGATTTTGACTCATCTTCTTTAGACAAATTGATAATATCTTCTACAGAATTTGCTTCAATTCCTAATCTGAAATGAACTAATGAATCATTTCCGTATGCCAATCCTGGAATTTCTAATTTTGATAATACTCCATTTAATCCGGATGCTAATTGCTGACCTCTTTTTGCAGCAATTTCATTAACATTAGTAGTTCTTACTATGGCTAGAGCTTTTGCCCCTGCCGCAGCAGATAATGGATTAGCATTAAATGTACCAGGGTGATATATTCCTTTTCCTCCAGGTTTTTTTTCTAGAATTTCCATAAATCTAGCTTTTCCAGTAACGCAACCCCCTGGTAATCCTCCTCCAAGTATTTTAGCCCATGAGCTTATATCAGGTGTTATCCCAAGCAGTTCTTCTGCTCCTCCTTTGGCAACTCTAAATCCTGTTACAACCTCATCAAACATAAGAACAATTTTCTTATCAGTACATAATTGTCTGAGCTCTTTTAGAAAAGAAGGTTTTATTGGGTATTGCCCCATATGAGCACCGGTTGGTTCTAATATTACGCCTGCAATATCATCATCTTTATCTAATAATGATTCAAGAATAGAAATATCATTTGGAGGTATAACAATCATTGTATTTAAAATTTGGGCTGGAATACCATATTCCCAATTGTCATCAGCTCCACCTGTGGCTGATGCTCCGTCACTCCAGCCATGAAAATGATCTTCAAATTTAATAATTCTATTTTTGCCTGTATAAGCTCTCATTATTCGCATTCCCAGCATATCAGCTTCTGTTCCGGAACTTGTAAATCTTATTGTTTCCGCTGATGGTATTAAATTTTTTATAGCTTTTCCCCAAGCAATTTCAAGTTCAGTAGATGCTCCAGGTAAACTACCTTTTGCTATTGTTTCCCTAACAACTTTAACTATTTCAGGGTGAGCATGGCCTAATAACATTGCCCCATGACCTGATTTGTAATCAATGTATTCATTTCCATCAATGTCCCATTTTTTAGATCCTTGAGCATTTGTGATGTAATAAGGAAAAGGTTTTGTCATCCTAGCATCGTGTGTAACTCCGTTTGGAAATAAATTCATTGCTTCTTTAAATTTTTGCTCTGATTTAGAGTGTTTTTCTTTATATATTTTTTCTATTGGAGTTGTCATATTTGTCACGGATTATATTTTCTTATTAATTAATAATAAAAATTATATAAGACTTTTAATTATTTTGTAACTATATTGTTTTAAATGGTAAATATTTATATTAAATATATTCTATAATCTTTTTGTATTAAAATATTTGCAGGTTAATTTTTATGAGAAGTTTTGTCGTTAATCTTGAATGTACTTACCCGGGTTGTGGAGAAGAATATTCTATAGATGAATTAAATAAATTATGTATTAAATGTGGCAGAGTATTGTATGCACGATATGATATTAATGCAGCAAAAAAATCATTATCAAAAGAAGATCTTATTCATAGGGATCCTAACATGTGGAGATATTTTGAGATGATGCCTGTAAAAGATCCAAAAAATGTTATTACGTTAGGTGAAGGATTTACTCCAATATTTCACGCAGAAAATTTAGGTCAAGTTGAAGGCTATTCAAATCTTTACATAAAAGATGAAGGACTTAATCCTACTGGCTCTTTTAAAGCGAGAGGTTTATCTGCAGCTTTATCAAAAGCAAAAGAACTTGGAGTTAAAAAAGTAACAATGCCTTCAGCAGGGAATGCTGCTGGAGCAATGGCAGCATATGCAGCAGCAGGGAATTTAGAAGCCCATGTATTTATGCCCAAAGATGCTCCCATTATGAATCAGAAAGAATCAGAACTTGCCGGGGCTTCTTTGAATTTAATAGATGGTTTAATTAATGATGCAGGCAGAATTTCAAATGAATTTGCTGATAAAGAAAATTTATTTGATGTATCAACTTTAAAAGAACCATATCGACAAGAAGGTAAGAAAACAATGGGTTATGAAATTGCAGAGCAGTTTAAATGGAATTTGCCTGATACTATCGTTTATCCAACTGGAGGTGGGACTGGAATTGTAGGAATGTGGAAAGCATTTAATGAAATGGAAGAACTGGGCTGGATTGGTTCTAAAAGGCCAAAGATGTTTTCTGTTCAGGCAGTAGGATGTGCTCCTATAGTAAAAGCTTTTAGAGAAAATAAAATGCATGCAGAATTATGGGAAAATGCTTCTACAAAAGCAGCGGGGATGAGAGTGCCTGTTGCAGTGGGAGATTATTTGATATTAGAAGCTTTAAGAGAAAGTGGTGGTGGTGTAGCGGCGATAGAAGATGAGGATATGATTCATAATATGAGATTAATTGCAAGTAAGCAAGGCATCCTCCCGGCACCGGAAGGAGCTGCAACTTATGTTGGTTTAAATCAACTAGTAAGCGAAGGAAAAGTAGATAAAGATGAAAAAATTTTATTAATGAATACAGGTTCAGCATTTAAATACTTTGAATTAATGTAAAAAATCCTTATACTTTATTGACAGTGGATATTTAGCTGTGTGATACTTTTCACTAGAGTTTTTATGTGAGGTAAAATTGGATCCGATTCCATTAACACAACAAGATTGGAAAGAACTACATCTTATTGTAAATAACATTTGGTTAATGTTGGTTTGTGCCTTGTCATTCTCAGGGAATATGTTACTGGCTCATGCTATTATACCTTCTCTGGTTGAATCAGGATCAGTTAGCAAATATTGGAAAATTTTGAGAATTTTATTTTATATGGGGGGTTTTGGATCAGCGGCACTATACATTGGTTTGGCTGTATGGGCAATTATAGCGGGAGATGTATTAAATAAATTCTGGCCAAACTTTTGGATTTAATTATATGAAGGAGAAAAATTGATACCTGGTGATTTTAGAGTTCCAAAAATAAGTCAAAAGATCTTGTTGATTTCAGGATTGGGGACTTTAATAACTTTAGCAATATTAACAATTGCTGTTTTATTCGTTGGGTCTGCATGGTGGACTCAACCACTTTTTGGTTTTGATGAAGGTCCTGATCAACCGATAGCTTTTAAACATTCTCCCCATGTAAAGGACCTGGGTATGACATGTACTTATTGTCATCGTTTTGGAACAGAAGGTGCAGCTGCAGCTGCTATACCACCTGTTGAATTTTGTATGTCTTGCCACAGAGTAGTTGGCGATGATAATAAAGAAATCAAAAAGATCAGAGATGCATATAGCGGAGGCAAACCGATTGATTGGGTAAGGGTGCACAGACTTCCTGATCATGCTAAATTTTTTCACCCGCCACACATAAAAAAATTATCTGAGAAAAATAATATAGAAGCAAGCGAAACTTGTTCTACTTGCCATGGAGATGTGGCATCTATGAATAAAGTAAAACAAGTTTCTCCTATGAAAATGGGGTGGTGTGTTGATTGCCATAGAGCAAATGGTGGTTCAACTGATTGTACTACTTGTCATTATTGAGGAATATATAATATGGATTTAACCAGAAGAGATTTTATAAAATTAATTGGTGGAGGAGCTACAGGAGCTATAATTTTTAGTGCTTGCGGAATTCCTGAAGAAGAATTATATTTTCAGTCTCCTAACAAACTTCCTGAAGACCAGGTTACTGGAATAGATAATTGGTACGCTACACTTGGATCCAATGGCGAAGGCCTTGCAGTCAGGATAATGGAAGGAAGAGCAAAAAAAGTAGAAGGTAATTCAGATTATCCTAGTAATACAGGTGCTCACAGTTATTCCAATGAAGCCGAATTGCAAATTTTATATCACCCTGAAAGATTAGAGTCACCTTTAGTAAGAGATGGAAATAGAGGCAGTGGTAAATGGATTGAAATAGGATGGAATGATGCTTATCAGCGAATCAATGATCAACTAAATACTTTGGGGTATGATAAATCTCGATTTGTAACTAAACCGCTTGGAGGAAGAAGTAGTTCTGTTATTAGTGCTTTTTCAGATGAGCTTGGGAATAAATTATTAAGCTATTCTTTTTTTGAAGATACTAATTTAATTAATGCTTTAAATATAATTACTGGTTCAGGTAATATACCAAAATTGGATATTGGTAATTCAGATATGGTGCTCAATTTTGGAATGGATTTTTTGAATTCCTCTTATTCACAGGCAATGTTTGGAAGAGAGTATGGAAAATTCAGAACTTCACCAAGAGGTAATTTATATCATATCGAGCCTAGATTGTCCTTAACAGCTACCAATTCTGATGAATGGATATTTTGTGAATTAGGAACTGAAGGTATGATTGCTTCTTCAATAGCATATGTTTTAATTTCTGAAAAATTAGTAAATACAGATTTTGCTAAGAAGATTAATTCAAATGATCTTTCAGATTTTATTCCTGAGAAAATTTCTAAAATAACTGGTGTAAAACCAGATAAAATAGTTGACTTGGCTCATAAATTGGCTAAATCAAAACATCCTTTAATTATCGGAGGTGATACTGCTTCCGCCAATACAAATGGCTCATCTAATATGATAGCTATATATGCATTAAATTTGCTTTTGGGGAATATTAATAAAGAGGGTGGATTGGTATTAAATCCCGATTCACCTTTAGCAGATTTGCATTCTTCCAGGACAGCTAGTTCTTATCAGGAAATTTTATCTCTTATTGGAGATATAGATTCAGGCACTACTAATTCATTATTTATTAATCAGGTAGATTTGAATTATTCAGTGTCTGGTAATATAAATCTTAAATCATCTTTGAGTAAATTAGGATTTATAGTTTCAATGAATTCATTTATTGATGATACTTCTCAATATGCAGATATTATTCTCCCTTTAAATACTCAGTTTGAATCATGGGGAAATGATGTTCCTGTAATTGGTCCGGGATACGAAGTTGTAGGATTTCAGCAGCCAATAGTAAAAAGTCGATTTTCTAATAAGGGAAGACAATCGGGGGCTAAAAGTGCAGAAGAGATTATTATGGAATTATCTAAAATTATGGATTTTAAGAATAAATATTCAGGCAAAACTATGAAAGATGTTTTGATGGATGATGCAAAAAATATTATGAATTTAAACAGAGGTTCTATAAGAGCAAATGATCTGAAAACTTTTTGGAATGGTTTATTATCTAGAGGTGGATGGTGGGATGTAAAATCAAGAGTCTCCAAATTAGAAAAAACAAAATTGAAACAATGGCCAAAAATTAACAATCCTGAATTTTCAAGTTCCAAATCTTCTTATCATTTAATCCCTTTTAAAACCACAGTTTCTGATGGAAGCTTAGCTAATTTACCTTGGTTGCAAGGATTAACTGATCCTATGACAACTATTGCATGGGAAACATGGGTTGAAATTAATGAGCAGGAAGCAGATAAATTAAAAATCAAAGAAGGTGATGTTTTAGAGATTGATAATGGTAATGGACGTAAAATTAAAGCAGTAGCTTATCCTACTCCTGCTACTCCTCCAAATGTTTTGTCAGTGCCAGTAGGAAGAGGACAGAAGACAGGTAGGTATACATCAGGATTTGGTACAAATGTTTATTCTATTATGAATACATCGTATGATCCTAATACTGGTGCTCATGCGTGGGCTTCAAATAAAGTCAATATAAAGAAAACCAAGAGCAATATTAAAATACCTAAATTTGAGGGTAGATTTGAGGAAACAAAACGGGATCCTCATAATCATATTATTAAAATAAAATCATCAGATTCTGATCATTAAATAGAGAGGTTATAAATGAAACAATCAAAATGGGGAATGGTAGTAGATTTAGATAAATGCACAGGCTGTCAGGGATGTGTCGTGGCATGTCAAGCTGAGAATAATATACCATCAAATGAAAAATCAGATTATGATGAAGACAGGGTAATACAATGGATTAGAGTAGAGAGGTATTGGGAGGGAACTTTCCCTGATGTTAAAGCAAGATTCATCCCTATTATGTGTCAGCATTGTGATGAAGCTCCTTGTGAACCAGTATGTCCAGTATATGCTACGTACCACAATAGCGAAGGCTTAAATGTACAAGTTTATAATAGATGTATTGGTACCAGATTTTGTGCTAACAATTGTCCTTATCAGGTTAGGTTTTTTAATTTTTGGGAGGCTGAATGGCCTGATTCTTTGAAAAATCAGCTTAATCCTGATGTGACAGTTAGATCAAGAGGTATTATGGAAAAATGTACTTTTTGTATTCAGAGGATTAGAAGAACAAAGAGAGATGCTAATGTAAATGGATTTGAAATAGATGATGGCTCTAGAGCAATTAATCCGGCATGTGTAAATGCTTGTCCAACAGAAGCTTTAGTGTTTGGAGACATGAATGATTCTAATAGTAAAGTTTCTAAAATAAAAGAAAAAGAAAGTAAAAAAAGTGGCAGAGGATATCACTTGATGGAACATTATGGCACGTCACCTAATGTTATATATTTAAAGAAAATAGAAAA
>Ga0207966_1001623_pt1 | contig 12138 bp, 12 predicted proteins | sample Knorr_S23_td_NAD_FD_185611 | JGI IMG/M metagenome (GOLD analysis project Ga0207966, IMG submission 185611) | Marine microbial communities from Southern Atlantic Ocean transect - Knorr_S23_td_NADW_ad_2500m_LV_B (SPAdes) (version 2) | ecosystem: Environmental > Aquatic > Marine > Oceanic | place... | reverse complement strand
TTAGATTCATCCGATCCTCTATCGATATGCTGTCCCATCAAAAAGACTTCTTCAACAGATGATAGATTTTTAATATCATCCAAAGGATTACTTTTTAAAATTGCAAAATCTGCAGATTTACCTTTTGCAATACTCCCTGCAGTATCGCCTAGCCCCAAAGCCATAGCAGCATTTATGGTTACCGATTTCAGGCCTTCATAATTTGAATATCCAGATTCAACTAATAATTCCGTTTCATGAAAAGTATTTCCTAAAGAATAATCACCCCATGAAGAATCTGAACCAGTTATTACTTTTAATCCCATATCTATCATTTGTCTACAATGATCTAATTTATTTTCAAGAGATAATTTGGCTGCATCTAATCTGGCTTCTAAAATATCTTTTCTATCACTTCTTATTGAAGAAGACAAACGTTTTTTATTCTCCCCTCCACCCAAAGAAGGGTTTTTACCTATTGCCAAATTCCATAATCTAGCACGACCTACATGAAGTGTTGGATTTACAAATGCTCCTTTTTTAGCTATTTTTTCTGCTAATTTCTCATTAAATTTAGACTCACCTTTTTCATTATCAAAATTGCAATGTATAATCATATCAACACCAGCATTCAAAGAATTATCAATACCTTCCATAGATAAACAATGAGTAGCTGTTAATAACCCATAATTTTTTGCTTCATTCGTAACTGCATCCAATTCTTTTTGAGAAAAACTTGGTCTTAAGGGAAAAGAAGTTGCAGTTGATCCTCCTGTTGCAGTAATTTTAAAGTAATCTACTCCTTCTTTAATAAGTTGTCTTGCAAGTGCCAAACTTTCTACAGGGCCTGTAACTTCACCCCCAAAATATCCCATATGTCCTCCAATAATAGCTATTGGTCTACCAGGCAAAACCATTCTTGGAGCAATTGCTAATCCCTGATTTACTGCATCCCTAAGTTTCATCATAGTTAAATTTTTAGGACCATTTTCTCTTATTGTTGTAACCCCAGAAAACAAACTGGTCTTTGCATTTTTAGCAGATTTAATTGACAAGATATTATCTTCCATTTCTCCAATGGAGTCCCCACTTCTCCCATCTCCAAAACCATTATGATGAGTATGACAATCAACCATACCAGGAATTAATACTGAATCATTATAATCATAAATTTTCGCATCAGATTTAATTTTATTTTTTATTTTTTCATAATGGCCTGACAAAGTTATTAAGCCATTTTCAAAGATAACTGCACCATCTTCAATTGGGTTTTTGTTAACCATGTCAATCATTATTTTTGATTTAATCACAGATTGCTCAGACATATATATCTCCTAAAACCTATAAAATAATAGTATAATTTCAATCTAGAACTTACATTATACTAATATAAAGGATTTATAGTGAAAATTTATACCCGAACAGGTGATAATGGGGATACCCATCTACTTTTTGGTGAAAAAGTATCAAAAGACAATATCAGGTGTGAAGTATATGGACTTTTGGATACAGTTAATAGCTATTTAGGAATGGCAAGAGCAGTTATTAATGATAAATATATTACTTCAATAATTCTTGATATACAAAATGATATATTTGTAATTAGCACTGAAATATCAGTATCTAACAAAAATCATCACAAACTAAACCCGGCTAAATGGGGTTTAGATCTCATAAATAAAGATTCAATTTTAAAAATTGAATCTTTAATTGATTCTTTTGATAAAAAAATAAACTTAAAACCAAAATTTGTTTTTCCAGGAAGTAACATCAAATCATCATCTATTGATATATCTCGTACACAATTACGATCTGCAGAAAGAATTTTAGCTAATTTGAACAAAAAAGAAAAATTAATAAATCAAAACATCCCTAAATATATCAATAGATTATCAGACTTACTATTTTATCTAGCAAGATCACAAGAGGATGAGGAAGAAAGGGTATATTTCGAATCTGATAAAAAAGGAGAATGATTATTTCTATAGACGTATCAAATGGAAAAATTAAAAAGCAATTTAATATTAACCTGACAATAGCGGGTGAAATATCTTCAGAATTTGACCTTCAATCTTTTGATAAATTGGAAGTAGATGGTGTTATAATTGGAAAAGCTTTATATAAAAACAAGCTAAACCCAAACACAATATTAAAAAATATAAAGGTTAATTAATGGTAAATAATAATAATCATTCTATATTAAAAATAGATACACATAAAATAATTGCTACCCTTCCCATTATGCCATACCAAACAATCGTGTGTATGGGGGCTGAAGAAGGGTTATTCCCAATTCTTTTTGGTAAATATGTTTTTGATGGCAAAGTAATAACTTATGAAAAAAGTAAATCAAATATAGATAAAACAAAAAAAATGCTAAAAAAAATTAACCTTGGAAATGTCACCCTTAAAGAATATGCAAATGAGATAAAAATATCTCCCGAATCAGTGGATGGTGTTTTTATTTCTGATTGGAATTTGTATAATAATACACTTGAAATATTAACAAAAGCTCTTAAAAATAATTCCTGGCTTACAATATTAATAGACTCGAACAACAAATCACAATCAATCCCTAAAAGTCAAATTTCTAAATTAGGCTTTAAAAAGGATTCGGAAATTTTTATAGATGGCCAACATAAACTTTATAATTTTAGGTTTTAATTATTAAGGCACTTAAGTGCTAACAAAACGTATAACCCTTTATCTTGGCATAGATAAAGATCATGTTGTGAAAGAGAAAAGTTTTGTCAATCTTGTTAATGCAGGAGAATTAACAATTGAAAGTTTAACAGATAAAAACAACGATTAAATAATATATATATTTTCTGATTTATTATTTAATATTCTTGTATTGCTAAAAAAGGTTAATATAAATATTAAAAATATATAGGATGAACTTGAATCTCGAAAAAAATAATTTATTATAATCTAAAAAATAATAATATTAACAAAGCATATAATACTTTGCCTTAAATAAAGGAAATATTTTGAGAATTGGAATAGACGTTGGAGGAACATTCACTGACTTAGTTGTTGCTCAAAATAACCGAGATATCGAACAATTCAAAACACATTCAACTCCCAAAGATCCTTCAATAGGAGTGCTAAAGGGATTAACTGACATTGCCAATGCTCATAAAATTACATTAAATGAATTACTTACAAAAGTAGAATTAATTGTACATGGAACTACAGTTGCAACTAATACTTTAATCGAAAGGAAAGGAGCTAATGTTGGTATTATAACTACCGAAGGCTTTAGGGACTTACTAGAAATTCGTGAAGGTCTCAAAGAAGATCGGTATAACCTTCGAATGCCTTCAGTTGAACCATTAGTACCCCGATATTTACGTTTAGGTATTGAAGAAAGAATTAAATATGATGGCAGTGTTCACACACCGTTAAATATAAAAAATCTCAAAAAAAATCTCAAAAAATTGAAAAGTAACGGTGTAAACTCGCTGGCAGTATGTTTTCTTTTTTCATTTATGAATTCCAATCATGAATTACAAGCAGCAGAAGAAATCAAGAAGATATTTCCTGATACTTTCATATCTCTATCTCACGAAGTGCTACCACAAATCAAAGAATTTGACCGGATTAGTACAACTGCGGTTAACGCATATGTTGGACCTGCACTTGGTAAATATCTTAGTAGCTTCCAAAAACGCATAGTCGAACATGGAGATGAAAGTAAAGTTTTAATCATACAATCTAATGGAGGTGCAGCTCCTATTGAAGATTCTATTAAATTTGCAGTCCGGTCAATTCTTTCAGGGCCTGCAGGTGGAGCCCAAGGTGCAGCAAATGTTGCCTATGAGATAAATGAAAAAAATATTATTGCTCTAGATATGGGTGGCACTAGTACGGATATATCAATCATTGAAGATGGAAAACCTCATATTGCAAACGAAAAATTCGAAGCTGGATGGAAAATCGCAGTCCCAATGATAGATATTCATACACTGGGAGCGGGTGGAGGAAGTATAGCTCGTGTAGACATTAGCGGTGTCCTGAGGGTAGGCCCTGAAAGCACAGGAGCAGAACCAGGTCCAGCATGCTATGGTTTGGGCGGAAAAAATCCAACTGTAACTGATGCTGCTCTAATTTTAGGTCTATTAAATAAAAATTTTTTCCTAGGAGGCCGTGTAACTCTAAATGATAATTTAGCAGAACAAGCTATCAAAAATAAAATAGCAGACCCTTTAGGATTAACTATCACAGAAGCAGCTAATGGTATTATGCGAGTTGTGACAAACTCTATTGCAGAAGGAATACGCTTAGCTTCCATCCGAAAAGGACTTGACCCACGTAATTTTTCAATGGTTGCTTTTGGAGGAGCCGCTGGAATACTAGCTAACCAAGTAGCAAGAGAAGTTGGAATTCAAAAAATACTTATTCCTTATACTGCTCCAGTATTATCTGCTTTTGGAATGTTAACATCTAACATTCAATATGATTTTTCACAGTCTTATCCTTTTGGATTAGAAATATTGGATCTTAATGAAATTCGCTCTCAACTCCAAGCAATGGAGAAAAAAGGAAGGGATCGACTGCAAGAAAACGGTGTGCCAAATGAAAAGATCATCGTTGAATTTAAAGCTGACATGAGATACTTAGATCAAATATATGAAGTAACAATTCCTATTCCTGATCTAAATTTAAATGATCTAGAACTTAGAGAAAAATGGGCTCAAAACTTTCACACAAGATTTGAAGAACTATATTCCTATAGGCAATCTGAGCAAGAAATTAGACTAGTAACACTAAGAGCAACAATATTAGCCCCGTTGCCAAAAATCTCAAATGCCAAAAATACTCAAAAATCATTCTGTAATTCTAACTTTTCGCAACCGCCAAAAAGGCAAGTCCATATGATGGGATGGGGTGATGTACCCATTTTTCAAGCAGCAGAACTTTCCAAAAAGCACAACATTGCAGGCCCGGCTGTCATAGAGTCAGAATTTACTACTGTTGTTCTAGGTCATAATGAAATTCTTACAAAATACTCAGAAGAAATGTTAATCATCAAATTAAAAGACATAAAATCAATTGAGAAGAAACCAGCTAAATTAAAAGCAACCGATCCGGTGACGCTTTCTGTTGTAGAAAATAGATTGGAATCTATTGCTATCGAAATGATGGATGTTATGATACGTACTTCAATGTCACAAATTTTAAATTCCAGTCGCGATTTCTCCACGGCAATCTTAGATAATAAATGTAGGCTTATCGCACAGGGTGAAGGGATACCAGTGCACGTTAGTGCACTTCCAATTGCAGGGGAAGCTATTTTAAATACTTTTCAAAATGATATTCACCCTGGCGATATGTTTACCTTAAATGATCCATACAATGGCGGTAGCCATTTACCAGATATAACTGTAATCAAACCTGTATTTAAAGATAAGAAGTTACTGTTTTTAACCGTAAACCGTGCTCATCATAGCGATGTTGGAGGAGCAACTCACGGTGGTTATAATCCATCTGCTACAGAAATTTACCATGAAGGATTACGTATACCTCCATTACGTATTCATGATAAAGGCAAACCTAGAGATGATTTACTGCAAATGCTTTCTGCTAATGTCAGATTGCCTGAAAACTTTTTAGGAGATCTAAACGCTCAGATAGGATCTGTTTCAACTGCAGAACGCCGTATCATTGAGTTACTTGACCATTATGATGAAAATACATTACTGATGATTATAGATGGAATATTATCTGCCACTGAATATAAAGTTCGCCAATTCATATCTGAATGGCCAGACGGTGTATACAAAGGAGAATCCTTCCTTGATGATGATGGATTTGATTCAAAAATGATTCCTATTCATGCCGAAGTCACAATTAAAGATGATACAATGAAAATTGATTTAAGCAAATCATCTCCTCAAGTGACAGGATTTATAAATAGTGTTTATGCAAACACTAGATCAGTTGCTCACGCTGCAATTATGTACCTAGCTCCTTATGATATCGCAAAAAATGAAGGATCCATGGGGCCTTTAAGTGTTATTGCCCCAAAAGGACTAATTGTAAACGCAAATCCGCCAGCTCCTGTTTGTATGAGTACTAATCATTGCGGGGAAGAGATAATAGAAGCAGTATTTAAAGCTTTAGCAAATGCTGTACCACTAGCTGTTAATTCAGGATTTTCTCGAAGAATGCGATATGCCATTACAGGCACAGATCCTCGTACAGGAAAATATTTTATATGGCATTATTTTATGGGACGAGGTGGAGGAGGCGCGTCATCAGGTAATGACGGATGGACGTGCGTGGGGGAGGTTAATGTGGCAGGAGGTATTAGGGCTCCAAGCGTAGAAATCACTGAAGAACGATTCCCGCTCTTTGTCGTAAGCCATGAATTGCGTCCAGATTCTGCCGGGGATGGACAGTGGAGAGGTGGGCTTGGAGCTGTATGCGAAATAATCTACGATGGTAAAAGTAAAGGTACTATGAACACTGCCGGGGATGGGATGATAGTCCCTCCTTTTGGTTTATTTGGTGGCTCAGAAGGTCTTCCTCACAGATATAGTCTTGTATCAAATGGTACCGAAAGAGTACTAAAATCTAAAGAAACAGAAGTTACTATTTTGCCAGGCGATCGAATAATTGCTCTTTCATCTGGAGGTGGTGGTTATGGGAACCCCAAAAAACGCGATAAAAATTCCCTTGCATGGGATAAGAAAAATGGATATTTATCATAATAATAGTGATATATGAAAGGTTCAAAATTGCATAACAATAATTTATTTATGTAATTCCACGCATTTTTTTGTGCCAGCAATTGCTAAATCCAAATCATCATCACAAGGTTTCATAGTAGTTATTTTTTGTAATATATATCCTGGAAAATTAATGATTTTTCCAAAAAACATTTTATTTGATTTCCATCCTAGCAATAATGTCTCATATGTAAGGGAAATTATAAAAAGAGAAATAATTAATCTTGCTAAAAACAAATATATAAAACCTAAATTAAAATCTATAGTATGAAAAATAATATTAGCATAAATAAATACAAATGCTAAAAATGCTGTCCCGCATCTCGGGTGCTCCTTATTAAATTTACGAAGATTATCTTTTGTTAATAACTCTTGATTTTCATATGCATGTATAGACATATGTTCCGCCGCATGATACTGAAACATTTTTTTTCCGACTGCAAAAAATCTATAGAAGAAAATATAGGAAAAAAATATAGAAAATCTCAATAATAATTCAATCCAAATCTTAAAAACTGTACTAGATAAAAAATAATCTGTGATTAATGTAGCTATTAATTTTGGAACAAATATTATTATCCCAATAGTTAGTAAAATAACTACAACAAACATCAAACTAATGGACAATTTAAAATAAATAGAATCCAAATTAATCTCATCATCAGAAATTTCAGCCATCACAAAAATTGATTTAATAGATAAACTAAATGTTTCAAAAATAGTTATTAATCCTCTGATAAATGGTATTTTTCTTAAATAATCAAATAATTTAAAACTCCATTCCAAAGTTACAAAATCTATGTCATTAAATTTATCTCTATATGCAACAACAATATATTTGGGACCTTTAATAAGAATTCCCTCTGGTAAAGCTTGTCCGCCTAATCTAAGAGTTTTACTTAAATCCAAGTTATTATTCCAGTAAATAATTAACTTAAATTATATCTTCTCTTAAGTCTCTCAACTCTACCTTCGGTATCAACTATCTTTTGCTCGCCTGTATAAAAGGGATGACAAGTACCGCAAAGCTCAATTCTCATCATTTCTTTTGTTGAACCAGTTATATAGGTTGTTCCGCAAGAGCAGACAATTTTTGATTCATTATAATATTTTGGATGTATATCTGATTTCATATAATATTCCCCTTATTTAGGATAAACACTAGCTTTCTTTTTATCTTTAGTAAAATTTTCAAATTTAACCACTCCATTAATTAATGAAAATAGAGTATGATCCCTGCCCATCCCTACACTGGTTCCTGGAACAATTTTCGAACCTCTTTGTCTAACTAATATAGATCCCGCTTTTACATACTCAGTATCATACACTTTAACTCCAAGACGTTTTGCATGGCCTCTATTAGGACTGTTTTTTGTGCTTCCACCACTTGTTTTATGTGCCATCAGAATTTCCTTTTATTATTTTTTTGATTTAATTGTTTTAGTTGTTTTTTTAGCCCTGGATTTAACAGGATTATCATTCTTTGAATCAGTTGTTTTTGATTGTGATTTTGTAGTCATCAAACCAGGTATTTCAACAATCTGAATTTTGGTTAATGATTTTCTATGGCCGAATCTTTTTCTATTACGAGTTTTATTTTTATACTTTCCTGAAATTCGTTTAGAAGTTCTAAAATGTTCAACAATTTTAGCAGATACAAATTCATTCTTAATAATAGGATCACCTATTTTAGATTTACCATCTTTAAATAAAAACAATACGTCATCAAGTTTGATAAAATCACCTATATCGGAATCTGTTTTATCAACATCAATTATATCTCCAACACCAACTTTAAATTGTTTTGATTTGTATTTAACTATTACATAATTATTCATTTTTTCACCACGAGGAGATATTTTATATGTCTATAGAATAAGAAGTCAATGAAATTATAGCCAATGTTCTTATAAGATCCTAAGCTTAAATATCTTTTCTCGAATAATAAATTTATTCTTATAATCATATATAGCGGTACCTATAAAATCATCTTTATCATCATAAACTTTATATCTTGCAGAAATATTTTTTAAATTAATAAAAATTGGAATTTTATCATAAAATAAATTTAAATTTGATTTACACAATGTTAGAGATTCATAATGATTTAATAAGAAATCAGGAGTTTTAAGTATATTTTCATAAATTAATTCATCGTTATTTAATTTAATCAGCTTCTCTAAAGAAATTAGATCTGATTCTGAGAATGAACCAGATCTAATTCTTCTCAAATTACTTAAAAATGAGACAGTATTAAATTCTCTTCCAAAATCATCAGCAAAGGAACGAACATAAAATCCTTTACCTGAAACAATTTTCAATTCTAAATTTCTTCCGTCCCAATTTAATATATCTATTGATTTCACATAAACTTTTTTTGGACTTAATTCAACCTTAATTTTTTTTCTTGCATAATAATAAGAAGGTTTACCTTTTATTTTAATCGCACTGAAAATTGGAGGTGTTTGATCTATAGTGCCAATATATTTATCCAATGAATTTTCAATATCTTCATGACTCAGTACAGGAATTTTTTTAGTTTCAACTATAACTCCCTCAGAATCAAATGTAGATGTTGATTGGCCAAACGTTATTAAAGCTGTATATTCTTTTTCGGAATTTAATGAAAATACAGAAAATTTAGTTGCTCTATTTAAAAATAATAATAAAACTCCAGTTGCCAGCGGGTCTAACGTCCCACCATGACCAACTTTTGATAAATTAAATTTTTTTTTAATTACACTTACAACATTGGATGAAGTTAAAGACAAAGGTTTATCAATTGCTATAATACCATTATGCATTCTAATTATTTATCGAATCTAATAATTTAGACATATCTAAAACATTTTTTGGAGTAGAATCAATCTGAAATAACAATTTTCCAAATCTGATATTTTTTATAGCTAATTGTAATAATTTACGTACATAACCTTCACTAGATTTCAAACCTTTGTAAACTGACTTAATTTCATTGTCATCACAAAGCAAGCTAACATAAATTTTTATTAAACTAAAATCTTTTGAAGATTTAATTTTTTGTATTGTAACCATAGTGTTAACTCTTGGGTCACTAATTTCATTTTGGATAATATTAGATAATTCCTGCTTAATGAGAGAATTAACTTTTAAAAATCTTAAATCATCCATTCATTAACCACATTTTAAATATAAAACTCCATGAAGTCGCCAACTTTAAATTGCTGAAATTCATCTATCCCTATACCTCCTTCCTGGCCTGAAGTTAATTCTTTTACATCATCTTTATAATGTTTCAAAGAATTAACTTTACCAAAAAACACTTCTTTACCATTCCTTATAATACTTAATTTATTATTTGGGTTGACTTTTCCTTCTTGCATCAGTACTCCGGCAACCAATATATTATTAGATGGAAAAACAGCTTTAATTTCTGCCAATCCCAGTTTTACTAATTCATCTTCTTTAATATCCGATTCTTTGATTTTTAATTCGACAGCATCTATTAATTCATAAATAATACTGTAAATTTGTACATCAATTGATTCTTGCTTACTCGTTTCAATGGCACCTTTTTCTATCCTAACATTGAATCCATAAATTACAGATTGTGATGCAACTGCCAAAGAAATATCGTTTTCATTTATATTTCCAACTCCATGATGAATCAATGCAATATTAATACCATCCTTATTAAATGTATTTAAGGATTCAGTCAATGCATCTAAGCTACCTTGCAAATCTGCTTTAAGAATAATATTAATAGTTTGTATACTTTTTTGTTTAACCGATGCATGAGTTAAATCAATATTCTGATAATTAAAATTGTTTTCAAGTTTCTTGCTTTGAGCTAAAAGAGTTTTTGCTTCTTTTTCATTATCAACCTTTTGCAATATTTCCCCTGCAAAAGGTAATGATTCAAATCCTAACACATCAATAGGAGTTGAAGGAGATGAGGATTTTACTTGTTTCCCTTTATCATTGATTAAAGCTCTAACTTTACCTTTTGTAGTATCTAATACAAAGCGATCCCCAACTTTTAAAATTCCTTCCTGAATTAATACTTTTACTAATATACCTTGCTTATCATCTACTGTAGATTCCAATACCACTGCTCTTGCTGGAAGTTTTGTATTAGTTTTCAACTCACTAACTTCAGCAACCAAAAGAATATAATCTAATAATTCTGCAACACCTTCTCCTTTTGGAGAAGAAACAGGAACACAAATTATATCCCCTCCCCATTCTTCTATTAGCAGATCTCTTTCAGCTAACTGACTTTTTACTTTTTCTACATCAGCACCAGGTAAATCAATTTTACTGATAGCTATAATCATAGGAACGCCTGCAGCTTGAGCATGTTTTATAGATTCTTCAGTCTGGGGCATAATCCCATCATCAGCTGCAATAATTATTATAGCTATATCAGTAACTTTTGCCCCTCTTGATCTTAAAGTATAAAAAGCTTCATGTCCTGGAGTATCTAAAAATGTAATAAATGAATCTTTATATTTTAATTTATACGCGCTTAATTTTTGAGTTATTCCCCCAAATTCTGACTCTGCAACTGCAGTTTGCCTAATCTTATCTAATAAGGTAGTTTTTCCATGATCTACATGTCCTAAAATTGTAACAACCGGTGGTTTGATCTCATCACCTTGAGCTTGTGATTTAAAAGGTTGTGTCGCGTCACTATAATCTTTAATTTCCAAGGGTGTAAAACCAAAACTTTTTGAAATTAAAGATGCCAATTCATACTCTATTTTCTGATTAATAGAAAGCATATAACCTGCTCTCATTAATTGCTTAATAACATCAACTGAATCAAGATTTAACCTGGCAGCCAAATCACCTACGGTTAAATTACTTGGAAGTTCTATTTTGTTAGATTCACTTTTACCTTCGACCATTATTACTTTCCAATTTAACCTTTAAATTCAATTTACATTTTAAAAACTCTTCAATTATTTATTAGATTTTTTGTTAGTATTAGATTTGTTCTTCAATTCATCTATATCTTCTGCAAATCTTATCTGACTTTGATTGTTATTTGTCCCAAAAAGTTTTTCTATAGAGAACAAATCTTCATCAGCATCTCTTAAAGTAGTCATCTCTTCCTCAGTAGCTTCTTCTTCAGCTACAGGTTCCTCTGATAACTCTTCTTCAGCTACAGGTTCCTCTGATAACTCTTCTTCAGCTACAGGTTCCTCTGATAACTCTTCTTCAGCTACAGGTTCCTCTGATAACTCTTCCTCAGCTACGGGTTCCTCTGATAACTCTTCCTCAATTTCTTCTTCAGCAAACTTTCTAAATACATCTTCACCATGGCCCGGAGTAAATAATTTATCTTTAGTATCAACCTTTTCTTCTTTTGATTCTTCAGGCTCTACACTTCTAATATCTATTTTCCAATCTGTCATCTTTGCAGCTAATCTAGCATTTTGAC
>Ga0207966_1001616_pt1 | contig 12178 bp, 14 predicted proteins | sample Knorr_S23_td_NAD_FD_185611 | JGI IMG/M metagenome (GOLD analysis project Ga0207966, IMG submission 185611) | Marine microbial communities from Southern Atlantic Ocean transect - Knorr_S23_td_NADW_ad_2500m_LV_B (SPAdes) (version 2) | ecosystem: Environmental > Aquatic > Marine > Oceanic | place... | reverse complement strand
CATCGGCGGAGATCGCTTCGAGCCCGCCCATGGAGGGACGTAGGGCGTCGGGGACGACGACGGAGCCGTCGGCCTGCTGGTAGTTCTCCAGGATCGCGATCAGCGTCCGCCCGATGGCCAGTCCCGAACCGTTGAGGGTATGGACGAATTGGGTCTTCTTGTCGCCCTTCTTGTCGCCCTTCTTGTCGGCCTTCTTGTCGCCTTGGGGCCGGAAGCGGGCGTTCATCCGCCGGGCCTGGAAATCGCCGCAGTTGGAGCAGCTTGAAATCTCGCGGTAGCGGTCCTGGCCCGGCAGCCAGACCTCGATGTCGTAGGTCTTCCGTGCCCCGAAACCCAGGTCGCCGGTGGAAAGCACCACGGTACGATAGGGAAGGTTGAGCCGCTTCAGGACCTCCTCGGCACAATCGGTCATTCGTTCGAGCTCTTCCGATGAGGTTTCGGGCGTCGAGATGGTGACCATTTCGATCTTGGTGAACTGGTGTTGGCGGATCATGCCGCGGGTGTCCTTGCCCGCCGCGCCGGCCTCGGAGCGGAAGCACCAAGTCATCGCCGCATAGCGCCTCGGCAGGGTGTCGGCCTCGACGATGGTGCCGGCGACGATGTTGGTCAGCGGCACCTCGGCGGTCGGGATCAGCCACAGGCCGTCCTCGGTCTTGAACAAGTCGCCGCCGAACTTCGGCAATTGCCCGGTGCCGAAGAGGGCCGAGTCGTTGACCAGGGCCGGCGGGTTGACCTCTAACAAACCGTGCTCGGTGGTATGCAGGTCGAGCATGAAGTTGGCCAGCGCGCGCTCCATATGCGCGAGCGCGCCCGACAGCAGCACGAAGCGCGCTCCGGACATCTTGGCCGCGGTCTCGAAATCCATCAGGCCCAGCGCCTCGCCGATGTCGAAGTGCTCACGGGCCTCGAAATCGAATGTCGGCTTGTCGCCCCAGGTGCGGATTTCCTCGTTTGCCGCCTCATCGGCGCCCTCGGGGACGTCGTCGGCGGGCCGGTTGGGAAGCTTTGCCATCGCCTCGCCCAGCGCCGTTTCGGCCTCGGCAGCCGCCATTTCGGCCTCGGCCTCGGCGTCCTTGGTCCGCGACACCTTGGCGATCAGGTCTTCGGCGTCCTCGCCCTTGGCCTTGAGCGCGCCGACCTCTTTCGACAGCTTGTTGCGCTCAGCCTGAATTTCCTGGGCCTCGAACTGTAACTGGCGGCGCTTTTCGTCGAGTTCGATTAGGCCCGCCGATTGTGGGTCTAGCCCTCGGCGCGCCATGGCGTTGTCGAATTCTTGCGCGTTATCGCGGATCCACTTGATGTCGAACATCGGCGTTGGCGTCCTCAGCCCCTAGGGCGATTCGACGATGTCGGGATCATGTGGATCTTCGGGGAAATCGTCTTCCCCTTGGCCGCTCTCTTCTTCCTCGTCGTCGTCTTCGTCCTCGTCATCTTCCTCTTCGACGTCGCCGCGCCCTTTCTCCACTATTCTGACGCAGACGATGGAAATCTCATAGAGCACCATGGTCGGCAGCGCCAGACCGATCTGGCTGATGACGTCGGGCGGCGTCAGGATGGCGGCGGCGACGAAGGCCAGGACGATAGCGTACTTGCGTTTTTCCGCCAGGCCCTTGGACGAGACCATGCCGACCCGGGCCAACAGCGTCAACACGACCGGCAGTTCGAAGCATAACCCGAAGGCGAAGATCAGCCGCATCACCAGCGACAGGTATTGATCGACCTTGGCCTCCAATTGGATCGGCAAAGCGCCTGCGCCGCCCACCGATTCGAAGCTGAGGAAGAACTTCCACGCCAGTGGGAAGATGAAGTAGTAGACCAGCGCGCCGCCAGCGAAGAACAGGATCGGCGTGGCGATCAGAAACGGCGCGAAGGAGCGTTTTTCGTTCTTGTAAAGGCCCGGCGCGATGAACATCCACACCTGGATGGCGATGAATGGGAAGGACAAGAACAGGGCGGCGAAAAAGGCGACCTTGATATAGGTGAAGAAGGCCTCGTGAAGGGCGGTGAAGATCAGCCGGCGCTGGCCCCCCATTTCCTCCAACACATCGGCCAGGGGCGCGACCAGGAAGTCGTAAAGCTCCGGGGCGAAGTAATAACTGACGAAAAACAGCACCACGATGGCGATGAAGGAATGCAGAAGGCGCGAGCGAAGCTCAATCAGATGATCTAGCAGCGGCATCGCTTTTTCGGTGAGTCCGGCGTCGGCCACGACCGCCTACCCGCTTGCCTTCCGGGATGTCTTTTGGGCCTCCCCCTCCGCCGGGTCATTGTCCTTGTGGGCATCCTTGGCGACGTCCTTGGCGGCGGAATCGGGGTCGGTGATTTTCTTCAAATCATCCACGGCGCCGCTCATTTCGTCGTGCAAGTCCTTGTCCAGGTCCATGTCTTTGGTAATCTCGCCGGTCGGATCGACGGCATCCTCGATCTTCTTGGCTATGTCCAGGCCGCCGGGGGTGTCCAGTTCTTTTTTCAGATCATCCAGGTCGGCCTCGCGGACGACCTCGTCGAGGCCGTCCTGAAAGTCGCGCGCCATAGACCGCGCCTTGCGGATCCATTTGGTAATGGTCCTGATGGCGCCGGGCAGGTCCTTGGGACCGATGACGATGATGGCGAGAACGGCAAGGATGAAAAGTTCTTGCCAGCCGATGTCGAACATGGCGGATCAGAGCTCCCTGCAGAGGGCGGGGTTGGCGGGTTGGCGGGTTGGCGGGTTGGCGGGGCGCAGGGGCGCGGTTTCAAGGGCGACGGCCCAGGACGGCCCCAAAAGGACGGCCCGGTCAGCCTTGCTGAGCCTCGTTCTTTTTCGGCTCGGGTTTGGAAACTTCCTCCGCTTGCTCCGATTTAAGGGCCTTTTGCCCTTCTTCCGGCACCGCTTCGGCCTCCTCCTCCTTCATGCCCTTCTTAAAGGATTTCAAGCCCTTGCCGAAATCGCCCATCAGCCGGGAAATCTTGCCGCCGCCGCCGAACAGAACCAGGACAACGACCAAGACGATCAGCCAATGCCAAATGCTAAACGTTCCCATTGTGGTTTACTCACTTGTTTTTATACGGATTCGGTGGCGGATAATGGCAGAAAGCCTAGGCCGTAGCAATGCACGGGATGGCGAAGCCCGATTGGCTGAATCCAGGGCCGATTTCGGCCGAGTTGGGGGCCGATCAGCGGAGCCCGGCGAGCAGCCGCGTGGCCTGTTTTTCGTACCCGTTCCGGGCCATCCACACGGCCCGGTGGGCATCCGACGGCAGGTCGCCGGGAACCAGGTGCAGCTTGATCTTGCGGACCGTCCGCGAGCCCTTCATGCGAAGCAGATAGCGGGCGCCGTCGGTAAGGTTCACCTTGGACGGCCATTTCAGGGTGGCGCTTCCGGCTGGCCATTCGGCCTTCGACTTGCTTTTGTCGGTGAGGTTCTTGAGCGTCAGGATCCGGGCCTTGACCGCCTTTTCCCGCCATAGCATCGCCGGCCCCTTGGCCTTGACGCAAAAATCGCCCGATTTGCCGGTGTTGACGACCCAGGCGTCGGAAGGCGGTTTCGCCGGCTCAATGTGCATGGGGGCGGAATACGTCAAGGTGCCGCTTTTCGGCGAAGGCAAAGAAGACAACTATTCCCTGGCTCGTATCACCTACCCCGAAGGCACCACCACCCATGCCTTGAAGGGCACCAAGGAAGGAGGCCAGGCCGAAGCCCTGCTGGCCGAGGTCCGGGGCCTGAAAAAGCAGGTCGAGGTCACCAACAGGGGCCTGACGGGGAAATCCGTGATTGACATCAAGGGGATCGAGTTCGGCAATTACCATGCTCTCGTCATCGGCATTGACGAATACAAGCACCTGCCGAAGCTTGAGACCGCGGTCCGCGACGCCAAGGCGGTGGCGCAAGTGCTGGAAAAGGATTACGGCTTCAAGGTCAGGCTGCTGGTCAACCCGGACCGCCTGGGCATCATCGATGCCTTCGACGAGTACCGGGAGTCACTCGGCGGCAAGGACAACCTGCTGATTTATTACGCCGGCCACGGCTGGCTCGACGAGGACGCCGACCGCGGCTATTGGCTGCCGGCTGACGCCCAATCGAACCGGCGCGGCCGCTGGGTATCCTACGCCACCATCACCGACACCCTGAAGACGCTTCTGGCCAAGCATGTGATGGTGGTCGCCGACAGTTGTTATTCCGGGACCCTGACCCGTTCCGCCAACATCGGGCTGCGCTCCGGCGACCACTACAAGCGGATGGCCAAAAAATGGGCCCGGGTGGCGATGGTTTCGGGCGGGCTGGAACCGGTGTCGGACAAGGGCGGCGGCCATTCGCCGTTCGCCAAGGCCTTTCTCGACGTGCTTAGGGGCAACGACTCCATCCTCGACGGTACCGAGCTGTTCACAAAGATGCGCCGTCCGGTGATGATTTCGGCCAACCAGACGCCCGAATACTCCGACGTCCGGAACGCCGGTCACGACGGCGGCGATTTCCTGTTCGTAAAAAAGAAATAGCCTTTTGTTTCATTGATTGATTGCGCCCGGGGAAAACGAATGAACCCGGAGGGTAAACCGCGGCCCGGGTTCAAGCGCGCTCTTCCTCGCCGCCGTCCGAGTCGAGGGGTTCCGGATCATCGAGGGAGGTTGACGGGGAATTTAACCGCTCGGCCGGTTCCCGGCCGTCGTCTTCAGGGGACTCGATCAATTCCAACTGGGCGCCGCCCCCCTCGGAGCCTTCATCCCCGTCGCCGCCATTCCTGTTCGAATCCCGGGACTGATAGATGCTGATCGCCGGTCCCGAATCCAAAAGCCCGGCGGCCTTTAATTCGTCCATGCCGGGCAGGTCGTGGATATCCTCGATGCCGAAATGGTCCAGGAACCCATCGGTGGTTCCCCATGTCGTCGGCCGGCCGGGCGTCCGCCGGCGGCCCTTTGGCCTGATCCAACCGGCTTCCAAGAGCACGTCCAGGGTTCCCCGGCTCAGGCTCACGCCCCGGATCTCTTCGACCTCAGCCCGGGTCACCGGCTGGTGATAGGCGATGATGGCCAACGTCTCGACCGCCGCCCGGCTGAGCTTACGCGGCACGTCGATTTCCATGTTCAACTGTTGGGCTAGGTCGGGCGCGGTGCGAAAGGCCCAGGAACCGCCGCCGCGCACCAGGTTGACTCCGCGATCGGCGTATATCCCTTGCAACTCGCCCAGCAAGGCCTCCAGGTTGACACCTTCGGGCAGCCTGTGGGACAAGGCGCGCTCAGACAGCGGCTCGGCGGAAGCGAACAGGATCGCCTCGAGAAGCTTCAGGTGCCGGGGGTCGTTTTCGTTTTCAGGCGCATTCATTCCTCAATCGGCTCCAAATTATCCCCTGCCGCGACTCCGTCGCGATGGGTGGATTTTAAGTAAATGGGCCCAAAGGCATCATGCTGGCGCAGCTTGACCTTGCCTTCGCGGGCCAGTTCCAGGCTGGCGGCGAAGGTAGAGGCAATCGCCGAGCGCGCCACCAGACCTTCTAGCGCCCCTTCCGGCAGGAACTGCCAAAGGCTTTCCCAGTCCGGAGTCGAGCCGAGAAGCTTGTGCAGGCGCTTTAAGGCATCCTCGACGGTATAAATGTCAAACGGCTCGATATGAAGCGGTCCCCCCGGGCCCCGGCGCTTTTGATCGCCATAGGCCTTCAACAGGTCGTACAGGGTTACCTCGAGGATCGGGTTGACCAGGGCCCGGAAGGTTTCCGGGGCGCCGCGGGGAAAGAAATCGTGCCTCAGCCGGGACCGCGCCATCAATCGCTGACCGGCGTTCTGCATGGCCTCCAGCCTTTGCAGTTGAAACGCCAGCGCCGCCGCCATTTCCTCGCCCGTCGGTTCGTCCTCGCCGCCGAGATCGGGAAGCAACAACCGGGATTTCAGATAAGCCAGCCACGCCGCCATGACCAGATAATCGGCGGCCAATTCCAGGTTCGTCCGCCGGACTTTGGTGACGAATTCGAGGTATTGATCGGCCAGCGCCAGGATCGAGATCCGCGTCAGGTCGAGTTTATGTTCGCGGGCCAACGACAACAAAACATCGATGGGACCCTCGAAACCGTCCAGGTCGACGACAAAGGACTCGCCGATGGGAAGGCCGCCGGGGCGGATACCGTCTTCGAATGAGTCGAAGTCATCCATGAGGTTTCTTTTTTCTTGCCTTCCCTGATCCCGGCCTAAATCCCGGCCGACTTTAACCATGTCCGGTGATCACGAAGACGGCCTCCAAGAGATACTCCGTCGGTATTCCGACAAGCCACCAGAACAGGTTCAAATCCACCCCTATTTTGCCACCGATCCAGGGCAGGATAAACATGGCTGCGAGAATTATCGCGATCCCCGCCCTCTCAAGCCTTGCAAGCCGCCGTGACAGTGGATTTGGGAGAAGCCCCACGGCCACCCGGCCGCCGTCCAAAGGCGGCATGGGAAGCATGTTAAAGACGCAAAGCAGAAGGTTGATTCGCATCGAATTGATCAGGTTATGGCCGGCCCATTGGTAAACGTCGCCGGAAAGCATTGGCAACAGGTGGATCAAGGCGGCCGAAATCACCGCCAACAAAAGGTTCGACCCCGGCCCGGCGAGGGCCACCAGCACCATGTCGCGGCGGGGATGCCCGAGACCGGCGAAATTGACCGGCACCGGCTTGGCGAAACCGAACATCATCCGCCCGCCGGACGCGAACAACATCAGCGCCGGCAACAGAATGGTGCCGAACAGGTCGATGTGGCTGAGGGGGTTGAAGGTCACCCGGCCGAGCCGATAAGCGGTATCGTCGCCTAGCCGCCAGGCGACCCATCCATGCGCCGCCTCGTGGAAGGTGACGGCGATCAGCACCGGTAGAACCCATACTGAGACGGTGAAGGCCAGGTTTTCCATGTCCATCAGGCCCCAGCCTCCGCATTCATAATTTCGTCAAGTTGCTCCTGGACCGCCGCCGCATCGATATCCCCGCCAATATCCCCGGGTGTGTTTAGCATCGCCGCGCCGTTTTGGAGCCGCGCCAGCCCTTTGTCGGTGATAGGCCCGGCCCCAGCCGCCACCGCCTCCATCTCGGCCGTGTCCCCCGAACAATGCAGCACCAGGTCGCAGCCGGCGGCCAATACCGCCGCCGCCCGTTCCTCGAACGGGCCGCCGAGCGCCTTCATGCCAATGTCGTCGGAAACCAGCACGCCCTGGAAGCCGATGTCGCGGCGGATGGTCCGGGAAATTACCTCGCTCGACGTGGTCGCCGGGTTATCGCCGTCAAGGGCCGTATAGACCACATGTGCCGTCATCGCCCAAGGCAGGCGGTTGAGGGCCCTGAACGGTGAAAAATCGGTTTCCGTCAGCTCTTCCGCTCCGGCGTCGACCACCGGCAACTCTTCGTGGCTGTCGGCCTTGGCCCGCCCGTGGCCAGGAATATGCTTGATCACCGGAATCACCCCGCCCTGAAAGTGCCCCGCCGCGGCCGCCTTGCCAAGTGCCGCCACAATTTCCGGGTCGTTGCCGAAGGCGCGGTCGCCGATGATCGCGTGGGCGTCCGGTCCGGGGATATCCAGGACCGGGGCGCAGTTGACGGTAATCCCGAGACCGGAAAGCTCGGCCGCGATCAGTTGCCCGTTCAGGCAAACCGCTTCTTCCGCCCGGCTTAAGCTCCGTCCGGCCAAGGCGGCGAAGGCACCGGGCGGCGGGGCATCGCGCCAATGGGGCGGCTTCAGGCGCTGTACCCGGCCGCCTTCCTGGTCAATCAGCACTGGCGCGTCGGGACGATTGACGGTTTCCCTGAGCTCCCCGACCAGGCCGCGCACCTGATCGGGGTCCTGGCAGTTGCGTTCAAACAGGATAAAACCCGCAGGAAGGGACTCTTCAAAGAAACGCCTTTCGTCATCCGTCAAGGCGGGGCCGGAGCAGCCGAAAATCACCGCCTTCGAAGGTTTGGCATTTCCCACGTCGAGCCCCGCCTACCTGACGGGCTTGATGATCAGGCAGCCGACTTGGCGCTTGGTCAGTTGCTTGCACAACTGCCGGGCGGCTTTTTCGTCGGCCAAGGGGCCAGCGCGAAGCCGGTAATAGACACCCTTCCTCGCCCCCAGGTTGGCCTTGGTCACCTTCAGCTCGAGGTCGCCTAAAAGGTCCAGGTGTTTTTTTCTCAGCCGTTCCCACTCGCTTCGCGCGCCTTGCGGCGAACGGGCGGCGGCAAGCTGCACCAGGTACGTGCGGCCGCTGGGAATGGGGGCGGAAGCGGACGTTTCCGGTTTAGGGGCCGGCTTCGCCGTGGTGGCCTGCTTCGGTTCGGGTTTGGGGGCCGGTTTGGTTACCGGTTTGGGCGCCGGTTTCAGGGTTTTGACCGGCGGAGTCAGTTTTTCCGCTTTCGGTTTCGATTCCCGTTTGGCCTTGATCGGCGCCAGGGCGGGGGTTTTGGTTTCCTCGGCCGTGGACAAAGTGGGCGCCTGGGGCGGCGGGGCCGGACGTATTGCCGCCGCTACGTCCTTGACCGTCGGCACTTCGGGCACCGGCTTCGTTTTCGGAGTCTCCTTGGCCACTTCTTTTTTGTGTCTCGGTTTGGGAAGCGGCTGTTCGGGCGGCGGCAACAACCGCTCCGCCCCGCCACTTTCGCCCCCGGCTTCTCCAGGGCCGGCGGATTTGCCATGCATACGGTCATAGACCAGCTTGTCCCGGTCCGGCACCCGAAGCCCGCCCGGATTCACGGGCCGTACCTTTACCGGACCGGGGTCGGCCTTGATCAAAGGGATGCCGCCCTGGCCGCCCCTCCAAAGCTGTATCAGTTGATCGCCGTAATAGGACCATGCCCCGGCGGCGGCCACGACCAGGAACATGAACGCCTTCAGGCCCAAACGCCGTTTCGGCGGCTCGGGCACAACTGGTTCGAATTCCAGCGCATCCGATGCCGTCACCTTGAGGGCTTTATTGCCGGGCAGGGCCATCAGGAATTCTCCGTCCTAGTGGATAGAATCTAACTTATGGTGCCCATTATATTGGATCATGGCGAAAGGCGTCATGGGGTTCTTGCGTCCCCATCACAATGGCGGCGGTGTTCTTCGATGGCGAAGCGGTCGGTCATCCCGGCGATGTAGTCGGCCACTACCTGGGCCGTCGGTTCCAGGCCGGCGCCTTCGAGCTTCCGGCGCCAGTCGGAAGGCAGGTATTCCGGCTGTTTGCGGAAAAAGCCGAACAGATCCCGGACGGTATTCCGGGCCTTGTCGGTCATGACGTTGACCTTCTCATGGCGGTACATGTTCCCGAAAAGGAACTTCTTCACTGCCTTTTCCTGCGATTCCATGGCCTCGGAAAATCCTACCACCGGGCGGCCGAGGGCGCGGACCGCCTCCGCCGTGACCACCTTGGCGTCGCCAATTCGCCGCCGGCTTTCGGCGAGAACGTCCTCGACCATGGCGCCGATCAGGCGGCGCACCGCTTCATGGATTTTCCGGGAATCGTCCAGATCCGGGTAATCCTTGTCCACGGATTCGAAAACAGACCCGGCCAAGGGAACGTCGGCCAGGTCTCGGACCGTGAAAAGGCCGGCCCTGAGACCGTCGTCGATGTCATGGTTGTTATAGGCGATGTCATCAGACAACGCCGCCACCTGGGCTTCGGCGCTGGCGAAGGTATCGAGCTCCAAATCATGCTCCTGGGCGTACCCGGCGATGACGCGAGGCAAGGGCTTATCCTTTTCGCCGCCGACAAGCGGGCCGTTGTGCTTGACTATGCCTTCCAGGGTTTCCCAGGTCAAATTCAAGCCGTCAAAATTTGCATAGCGCTGTTCCAGCTTGGTGATGATGCTCAGAGATTGGGCGTTGTGGTCGAAGCCGCCGAAGGGCTCCATCATCTCCTGAAGGGCTTCCTCGCCGGTGTGCCCGAAAGGCGGATGGCCAAGGTCATGGGCCAGCGCCAACGCCTCGCCCAAGTCTTCGTTGAGTTCCAAGGACCGGCACAAAGAGCGGGTGATTTGCGACACCTCCAACGTATGGGTCAGCCGGGTGCGATAGTTGTCGCCCTCGTGGTTGACGAACACCTGGGTCTTGTATTCGAGCCGGCGGAAGGCGGCGGAATGGATGATGCGGTCGCGGTCGCGTTGGAAACAACGCCGGGTGGCGCTTTCCGCCTCGTCGTGCAGGCGCCCACGGCTGGCCTCTTCGTGACAGGCATAAGGGGCCAGGCCGGGGGTCGATTTCGGCGCTTCGGTCATGGCCCGAAATTACGCCACGCCCGGGGGCGAGGCAACGGTCCTATGGGCACTTCCGTGGGCCCCGCTATCCCCCCATACCCATTTTGGAAAAATGCTGTTATATCAAGGTGGAACTCGGGAACGCCCGGAGGAAACCCAGCGTGTTCAACATCAAACGCCTCAGCCTCGCCGACGCCCAGAAGCTGATTAAAGGGGCAAAACGCAAGGCCAAAAGAATCGACGTGCCCATGTGCATCGCCGTCGCCGACGAATCGGGAAACCTGATCGCCTTCGAGCGCATGGACGGGGCCAAGATCCTCAGCGTCGGGCTGTCGGCCGACAAGGCTTTCACCGCCGCCATTTCCAAGCGCCCGACCCACGAATACAACGAGATTTGCCAGCCCGGGAATCTTGCCTACGGCATTCATACGTCGTCGGGAGGACGGTTTTCGATCGTCGGCGGCGGCTTTCCCGTCGTTATCCGGAATACCGTCGTCGGCGCCATCGGGCTTTCGGGCGGCGCCGTGGAACAGGATATGGAATGCGCCGAGGCGGCGGTCAGGGGTTTTCTGGGGGCTAAGGCGTTTGACAAACGGTATTGTCGCACTACATAAGGAACACGCGAAGGCTTTGAAGCAAAAGGTTTTTAAGCATGCCCGATGGAACGGCCACCGGCGAAGGCCATAAGATCACCATAACCGACTCGTGTGCCAAGCGCATCAAGGAGTTGCGCGAGATGGAAGGCAACGCCGATCTGATGTTGCGGGTCGCCATTTCCGGCGGTGGCTGCTCGGGTTTTCAGTACGGGTTCAGCCTCGACGACACCATCACCGACGATGATCTGACGTTCGAGAACGGAGACATGAAAGTCGTCGTCGACGAAACGTCCCTGGGGCTTTTGCAGGGCTCGGAAGTGGATTTCCGCGAAGACCTGGGCGGCGCCTATTTCCAGATCAACAACCCCAACGCGACGTCTTCGTGCGGCTGCGGATCATCGTTCTCGGTCTAAGCCGCCCGTCCTGTCAGTGGCTTTTGATCCACGACGAAATGGCGTCGACGACCTTTTGCTCGATTTCCAGAAAACCGTGATGGGACGTGGCGCCGCATTCCTTGCCGCTGCCGCTGCTGCCGCCGCTGAATTCCATCAACTCGGCCGCTTTCGAGCCGGTCAACGCGGCCTTGATGTCCCGCGCACCCGTTACCGGTGTTACCACGCAGCCGTCCTCGACGTGATGGACGACCAGCGCCGGAATCTTGATGCTGGCTAAATTAAAATCGAGGATGTTGCCGCCATGCCGGGACGAGACGCCGACGGAAGACGTCATGACAATACCGTCGGCGCCGCCTTCATTGATGTTGGCCCCGGCGTTGGCCACGGACGTGGACCCGCGGCTCGTTCCTACCAACCATAGGGGCAGCCCTGGAAAATTTTCCCTAAGTTTGGCCACCGCCTGGTTGATATCACCGGCATGTTCCTCGGTCATGCGGTAGTCGAAACTCAGGCCCTGTAAATCCCTGCGGTCGGACGGTGCATCGAACAGTACGGTTACCAGACCATGGGCGGCGAATTTCTTGCGCGAACGAGTGAGGAAGTTTCCCTTTGTGCCTTTGAAGGTACCGTCATTCCTGACAATGACCTTGCCATTGCCGCCGGGAAACAAGAGGACGACCGCCTTGGCCGCCGCCGGCGCGTCGACCAGCATCTTGAGGAAGACGCCGGATCGGGGTTTGATCTTGAGTACTTCTTCCGCCGAGGCGGAAGCGGCGGCGAGGACGGCGAAACAGAGTGAAAAAACCAGGACCCTAAAAAAAGTCATCCCCACGACGCCCCTTTTCAAAGCTCAGCATAAAATTTCAAAGGTCAAGAGAGACACTGCCGACAGTCCATGGTTGTGTTACAAAGGCCTTCTGTCAACAAGCGAGGATAGCCCGTGAAGATCGCCACCTGGAACGTCAACTCCATCAAGGCGCGGCTGCCTCGGGTATTGGAATGGCTCAACGAGTTTCAGCCCGACGTGGCGCTGTTGCA
>Ga0207966_1001614_pt1 | contig 12180 bp, 13 predicted proteins | sample Knorr_S23_td_NAD_FD_185611 | JGI IMG/M metagenome (GOLD analysis project Ga0207966, IMG submission 185611) | Marine microbial communities from Southern Atlantic Ocean transect - Knorr_S23_td_NADW_ad_2500m_LV_B (SPAdes) (version 2) | ecosystem: Environmental > Aquatic > Marine > Oceanic | place... | reverse complement strand
AATTAGATTCTTGTCCTCTTACAAGAGGTTCAAGGAATATGGAAGAATTAGTCCGCCCTTGGTTAGAGGCAGTATGCAAAAGGTGGTACAATGAATATAGATCCAACAAGCAGTAAATATTTGATTCGCGCTTCAATACGCGCGAATGGCGTAGTTAACAAGTCCGATGTAGTAGGGGCCGTTTTTGGTCAAACAGAAGGGCTATTAGGTGATGAATTAGATCTTCGTGATCTTCAGAAAAGCGGACGAATGGGTCGCGTAGAGGTTGAAATAAAAAGTGACAAAGGAAAGTCTGTTGGAGAGATAGTAATCACTTCAAGTATGGACCAGGTTGAAACTTCGGTCTTCGCAGCTGCACTAGAAACAGTTGAACGCGTTGGCCCTTGCAAGGCCACAGTGAAGATTACGACATTGGAAGACAGTCGTAGTTCAAAACGTGAGATAATCATAGATCGTGCACGAACACTTTTAATTAAATTAATTAAAGATTCGAGGGGTGCCGGTTCCACGATCACGGATACGGTTAGACAGGTACTTCAAACCGAGGAGATAGTTCGGTTCAAAGGTAAATTGCCTGCAGGGCCGAATGTAGATACCAGTGATGCCGTGATTGTTGTTGAAGGCCGTGGTGATGTTCTCAATTTATTGAGGCACGGAATAAAGAATGCCGTAGCAGTAGAGGGCACCAACATACCCAAGGAAATTGTAGCTCTCAGTAAAGAAAGGACAGTAACAGCCTTTGTTGATGGTGACCGTGGCGGTGAAATGATAATTCAAGAGCTTCTTCAGGTAGCGGAGGTTGATTTTATTTCCCGCGCTCCAGATAATACAGAAGTCGAACATCTGACCCATAAGCAGATCATGAAATCTTTGAGAGACAAGTCCTCGGCCGAGCTATTTATGGAACAGAACAAATGGTCTAGACCTGGTTCTTCAGGAACAAAAGCTAAATCATCGGATAAGAAAACCCGTCGAGGTACCAGTAAATCTTCTAAAGAAGAGAAAGCAACGCCCAAAGCAAAGGAAGTGACTAAGGAAGTGACTAAGGAAGTTCCAGCCGAAGCGGCTGTGGCCAGTCCTGTGTTTGTGGAACAGCTGAATCAGCTCCAGGGTACAAAAAATGCAAGATTATTGATGGGCGACGAAGTCGCGGATGAAGTTTCAATTAGTGGTCTTCAAGAGGTTCTGGAAACTCGCAAAGATAATGGTGTTAACACATTGGTTATGGATGGGATTATAACTCAGCGTTTGATTGAACTGGTTCCCAAAGCAGGAATAAAGATAATCGTGGCTGAAAAGAAAGGCCCTTTACCTCGAGACCCTGTTGGAATAACCATGTTTACTCGTGAAGACTTAACCTGAGTCTGTGGCAAAATGGTTATATCCCGCTCCAGTAGTGAGCTTCCGTATGGCAGATGAAGCTAGTATTGATGAAGAGGGTTTACGACGTTCTGCACGAAGTCAGATAATTGTTGCCACCATCGAACGCAGTTTGGAAAAGATGATGTTCGTTGAATCCAATTTAGGCAAAGAAATGGAACCTCAGGATCTTTTCCAAGTGAGGAGAGAAGCGGTAGCAGCAGTTGCTGAGTTGAAGTATGCCGTTTCTGTATTAACCGGGAAGTTAGAGATTTAATGGCTTCACGGCTAGTGCTCGCACTGGATGAGACAGATCCGGTTAGGGCCTGCAGCATTGCTGAGGAGGTCGCACCTTTTGTGGCTGCGATTAAGATGAATTATCCGTTAGTCCTGTCTTCAGGCTTAGGGATTGTTACGGAGATCTCAAAATTTGCTAAGGTAATTTGTGATTTCAAAGTTGCAGATATTCCGAATACAAATCGCCTTATCGCCGAATCAGTATTCGAGGCCGGAGCACAGGGAATAATTGCCCATGCTTTTCCAGGTCCTGAATCTCTTAAAGCCATAAGAGAGGTAGACCGTTCCAAGGATCTGTTTGTAGTGATTACGATGTCACACCCACGAGGTGGGGACTTCTTCGATATTGAGGCCTTCTGTTCTCTAGCTCTCGAAGTTGGTGCTACTGGTGTTATCGCTCCTGCTACCAGACCAGAGGACATCTCACGAATCAGGGATTTAATAGGTAGTCTGAAAATAATGTCACCAGGAGTAGGTGCCCAAGGCGGAAATTCCAAAGAGGCATTGAAAGCTGGAGCAGATTTTATCATAGTTGGGCGAGGTATCTATCTTTCAGATAATCCTGCAGAAGCAGCTGAGCAATATAGTCGTGATTTAGAGATAGATGATTAAGCTAAATGCTTTTTTCAAATCTTTTGGCCCTAAGAAGGTTCTACGCAGCTTAGACCTTGAAGTGAAAGACGGTGAAATAGTAACTTTGGTTGGCAACAATGGAAGTGGGAAAACTACCCTGTTACGTTCCATCAATACATTGGATAAGCCTGATGATTATGACGTAGCGGAGATTGATGGTTATGATCTGAGGAGCTTTCCTGAAGAAATACGTTCCCGTATTGGATATCTTCCTCATAATCCAGCATTTTATCCTGAATTGACTGGTTTTGAGAATCTGCGTTTCTGGCTAGAACTGAATTCAATAAGGGACGCTGAATCAAGAGCTAGAGGATTTTTGGCTAAAGTGGGTCTGATATCCTTTGGCGATGACCTATCTGGAAATTATTCTAGAGGGATGGTCCAGAGGTTAGGTTTTGCCATGTCTATTTCCCATACACCGACTACATTGTTACTGGATGAGCCCTTTACAGGTTTAGATTCAGATGGTATTGCAATAATTGAGAAGTTACTAACCAAGCTCAGGGATGAAAATTGTAGCATTCTCCTAGTTTCGCATGAGAGTCCGTCTTATTCCGATCGGACTGTGGAACTGGATAGGGGTGGAATTTCATGAATCCAATCCAGGTTCTTATCAGAAAGGAATTGAAGGTAGAGTTCCGTTCCCTCCAAGGGCTGGTAGCGTCTGCTATGTTGTCATTCATGATTCTGATGTCGCTTAGATTTTCAGTAATGGACAGCATAATTCTCCAGAATTCCGGCATATTGTGGGCTTCCATTTTATTGACGGGATTGGGTCTTGTAACTCATATATCAACACGAGAATCTGAAAGAGGAACAGTAGACCTGTTGAAATTAGCCCCAATTACTAGATACCAATTATTTCTGGGACGAATGGTCGGTTCATTAGTTCTACTTTGGATTCTTAGCACAATCACTCTTGTTATTTATGTTATTTTGTTTGGAAATCCTTTTGCAGATGACCTACTTCTAGCTTATTTAATTGTTCTGATTGGTTGCATCGGTCTGTCGGCAGTAGGGACACTGGCGGCCAGTTCCGCTACTCCTTTACATGGAGGGTGGATGATTACTTCCCTTTTTGCGATTCCGATTCTGCTTTTTACAGTGATTGAAGCTGCAATAAGATCCACGGATTCATTGATTACAGGTTCCTCCGACTTTGAGTTAGCATTCATGCTTCTAGTCATGTACAATGTTGCGTTTGTAACAGGAGGAGCATGGTTGAGTGAGATTTCAGATTAGTTTCTTTTCAGGTTTAGAGATGCTGAATTAATGCAATATCTCAATCCAGTTAGTTGAGGTCCATCATCAAATAAATGTCCCAAGTGAGATTCACATTTTGAACAAACAACTTCAATACGTTTTATTCCATATGAAACATCTTCTTTTTCATCAATTATTTTATCGTTTGCAGGCTTGAAAAAACTAGGCCATCCTGTTCCAGAATCAAATTTATGTTCGGAATCAAACAAAATTTCGTCACAGCAAGTACAATGATATTTTCCAGATTCATGACAATCCCAATATTCATTATCGAATGGAGGTTCAGTAGCACTACATCGACATACTTGGTACTGTTCTGGTGTGAGCTTATTCTTCCAGTCTTCTTCACTCATCGCGTGACACCATCCTGTAACTGACGACCGATGCACTGAACCCGGAGCCAACCCCAATTCCGATGGAACCGACTAAGCCCATCGGGGGCATTCCAAACCATCCGTAGTAGTACGTGAAAAAATGACGATACCCATTGTACCAACCGAGGCTATTTTCTGTTTTTGATCCATATTATATGATTCCTGTGGATTTCCCGCCTTTTTCAAATGCACTAAGTGCAATGTCTATGTCATCTTTCTCTAGTCCAGCACTCATCATAACTCTAATTCTAGCCTTGTCAGGAGCAACCATTGGGAAAACAATAGGCAATGCAAATACATCTAATTCCAATAATTTTGCGCTCAATTCTTTAGCTTTATGAGACTCACCACACATTACAGGAATAATGGGAGTTTCAGATACGCCAGTATCAAATCCCATTGATTGTACTTCTTTTCTGAAATATTCAGTATTTGACCATAATTTTTCTACATGTTCGGGTTCAGTTTCAAGAACTTCTATGGATGCATTACAAGCCGCAATTGTGGCAGGTGGTGCAGAACCGGACAATAGCATTGTTCTTGATTTATTGAATGCGTAATCCACCATGTGCTTTTCACCTGCAATCAGTCCACCAACAACTCCAAAGGCTTTGGAAAAAGATCCAGATTCCATGTCAACTTCATCCTCTACACCAAAATGAGATCCAATTCCTCTCCCTCCGGCTAAAACACCTTCTCCATGACAGTCATCTATGTATGTCATCGCACCATATTCCCTAGCTAGTTCGGTTATTTCATCAAGTGGTGCAATGTCTCCGTCCATTGAGAATACTCCGTCACTAATTACAAGAGTTTTGGCACATTTTTTTGTCATAGTCTTTAGTTGATCCTCTAGACCGCCCATATCATTGTGCGGATAGATTGTTCGATTTTCCTTTTTAACTCCTGACAATCGCACACCATCTATGATTGACCCATGATTCAATTGATCAGAGATTATTGCGTCGTTTTTTCCGGCTAATTGAGGGATTAAACCTGAATTGACTGCAAATCCAGTTTGATAGTATAACGCAGCTTCTCGATTTTTGAAACGCGCTATGCTTTCTTCCAATTGGTTATGAATATCCATGTTCCCAGCAATCGGTCTGACACTCCCACTTCCAGCCCCATGTGTGTCCACGGCATCCTTTGCAGCCTGCCTTACCTTTGGATGTGTGCTAAGGTTCAGATAATTATTAGCACACAGCATTATTTTTTCACTTCCATCAATTATACATCTAGCTGAGGAGGCGCCTGTAATAACCGGAGGTTTCCAATCAAAACCTTTTGAGACTAGGTCATTGTATTCATCTTTCATCCATTCTGTTGGCGTGGTCATGTTATCCTCTTCAGATTTTCTAGCATGTCATCACTCATTTTCTCAAGATCATAACTTGGTTTCCAACCCCATTCCTCACCTGCTGCAGAATCGTCAATTGAATCAGGCCATGAGTCAGCTATATTCTGTCTAGAATCTGGCTTAAAAGTACACTCAAATCCGGGCATTCGAGCGCTTACGCAATCAGCAAGTTCCTGCGCGGAAAAGCTCATTCCTGCGAAATTAAAGTCAGAATGATGTTTTAGGTTCTCTAAAGGTGCATCCATTAGGTCTAAGGTTCCCTTTATTGCATCAGGCATATACATCATAGGCAGTTTAGTGTCAGCCCTAACAAAGCATTCGTACTTGTTATTCAGCACAGCTTCATAGTATATTTCAACTGCATAGTCTGTGGTCCCACCAGTAGGTCTTGTCTTCCAACTTATGAGGCCAGGATATCTGATGCCCCTTACATCGACCCCGTATTTGTGGAAATAGTAATCGCAAAGCAATTCTCCTGCGACTTTTGTGACTCCATACATAGTAGTTGGTTTCAGAACAGTTTCCTGCGGAGTGTTCTCTAAAGGAGTTCCATGTCCAAAGACGGCGATTGAACTTGGACAGAAAAGACGTTGACCATTGTCTTTTGCTACTTCTAATACATTGTATAATCCATTCAAGTTGACATCATAGCACAACTGAGGGTTTGATTCTCCTGTGGCTGAAAGAATTGCAGCCAAGTGATAAACGGTGTCTATCTGGTAGTCATCTACAATCTTTCGGTACCCTTCTATATCTGTGACGTCACCCATTACACAGGGCCCACCTTCAGCTATATCCTTGGGCATGGGTGTCTTACGTCCCATGGCAACAACATTCTGATTACCAAACTTTTCTCTGAGAGTGGTTGTCAGGTCAGTCCCAATTTGTCCTGCTGCACCTGTAACAAGAATCATCATTACACAACAGATGTATTGCTTTATATTGATTCCCAAAGAGTCATTAAATACGTGTTTCGTGGGATATTATGCGTGATGGCCTTCCAATCATAATTGTTAATCTGAAAACGTACGAGCAAGGTTACGGTGCAGACGGATTTGAACTCTGTAAGATAATGGAAGAGATCTCTATAGAACATAATGTAAACTTAGCCGCAGCAGTTTCGGCTACTGATTTAGTTGATTATAGTGATAATTTGAAAATCCCTATTTTTGCCCAACATATTGATGGGATAAATTATGGTTCACATACAGGTTCAATATTGCCTGAGGCAGTCCGTTATTCAGGAGCAATCGGTACTTTGGTAAATCATGCAGAATGTCAAATGAATTGGGAAGATATTGAGGCTACAATAAGTCGATGTAGAGAACTTGGTCTTTTGACGGTACTTTGTACTGCAGACGTTGAAGCCACAAAACGAGGTGCCGTCCTTGATCCCGATATGCTTGCAGTTGAACCACCTGAATTGATTGGCGGAGAAATTTCAGTTTCTACAGCAAAACCTGAAGTTATTAGGGATTCAGTATCGGCAGTGAATCAAATAAATCCAGGAATTCCGGTTCTTTGTGGAGCAGGAGTTAAGGACCAAGCAGACGTGTCCAAGGCCATCTCACTTGGTTCCAAAGGAATTCTACTTGCATCTGGAGTTGTAAAGTCTTCAGAACCACGTAAAGTATTGATAGATTTAATACAGGGATTATAATCAATTTTATATAGAGGCCGGAGTAGACAACCTCAGGTTGGCTACCGTTTGTGAAAAATACCACATCGTAGGCTTACCTATCCAAAAAGTGGAGTAAAAAAAATGTCGATCGGAATCGAACCTTTAGGAGAGATGGTTCTCATAGAACTAGAACAGGCAGCTGAAAAGACGGACAGTGGATTTATGTTACCAGAAGCAGCCAGAGAGAAAATGAATGTTGGAACAGTTGTTGCAGCAGGTCCAGAGTCTGAGAACGTTAAGGCTGGAGACAAGGTAGTCTACAAGAAATATGCAGGAACAGAATTAACCTGGGGAGATACGGATTACCTATTGGTAAAATCAGAAGATCTTCAGGCAAAAGTCAAGTGAGGTAAAAAATGGCAAAACAGATGATTTATGGTGAAGAAGCAAGAAAGAAGTTATTAGATGGAATAACTGCAGCAACAGACGCAATTAAGGTAACATTAGGACCTAAAGCCAGAACGGTAATATTGGACAAATCTTTTGGAAGTCCAACAATTATCAACGATGGTGTTACTATTGCTAAAGACATAGAATTACCGGATCCTTACGAGAATATGGGTGCTCAATTAGTGAAAGAGGTAGCTATCAAGGCTCAAGATAATGCCGGAGATGGAACATCCACTGCTGCTATCTTAGCACAATCTCTTTCATACTATGGTCTAAGAAATGTGTCAGCAGGAATGTCTCCCGTTAATCTCAAAAGTGGTTTTGACAAAGCGATAGAAATGGTGGTCTCGGAGTTGAAATCAGCATCTAAACCAGTTAAAGAATCAGGAGAAGTTATTGAACAAGTTGCTTCTATTTCAGCTAATAATGATTCCGAAATTGGAAGTTTAATTGCAAGCGCAGTCGAAAAAGTTGGACATGATGGGATTATAACAGTTGAAGAAGCAAAGTCAATGGAGACCAGCCTCAAAGTTGTTGAAGGAATGGAATTCGATAAAGGCTATGTTTCACCCTATATGATCACCGATCGTGAAAAGAGGGAAGCGATATTGGAAAACCCCAAGATCCTATTAACCGATCATACCGTTTCATCGGCACAGGATCTGATTCCAGCACTTGAAGTCGCAGTAAAGCAAACCAAGTCACCACTTTTGATTATCTCTAAAGATTTAGAAGGGGAAGCTCTGGCTACTCTAGTTTTGAACGTTGCTTCCAAAGTCGTTAAGGCCTGTGCAGTAAAAGCACCTGGATTTGGTGATGAGCAAGGCGAGCAATTGGAGGATATAGCAATATTGACTGGTGGGACAGTTATTGTAAAAGATCAAGGTTCTGAATTAAAGGATATCACAGAAGCTCATCTTGGAACGGCAGAGAAAGTCATTATTGGTAAGAACAATACCACGCTTATCTCAGGTGGAGGTTCTAAGAAGGCTATAGATGAAAGGGTCTCTATCCTTAAGAGCCAGTCCAATGTAGCCACCAGTAAGTGGGACAAAGAGAAATTAGACAAACGGATTGGAAGACTAAGTGGAGGCGTCGCAGTCCTTGAGATAGGTGCAGCTACTGAAACCGAGATGAAAGAAAAGAAAGGACGTGTTGATGATGCTTTGAACGCTACTCGTGCAGCAATGGCTGAAGGAGTTGTAGCTGGAGGAGGTGTAGCTCTTTTACGCGCTTCCGAATCATTGGAAAAACTTGCAGGCAAGTTATCCGACGAGGAATCAGTCGGTGTTAAAATTGTGAGAGATGCTCTTGCAATACCATCACGCCAGATAGCAGATAATGCCGGTGAAGACGGTTCTGTTGTTGTATCTAAGATTAGAGAGGGAAAAGGGAATTTTGGATTTAATGCAAGAACAAATACTTACGAAGATTTGATGAAGGCCGGAGTCGTTGATCCCGTGAAAGTCACTCGAAATGCAATTCAAGCTGCTGGTTCTATAGCTGGTTTGATTTTAACTACAGAAACTTTAGTTTGTGACATACCTGAAGAAAATAGTGGAATGCCTGCCATGCCAGATATGGGTGGCATGGGTGGAATGGGCGGCATGATGTAAGGATTTTATCCTCTAATATCAATCAGTCTCTTCAAAACGGCATCCGCGTGACCTTTAGCTTTTACTTTGGTCCAAGCCCCAGCTATGTTTCCATCGGGATCAATCAAATAGGTTGTTCTTACAACACCCATGTATGTTTTACCATACATTGATTTTTCTTGCCAAACGCCGTAATCAGATAGCATGCTCTTTTCACAGTCAGCCAGAAGATCAATCTTCAGTCCATGTTTATCAATAAATTTGCAATGCTTAGCTTCATTATCAGGACTTACACCTAATATCACAGTTTCTTTTTTTTCAAAATCTTTCTTCAACCTTGTAAAATCATTTGCTTCAACAGTACAACCTGGTGTATCATCCCTAGGATAAAAGTAAACTACCAACCATCTACCTGCAAAATCATCTAATCTTACACTATTTCCATTTTGATTAGGCAGGTTAAAGTTTGGTGCTTTGTTTCCTATTTCCAACGTCTTATTCATAAGGGGATATTTCCGTGCTTGCGTTTTGGTCTTTCTTCTCTTTTGCTACCGTATCTTTCTAAGGCGATTAGCAATTCTTTACGCGTATCTCTAGGAAAAATCACTCTGTCAATGTAACCCATTTCAGCAGCTATATATGGAGATGCAAATTTTTCTTTGTATTCCTCTGTCAATTCTTGATGCATTTTCTCAGGATCCTCAGCCTCCTTGATTTTTTTTCTGAAAATAATATTGACGGCACCTTCAGAACCCATTACAGCAATCTCAGCTGTCGGCCAAGCCACATTTAGGTCAGCACGTATGTGTTTTGATGACATAACATCATATGCTCCACCGTAAGCTTTCCTAGTAATCACCGTCAGTTTCGGAACGGATGCCTCGGAAAAGGCATACAGTAATTTGGCTCCATGCCGAATTATACCACCATGTTCTTGTTCAGTCCCTGGTAAAAAACCAGGAACATCGACAAAGGTTACCAAAGGAATGTTGAAAGCGTCACAGAAACGCACGAATCTTGCCGCTTTCGTTGACGCATCAATATCCAGACAACCGGCTAAAACGGACGGTTGATTTGCTACAATACCAACAGGATATCCTCTTAATCTTGCAAAGCCTGTGATAATATTTTTTGCCCAATAAGGTTGTAATTCAAACAAATTTTCGTCAAAAATTAGATTGATCACGTCACGAATATCGTATGGTTCATTAGAATTATCGGGAATAATAGAATCTAATTCTTTTATACTTTCTATTTCATCTTTATTATATTCGATTGTGGGAGCCCCTTCAGCATTGTTTTGAGGGATGTATCCCATTAATTCTCTTAGCGAATCAAATACATCTTCTTCCGATTCACAGGCTAGGTGAGCAACTCCCGATATCGAATTATGAGTCATTGCTCCCCCCAAATCTTCAAACGTTACGTCTTCATGAGTCACTGTTTTAATCACGTCTGGTCCGGTAATGAACATGTGGCTGGTGTTTTTCACCATCAGTGTAAAATCAGTCATTGCTGGGCTGTAAACTGCGCCACCGGCACAGGGTCCTAAGATCAAGGAAAATTGGGGGATTACTCCTGATGAAGTGACATTTCGGTAGAATATCTCAGCATATCCTCCTAAGCTAACAACACCTTCCTGAATTCTGGCACCTCCAGAATCATTGAGTCCAATGACGGGACACCCTGTTTTCGTGGCCATATCCATCACCTTACAGATCTTTTGGGCATGCGCTTCACCCAAGGCACCTCCAAAGACAGTAAAATCTTGTGCAAAGATGTATACTATTCTACCATTTATCGTTCCATGGCCTGTGATCACACCGTCTCCCGCCGGTTTTTTATCTTCAAGACCAAAATTGTTACTTCGATGTTTAACCAGAGCATCCAATTCAACAAAAGAGTCAGAGTCCAATAAAGTGGCAATACGTTCTCGTGCCGTCATCTTTCCGGCCTTCTGTTGTTTTTCAATTCTTTCGGGGTCACCCTCTACAGCTTCTTTGAGTTTCCTTTCAAGACCCTCTATTTTCTCTGGTGTCCCCATCATATGCCCATTGCGGGAGTTCTATAACTTTGTGGGCAGTCCGAAGCACTTAACATCCGGCTTCAATGACCTAATGTGAGTCAAGGCGTTCGTGGCACCCGTGATTTTTATCCGGAAGATATGAGATTACGGAATTGGTTGTTTGACAATTTCACAAATGCGTCTCTTTTACATGGTTTTGAGGAGTATGACGCGCCCGTTTTGGAATATGAAGAATTATACACAAGAAAACAAGGTGAAGAGATAACTCAACAATTGTACAGTTTTCAAGATAAAGGCAACCGTAAGGTTGCATTACGTCCTGAGATGACTCCATCCTTAGCCCGTATGGTAATGGCTCGCGCAGGTGGATTACCAATGCCGATTAAGTGGTTCTCAATTCCCCAATGTTGGCGTTATGAAAGAACACAACGCGGTCGGGGAAGAGAACATTATCAATGGAATGTTGATATTTGGGGAACAACTGAGATTTCTGCAGATGCTGAACTAATATCTGTGCTGGTAACTTTCTTTGAAGGTATTGGATTAACGGCTAAAGATATTGTTATTCGTGTTAGTAGTCGAAAAGTCCTTGAAGAAGTCCTAGGCTCTTTGGATATGGAGGGAGATATCTTTGCTCAGACATGCATTATTGTTGATAAAATGGATAAACTTTCTTCAGATGTAATTGAAGATCAATTGTCTAATTTAGGGCATGATTCAAAAGTGGTTATGACAATTCAAACGGTATTGGGAATCAAGGATATGAATAGTTTAAAAGAAGCATTAAAAGATGAAAGTGTGGCGGTATCTGAACTTAATCTTCTATTTGACGCGATTGATTCATACGGCATATCTGAATGGGTCGAATTCGATGCTTCGATTGTTCGTGGTCTAGCTTACTATACTGGCCCCGTATTCGAGGCTCACGATCGTACAGGGAATCTAAGAGCAATTTGTGGAGGAGGGCGCTATGACAAATTGATTGGCACCCTAGGCGGCAGTGATCTACCTGCTACAGGATTTGGATTCGGAGATATGGTAGTTATGGAACTCCTCGCTGAGAAAGGCCTTCTTCCTGAATTGGGAAGTGAAATCGAAGATGTTGTATTCGGAATGGGAACCGAACTACGCGGTGCAGCAATGCAAGTTGCAGGAGCACTCCGGACCAGTGGGCGTAGCGTTGATCTTGTTCTAGAGGACAA
>Ga0207966_1001613_pt1 | contig 12183 bp, 15 predicted proteins | sample Knorr_S23_td_NAD_FD_185611 | JGI IMG/M metagenome (GOLD analysis project Ga0207966, IMG submission 185611) | Marine microbial communities from Southern Atlantic Ocean transect - Knorr_S23_td_NADW_ad_2500m_LV_B (SPAdes) (version 2) | ecosystem: Environmental > Aquatic > Marine > Oceanic | place... | reverse complement strand
TGTTGAAAAATATTTTGAAAACTCAAAATGTAAAATATGTGGAGTTGTAGTCCAACCACATTTTCAGGGCAATATCAAACTCCCAAAAGAAGAACATTTGGCTAAAGAGCATAGTGATTTAGAATGAACGATGATGAAAAAATCTTAGAATCATAAACTGAATTATATCTGATATAAACAGGTAGGTTAATTGTATGTAATCTGATTATTTCCAGATAGCTGCATCATCATGCTTGTAAATTTCTACATTAATTTGGGTAAGGAGTTTCTTCTTTGATTTGTTTGCCTTTTTTTCATTGCTGTAATCCTTCTTTTCCACTAATTCTTGCAGTCGTATAAGCTGCTCAAGGGTAAAATTTTTGAATTTATTTTTGGAAATCTCCTCAAGAAGCTTTATTCTTTCTTTATCATCGTCAGTGAGTCGGTAATCCATTATTGAAAATAGTTTTAGGCTGATTTTAATTCTTATTGTTTACAAAAATTTAAGAACAGATACCAAAATTGAATATCATGCCTGGAAAGATGCGAGCAATGGTTCTTTCAAAACTTGGCCCAGTTGAGTCAAACCCACTAAAACTTACTGAAATTGATAGGCATGAAATTGCAAACCCCAAAGAAGTTCTGGTAAAGATTGAGGCATGTGGTGTATGTCATTCACAACTACATTCGATAGAAGGAGATTGGGAAGATATTGGAATACCACCTACGTTGCCAACAGTTCCTGGACATGAAATTGTTGGAAAAATTGTAGAGATTGGCAATGATGTTACAAAATTTAAAGTGGGTGAAAGAGTAGGAATAACTCCTCTACTTGGTTCCTGCTTAGATTGTCAATATTGTAATGAAGGTAAAGAATACCTTTGCGAAAACATGGATGTCACTGGGGAATCTCTAAAGGGTGGATACACAGAATACATTACTATATCAGAGGAATTTGCAACCAAAGTTCCTGATACAATGAAGCCTGAATATGCAGCGCCACTATTTTGTGCTGGAATAACAGCCTACAAAGCAGTAAAAGCTGCTGAACCTAAAAAGAATAAAAAAATTGCAGTTTTTGGTATAGGAGGAGTTGGACATATGGCAATACAATTTGCCAAAATTGAAGGATGTGAAGTTAGCGGAGTTTCAAGAAAAGAAAAACATCTTGAAGTAGCAAAAAAACTTGGTGCCGATAATATTTTTGTATATTCATCTAATCAAGAACAGTTTCTGCAAGATCTAAATGAAAAATATGGATTGTTTGATGCTGCCATTGTTTTTGCACCGGTTGATCAAGTGACTGATACTGCAATTAAATCAATCAAAAAGGGAGGAACTGTTGTTATTGCTACAGTTGGTAAGATCCCTAATTTTTTAGCGTTTGAAGAAAAGACAATTAGGGGAACTTTGATAGGCTCACGAAAAGATATGGAAGATGTAATTAAAATTTCAGATGAACATAAACTGGAAGTTGTAACAGAATCTTTTCCATTAGAACAGGCAAACGAAGTTCTGATTAGACTTAAAAATTCAGAAATAGATGCGCGTGCAGTTCTTATTCCTTAAAATACTTGTATCAAATCATGAATTGTGTAAGATGCCATCATACTGATGAGGCTCATGAAACAACAAGTAATGATTCTCTTCTGCAACGTGGAAGATGTATAATACCATCCTGTGACTGTACAAAATTTTCTGATACAATAAAAAAAATTGATGAAGACTTGCTCTAAAAATAGTTCATATATGAAGTAACAAATGATATTCTATGGAAAAGCACATTCCCCTTGATAACACAATAAAGGATCTTGATGACATAATGTCAAGGGTAAACGGTCTTGAAGTTTCATCCACTGATGAATATCAAAGGGCGATGGTAAGCGTACTCAAAACGCTTGTGCAAGGTGAAATAAACCTGTTTAAAGAATTTGAGCACCTCAAAAAGGCAATAGATCTTGTTACTTTGGAAATGTTTAAAATAAAAAATAAAAACTAGTCTTGCTCTGGTTCTGGCTCTGGTTCGATTGTCCGTGCTATGGTAGTTTGTGCGTTTTGAGAATCCTCATTTACTTCGTTACAAACTGGCTTGTATTTGCTAATAATCTTCTTAACCAATTGATTTCGTTGAGATTGACTAGATTCCCACATTGGATAAATTGAAAGATATAGATTTTCTTCCTTGCCGGTATATGATAACCAGCACTTGAATTGACCATTTTTTGTAAAAAAATCCTTAGATTCAGTTTTTTCTGATTCAGCAACATAAATTATATTAAAAACATCCTTGTTTTTAGAAAAAATTATGTATACTACACGATCCATCGGTGGACCCCATTCTGATAATTTTATCGGTCCCAAGAATTCATACTGAAGAATCTGTATAGACAATTCTATTTGTTAACAAGTTCCGCCTTTATTCTTTTTCCATTAGTGCTTAAAATTTATGGCATAAACTGATCTCCTGAAGGATTAAATGCTGCCAGTTAAGATTCAGAGATTGTATGAAAGAGCCTCATCATCAGAGAAAAGTTGGATATGGTATGATAATGGTTGCTGCATCATTGGCTTTAATTGGAATACTTCAGTTATCCATAGGTCCGGATGTTCTTTTTGGGGATGACATACAAAGACAACAACTAGAACTTTTTGAAGATTGTGAGGCGAATGGCTTTCAAGATCCACAATGTGCTAAGTGGTTAGATGAAATGCAGTTACAGGAATGTAGAGAAAACAAGGATGTGGAAAGTTCTGAGTGTCGTAAGTATAGGAATTGGGTAATAACAGATCAGGAACTGGAAGAAATATTAGAAAATGCTAAGAACAACGAATAGATAAATTATAGATAGCCGTTCGAATAATCATCCCACATGTTTTGCTTTGTGGTAAGTTTATTCATTTCATAAAATGCACCAGAAATAATTCCAGCATAGAAAAATGTGTAAAGAAATACCTGTGAATGAGTTGGATCAGTCTGTGTGAGACTAACTGAAACCATCGAAAAGAAAACAAACGTTCCAACAAATGAAATAATTTTACCTAAATAGCCACTTCCCAATCCCACAATTTTTCGAGTGGCAGCTGCCATCAGAACTATACTAGATACAATCATGAAGGTTATTCCACCATTGTATTTGATCAATTGTGTTACTGATTCAACTATATCACCATCAAACAAATTGGTAGGCATCATACTGCCTCCGTGTAATGCAAAATTCACTGAACTGAATAAACCACCAATAACAAAGAAAAACAAAAACAACTTAACAATTCCACGCTTCAGAGGACTTCTTGACTCTGATGGACTCATAACCCGTTCGGTAATCTTCAATCCATAAAGAAATCCGACTATGAATGTTGGGATAAACATAACATATACTGCCATAGGGGTTTCGTTCGTGATGCTCTCAATCATTGGTTGAAATACAACAAACAAGGTTAGAGCAGATATGGCAGATATAGAGAAAATGATAAAAGTAGAATATCTAACAAGTACAGAATCAGATTCATTCGATGCTAACCAATTTGACATGTAAAATGCTTAAAAAATATGGATTAAACGAGAAGTAAAAAAATCATTTAGTCAATTGATCAATTCTGTTTACCTCCACATACATTGTCACAATAAATATGCCTAAAATCCTGAGGTTAATGGGTTTTCGGGCTTGATTATTTCACGAAGAACAATTGTTGCAAATGAACCCCTAGAAAGCGAAAATGATACAGTGCCATCTTTCATTATGTAATCATCACATTTTATGGAGGAATTTCTGAACCCGCCCTCACTGCTTATTTCTTGTATCTCTTTAGAGAAAAAATCTTTATGCGTAATTCCCTCGTCACGTAAAATCTTTTCAATGTAATAATGGAAACGGGTTTTTTTATAATACGAGTAACCAACAAATGGAATAGCTAATCTTTGTGAAGGATCATTTTCAAATTTTCCTAATTCCCCATTTTTACTGTAACAAACATCATCAGATTGTGGAAAAAATAATTCTTCGCCAGCATCTAAAGACATGCTCAATGTATGATTAAAAATATACGATTGGTATGACTGAACAAAAAATCGTCTGATTGATAATGGTAAAGCGCGTAAAGTCTTAACTGGATCACCGTGTTCTATCATTTCCTTTAATGCAATCTTTTCAAGATCCATGCCATTCGGAATTATTTTTATGGCTTCAGGATATTTCGTTACATCAGACATTAATTCTCGCAGTTTGGTATTTTCGACTTTATCATATTCAGAAGTATAAGAAAGCAAAAGATCAACTGCGCCAGCAAAGTCTTTTTGTATTATCGATCTTCCTATTAGATGCGTCACAGGTCTGCGCGAACCAAATCTTTGATAACCATAAAAATTTAAAATTTTATCAAATTCGCTGAACTTTACTAGTTCGTTTGATGCCCCGTCAATTCTTATCTGAAAATTGTTACCAATCATTTCTTTTTTTGATAATACTTTATCCGTAAACCCAACTTTTTTTAGATTGTATTTTGACTCACTTACTTCAAAATGCTTATTAGTTTTATATGTGGTAAATACAAACTGTTCTGTTACTGCAGAAGCATCCTTGAGACCAAGGGATTTTAATCTAATTCCATGCTTTTTAAAAATCTCATTTAGGGCATGTGTTGTATCAATTCCTTTTTTTTGTAATTTGTAAACAGCAAAACCACTGTCTGAACATATCTTAGAATTAGCCTTTTCCGTTATTAATTCTGAAACGACAAAATCTTCTTTTTGCTTTCGTATCGTTCCCCCACATCCGGGAAAATTTGTCGTATATGCTAATATTCCAATCTCAGAATCTATTTTTGGAATCACACTATTTTCACTATGATAAACTGAGAAACAGCAATGTCATCAGTATACCCACCAAGAAGAACCTTATGTGTGCCTGATAATGCGTGTTCACTTGCAGTAATTTCTACTGAGATAGCTGTTACTTGATCAGAGAGTGAAAAATTATTTAATTCAGGTTTGATGGTTATGTCTGAAAATGTAGACGTAAAGGAATAATTTACATTAATAGATTGCACAATGTGTTGACTGTGTGTTTTGGTTACTTGGAGTGTAACCACTGCTGTTTCACCTTTCTTCAATGTGATTTCTTTTGTGTCAATATCAATAGAGAAGGGAAGTGGAATTGATGTATCTACAACTCCAATATTATTTTCAACCCACTCAGTAAACCAAATTTTTTTACCATCAACTGCAAAATCAAAGACTTGGGCAACCCCACAATACTCAATTCCTTCACAATCAGCCCAATTTGGGTTTCTTGAAGGAACTGTATATTCCACCAATGTTTCAGAGGATGGATTAAACACGCCAATTCTGTTTGCGTTATGTTCATTCATAATGAGATTGCCATCAGAATGTTCAATCCAGTATGGATTTGACACTGGATTTTTACCAAAATTGCCGTAAGAATCGATGGTTGGTATAGATGTGACATATTTTGTAAATTCTTCTGTTTTAGGATCAAAGCTGAAAAAGTAATTGCTTGATGTGTCAGCTATCCATATATTTTTCTCTGGTCCAACTGCAACACCATTAGGTGTTGTAAGCCCAACTGGGAAATTATACCACTCGATAAAATCTTGTAAAAGAAGACCTTGAGTCACTTCACCTTTCGCTGATTCATATTCATACCCAGGATAATCAAACTTGACTAGAATTCCCTGTCCACTTGGAACCCAATTTGTATACCAAACATTTTTGTCCGAATCAATTGCAAAGTCACTAGTTACAGCACCCTCCATTACGGAAGGTATTGCATAATGTCTTAATCCTTGTCTATCTTGTGCATAATCCAGAAAAGAAAGCTTACCGCCAGTAAAATCATTAATTATGATTTTTGACCCGTCGATTACTAATTTTTGTGGAAGTGATCTGCTTTCGTCTATCTGTGTATAAGAAATTCTATCGTATGATTCTGAATCAATTGAAAATTTCCATATTGCATCTGTTCTCTCCTCAGTGAACCAGATACTACCATCAGGAAAAGCATCCATGCCCCACATCATAGAACGTAATTTTTCTGGCACTGCCTTATTTTTAATTGCATTTAGCATGAATTGTTTTTCTATATTTTCCCACACTGGATTTGCATATTCAGTAAATGTCTCTGTTAGCGGATCAAATTTTGCAACTTTACCAGTACCTGTTTCTGCAAACCATACTATACCGTTATAATCCACAGTTATTGCAAGAGGTTGTGTACATGCAGTAGGTATTTTGTATTCTTTTACATATTCATTTGACATTGCATATTCATTTGTTGAACAAAATTGCAGAGCCTGATCACCACTATATCCAAGTTCAAGTCCAAGTGCATCAAACTCTTCGTCGGTTAGTTCATCCATATTAACAGTTGAATCTCCAAACCATTGTGCAGGATTTATCGCTATTGTAACTCCAGAACTTAGCATAATTCCTGCAACAACTAGAAAAAAGATAATTCCTTTTTTTCTTGTTTTCACAGGGAAAATTCTAAACTTCCATGTTATATCTGATTGCTATCAGTGTCACAAAAGTTTTAAATCGCCAGTAATCTTATCGATTTTTTCTTCAGGTGCAGGGCCTATGGATATGCAAGTTATTGTTCCAGGAGCAATCTGCGTATGACCTGCATCAGTTACCTCAGACCAAGGTAAACCGAATTCAATTGCATCTTGTTTAACATGCTCAAGTTCTTTTAGATTTAGAACTTTGAGTACAACCTTTTCTTGTCCTTTCCACCACTCTGAAAACCAATCAGGATTAGATTTTCTAACGTGCTCAGCACCTAATACACATGCATGACCAACTTGGGCAGCAATCTTCCCTTTTCCCATATCAAGATCAGTTCTAACTACAATAACCTGTTTTATCGTCATACTCATACAGGAATTGTGTGTTATGAAAAACTTTGCAATTCATTCGAAACATAATTGTATTAATGTGCATTTGTAGTCAATATGGAAGATTATGATGTGGTAATCGCAGGTGGTAGCATTTCTGGGTTAATATCATCTAGGGAGATAGCAAAAAAAGGGTATAGAACTTTAGTTCTAGAGGAAGGATTTGAGGTTGGAACACCTGATCACTGTGGTGGTTTAGTAAGCAAATCTGCGTTACATGACTTAGGAATACAGCCAACGCAAAAAACGTTTGATTCAGTGATTAATTCAGCACTAATTTTTTCTCCAAATGGAAAACAGGTTGAAATTGATTCAAAGAAACAGGAAGTTGTTGCTGTTAATAGAAGAGAGCTTGATAAACAAATAGCGTTACAGGCTCAACAAGCTGGCGCTGAAATTAGGGTTAAAACAAGTTTCAAAGAAAAAACCAAACGCGGTGTTAGAACATCAGTTGGTGAGATTGGCTGTAGAATTTTGATTGACTGTAGAGGAGTAGGCGCATTGGTAAATAACGATAGAGATGGAGTATTGCTATCTGCGCAATATGAGATCTATGCAGATTGGATAACGAATGGTAGAGTTGAAGTATACTTTGATCAAATAAAATATCCTGGGTTTTTTGCTTGGATAATTCCAACTGGACATGGAGTAGGTAAAGTGGGCGTTGCTGGAAGAGAGATTAACGTGTCCGATGCAATGGAGCAATTTTTAAGAAGCAAAGGAAGGTATTCAACTATAAGAAAAATTTTTGCGCCAATATGGATTAAAGGTCCTATCAAGAATTTTGTTTCTAAAGATGTTGTAATAGTGGGTGATGCAGCAGGACAATCAAAACCAACTACTGCAGGTGGAATTTATTCTTGCGGAATGGGTGGAGTTTTAGCTGGAAATGCAATCACAAAATATTTGGAAACAAATGAATATTCCCATCTTCAGCAATACCAAAAATTTTGGCATGATAAATTCGGTAAAGAATTTGAAAAACAACGTAAGGCTAGAAAAATTCTTGAAAAAGTTGATAACAAAACAATTGACATGATTTTTGATAGAATAACACCAGAGATCGTATCTGAGATTTCAAGTAAAGAAGATTTTGACTTTCATGCAACATCTATTGTAAAATTACTTGGTGTGCGTACGTCTCTAAGTACTGCCCAGAATATTATGAGTGCAGAAATCAAACGTCTATTAACAAGTCATTCACATACAGAGGCGAGCAAGGTATAAATTCAATTGATAGACAGCGACTTGTATATGTCAACAAATCTTGAATTACCTATGTGTAGTTGTTGCCACAGACACATTATGCCTAATGATAAATGTGTAAAATTTGATTGTCCAAATTGTGATAATGGTGATCTTATTTGGCGATGCGAAAGTTGTAGAGTTGCAGTAAGAAATTATACATGTTCATCCTGTAACTTTCAAGGACCTTAAAAATTGGCACAGTTATTATTGATTACAAAAATCCTACCTACTGGGATAGAAGTTGATTTGGACAAAGTTGCACAAACTATCAAAGGATCATTAAAAGATGGTATACAACTGAAAAATCACCAATTAGAACCACTTGCTTTTGGTTTACATTTTATCAAAGCAGAATTTGTTTTAGATGATAAAGAAGGCCAGATGGATTCACTAGAAAATGCGGTAAAAAATGTAGTAGGAGTTAGTGAATTTGAAGTTCTGAACATGAGTAGGATGTCAGTAGATATGAAATAGGTGATTTCTTGTCTAATGAAAAAAATCTATTACAAATGAGAGTGAATGAATCTAAGCAAAGAGATGTTGGGAAAAGAAGAGCTAGGATAGGTCACCATGCTATGGACTACTTGAATGTTTCACCAGGTGACGTTATTGAAATAAAGGGAACTAGGATAAGTTGTGCCATTGTATGGCCATCTGATGAAGATGAAAAAAATCCAGATTCTGTTCGTGTAGATGGTCAAACAAGAAAAAATATCGGTGCAGGACTTGGCGATGTAGTTTATGTGAAAAAAGTTAAGGTAAAAACTGCAAAGTCAGTTAAACTCATGCCAGTAAATGATGTAGTAACTATAGACAAGGAATTTACTGACTTTGTTAAAAATAGACTGAAAGGATTGCCATTAACTATGGGCGATGAGATTTCAGTGATGATCCTAGGGAACTCGATGGAGTTTAAGGTTAGCAAGTGTGCACCAAAGGGAATTGTTAAGATTGAGCGCTCTTCACTTCTAAAAATACTTTCTGAGACTGCAAGTGACAAGAGAACTCGTATCACATATGAGGAAGTTGGTGGATTGGGAGATGAAATTAAGGCAATGCGTGAAATTGTTGAACTGCCATTAAGACACCCAGAACTTTTCAGTAGGTTAGGTGTTGAACCTCATAGTGGTGTGTTACTCTATGGACCACCTGGTTGTGGTAAAACACTTCTTGCTAGAGTCATTGCAAGCGAATCTGATGCTAACATGTATTTGATTAATGGACCTGAGATCATGAACAAATACTATGGAGAAACAGAAGCCAAGCTTAGAGATATATTCAAAGAAGCAAAAGACAACTCTCCCAGCATTATATTTATCGATGAAATTGATGCGATTGCACCAAAGCGAGAAGAGGTTTATGGTGATGTTGAGAAACGTGTAGTTGCACAACTTTTAGCGCTTATGGATGGATTAACTGAAAGGGGTAATGTCATTGTACTTGGCGCATCAAACCGTCCTGATAGTGTGGACCCTGCGTTACGAAGACCTGGAAGATTTGATAGGGAGGTAGAAATCTCTGTTCCCAATACAGATGGAAGATTAGAAGTTTTACAAATACATACACGTGGAATGCCTCTTGCGACAGACATTGATTTGATAAACTTAGCAAATGAGCTTCATGGTTACACAGGAGCTGATATCAAATCGTTATGTAGAGAAAGTGCCATAAAGGCAATACGACGTTATCTACCAGAAATTGATCTTGAAAACGAGCGTATACCATCAAAGATATTGCAATCAATGGAAATAAAAGCACGTGACTTTTACGATGCAACACTTGAAGTAATTCCAACTGCCATGCGTGAGTTTTATGTTGAAAGAGCAAAAGTTTGGTGGAGCAACGTGGGTGGATTAAACAACGAGAAAAAAATATTGAAGGATAATATGGTTGCAGCTATCAATGAACCTAACAAATTCAAAAAGATGGGTGTAAAACCACCGAAAGGTGTGTTACTCTATGGACCACCTGGTTGTGGTAAAACACTTCTTGCTAGAGCATTAGCCGCTGAATGTGGTGCAAATATGATTCTTGTTAGGGGTCCAGAAATATTATCAAAATGGGTTGGTGAGTCAGAGAAGGCAATTAGGGAAATTTTTCGGAAAGCTAAAGCATCGGCACCTTGTGTTATTATTTTTGATGAGCTTGATTCACTTGCAAAATCTAAAATTAAAAATGAAACAGACCGTGGTGAAACAATACTTAGCCAGATGTTAACTGAAATGGAAGACGCTGGAACGTCAAATATAGTAATAGTTGGGATTACAAACAGACCTGACTTGATTGATAATTCGATGTTGCGTAATGGTAGACTAGATGTTGTTTTGTTTGTTCAGCCACCAGATGAAAAAAGTAGATTGGATATAATTAAGATATTAGTAGATGGTATGCCACTTGCTAGCGATATTAACTTGAATGAAATTGCAGTGTCTACGCAAAACTATACTGGAGCTGACCTAGCGTCACTATGCAGGGAAGCAGCTGTTAATGCGATGCAAAGAGATTCATCAAAAATAAGCAGTAATGATTTTGTCATAGGGTTAAAAAGAGTTAGACCGTCAATCACTAAAGAGATCGACAAGTGGTATAGTGATATTAAGGCTGAAGTTTCAAATGTAATTCCCAAATCTACTGGTGATACATTTTACCGATAAAATTGACTACAAAATACAAGAATATAGTAATGGAAAAAATTAAAGAGTCTGGTTCTATTACTGATAAAACCCTTGCTAGAAGTATAGCAAAAGATGGTTACAACATGCCAGATGATCTTTTCAATAAAACATTACTTGATATGGAAATAATGGGATTAGTTACTGTTAATTGGCTTAGTAAGGATACACGTAGAATAGAGATTATTTCGATCCAAACGGAAGAGGACGAAGTTGAAGCACAAAACAAAAAAACATTAGAAAAGGATTATGAGAATAGTTTTCCTGAATCTAATAGTGGTGTTTAACTAAAATCTGAAGTGAAAAGCTGCATCTAGTGCAATTCCTATAAAAATGATAGTAAGGTAAGGAGCTGTTACTTTGTATGCCTTCCATGCAAAATCTGATGTTGGTGTTTTTGTTAGCTTGTAATGATATACTAACATAAGACCTCCTGAAATGACAGCAATTACGGTATAAACAATACCCATACCAAATGCATACAACATCAACGAATATGGTAAAAGTATAATCGTATTTGCAAGAATATATTTTGACGTTCTTTCCATACCAATCAATACAGGTAGCATTGGGATGTTTGCTTCTGCATAATCATCACGTAATTTCATTGCAAGACACCAAAAATGTGATGGTGTCCATACAAAAACTAAAAATCCTATTAAGAATCCTAAAATATCAATCGACCCAGTAGCTGCGGACCATCCAGCCATGGACGCAGCGCTACCAGCAAAGCCACCTATTACAATATTTGAGGAATTCAGACGTTTGAGCCATACTGTGTATATTATAACGTAAAAGAAAATTCCTAATGCAATAAAGAAAGTACATAGATAGTTTAACGTTAAGGCTGCATAAATAACAGAAACTGCACTTATGCCAAGTCCATAAATGAGAATTGTTGTATCCTTACTTCTGCCTGATGGTATAGGTCTATTACTTGTCCGCTTCATTTTTGAATCTATATCTCTGTCATAATAGTGGTTGAGGGCACTTGAGCCAGCTGAAGCAAGCGATCCCGCAATTATAATATGTAAAATTTCTAAATAGCCTATCTCAGGACCTACAAGTTTACTCCCAGCATACATAGATGTAACAGCGGTTATAACAAGTAGAACTATTATTCTGGGCTTTGAAACCTCGAATATCTCTTTTAATGCCAACTATTGTTGACGTTAGTATATGTGATTTAATTTATTCGAATCGATCAACCTGCTGCAAAACGATTAATTATCTAGCATATTCCAACAAGCATAATTGAGTAATTGGGAATTAGTTATGCCCGGTGGTGGGCTTACTGCTATTGGATTGGCCGGTATAGTTCTATCCTATTCAGGAATAGCCCATACCTTTGTTGATGGATTGCATGCACTTA
>Ga0207966_1001607_pt1 | contig 12205 bp, 13 predicted proteins | sample Knorr_S23_td_NAD_FD_185611 | JGI IMG/M metagenome (GOLD analysis project Ga0207966, IMG submission 185611) | Marine microbial communities from Southern Atlantic Ocean transect - Knorr_S23_td_NADW_ad_2500m_LV_B (SPAdes) (version 2) | ecosystem: Environmental > Aquatic > Marine > Oceanic | place... | reverse complement strand
TTTTTTTTTTAAAAAGTTTTATTAAATAAAAATAAAAAAAAATTAATGAAAAAAAAAATTAACAATCTAAATTTTTTCTTTTTATTTTCATGCTCAATTATTTTACTAGTTGTATATTATTTAGAATACTTTTTGGATTTAAAACCATGTATTTTATGTATTTATCAAAGGATTCCATATTTTTTTGCTATATTTTTAGCAATAATTTTTTTATTTCTAGAAGATTATAAGTTTCAAAAGATATTTTATTATTTATATTCTATAACTTTTTTATCAAGTTTACTGTTAGCAATTTATCACTTTGGAATTGAAAATAATTTTTGGAGTGCTTTTACTAATTGTGAAATAAATGATTCATATATAAAAGATAAATCAAACCTAAAAGAATATTTATTAGAAAAAGAATTTGTTTCGTGTAGCAAAGTAAATTTTAGTTTATTAGGTATATCTCTTGTTGGTTACAATATAATTATTTCATTATTTTTATTAATTTTATCACTCTTAAAATTAAGAAAAAATTAGTTGTAGCAGGAATAAACAAAAATTTTTTAATTCTTTTTAAGGCTGTAGTTCACTATCCCAATATAAATAATCTTTCCAACTTTCATGAAGATAATTTGGAGGATATTTTTTTATTTTTTCCTGTAAAAATGAAATAGTGGGTTCAATTGGTTGTTTATTAGCTAATAATTTTGCTTCTTCTAATGTTTTATTTCCTTTTGATGTATTACATCCAGAACATGCAGTTATAACATTTTCCCAAATTGTTTTTCCACCATGAGACTTAGGAATAATATGATCGTATGTAAGGTTGTTTTCACTAGAGCAATATTGGCATTTAAATTCATCTCTTAAAAAAACATTAAAACGAGTAAATGCGGGTTTTCTAGAACAAACAACAAATTGTTTTAATGCAATTACACTTGGAATTTTAATTGATAAGGAAGGCGATCTTGCAATTTCATTATATTCTGAAACAACACTAACTTTTTCTAAAAAAACTGCTTTAATAGTATCTTTCCAATCCCAAACTGATAGAGGGAAATAACTTAAAGGCTTATAGTCAGCATTGAGAACTAATGTTTTAAAATAAATATTCATAAAAAATAAATTATAATTTATTTATTTTCTTCCAAGATTCTTTTATCATTTTACCAAATATTTAACAAGGAACTTTTCGCCTATTTCCATTCCTTGATTATTTATGCTATGGCCTAAATTTTGGATTAAATGAGTTTCAACTAAAAAATTATTTTCTTTTAAAATTACTTTGGTTGTTTCCATCATTTTTTTTGGCACAATATCATCATCTATTCCATGAATTAAACATATATTTGGCTTAGAGTTAATGGTAATTTTTCCACTTTTAGTCAATATAATTCCACCTGAATATCCCAGTATACCCTTAATTTTTTTATTTATTGATAGTCCTATATTGAGTGCCACCATAGTTCCTTGGCTAAAACCAACTAAAACTAAATTTTCAAATATAAGTTTGCTGTCAGATAATTTTTTTTCTAAAAAATTTATAATCATAGGTTTAATATGGTCTATTTCACTTAGTATTCTTGTCTGGTCTCTATCTTCTAGACTAAACCATTGTCGTCCTGAAGGTCCTAATGCATAAAAAAAAGGAGCGTTTAATGAATAAAACTGAGTCTTATTAAGTTTTGTTGACCAATATTTTGCTAGTGGTATTAAATCAAAAGCATCAGCTCCAATGCCATGCATTAACACAACTATCGAATGTGGTTGAAAGCTTTCTTTAGGATATTTTTCATATTGAAGTTCTTCCATGAGAAAAAAAATCAATTTATTTTGTAATCTTTTAGAATTTTGATATCATTATTAATATTCAATAAACGATTTAACTTTTTTGAAATTATAATTCTTTTTTTTAATGCATAATGAATTATAACCAATGCACTATCAAACTTAAATCTTCTAGAAGTTTTTATAATCTTTAATATTTTATCTAAGGGCCACAAATAAAATCTTTTAATTTCGCCGTCCTGATTCTTTGGAATAAAATAATTAGATAATTCTAAATCATAACAAAAAATAATGAACCTGCTTAAACCCAGCTTAGCTTCAACGTTATAGGAAATAGTTCCTATATATTTTGCCTTACTAATAAAATTTTTTTGTATACCAGCTTCTTCATAGGATTCTTTAATCAAATTTTTTTTTATATTAACTCCATATGGCAAACCTCCAGCAGTAATTTGGTCAAGTGCATTTGGGAAATTTCCTTTATCAGATCTTTTTCCAACCCACATAAAAAGTTTACTTTTATTTCTCACAATACCATTCAGGTGTGTTCCAAAAAACTGAATACCAAAAAATGGCCCAAATGCTCTTTGTATTTTTAGTAAAGGCCTTAATTTAAACAAATGAAAAACTGGAAAAAATTCCCTATGTTTAGATTTAATTATCTTTTGTTTAACTAAATATTTAAAAATTTTATTTATAGCCAGAGTTCTTTTATTAAAACTGCTAAATTTTATATCTAAAAATACTTTTTGATTATCAAATTTTAAAATATTAGAAAATTTTTTAATTAAATTTAAATTTTTTTTTTTTATATATCCAACATGAAAATTATTTACATAAAATTTAAAAAAATTTATTTTATTAAATGTATTACATTCATTTATTCTTCTCTGAAATGTCATTGTTTTAAAAACAGAAAAAATTAATAATTTTTTTCTAAAATTTTTACAAAATCATCCATTATAAAATTAATATTGTAGTTTTTAGGTGTATAAATTCTTGAAACACCGAGTTTGAGCATTTTTTTTTCATCTTCAGGAGGAATTATTCCACCTACAACTAATGGAATTTTTGAAAGATTGTTTTTTTTCATTAATTTAATAACTTCCATGGTTATAGATAAATGGGATCCTGACAAAATTGACAAGGCAATCATATGAACACTTTCTTCTATAGCTGTATTTATAATTTGTTTAGGAGTAAGTCTAATACCTTCATATACTACTTCCATACCTATATCTCTAGCTGCAACAGCTATTTGTTCTGCACCACTAGAATGTCCGTCAAGTCCTGGTTTGCCTATTAATAATTTTATTCTTCTATTTAATTTTGAAGAAATTTTGTTAACTCTTTCATTTATTCTTTTAGAAGGTGCATGAGATTGGCTAGTGGATTTACCTACACCTGTAGGAGCTCTATATTCTCCAAAGACTTTTCTTAAAGTGTCTGCCCACTCCCCAGTTGTAACTCCTGCATGTGCACAATTAATTGATAACTCCATAATATTTTTGCCTTCTCTAGCGGCATACTTTAATTGTTTCAAGGTATCCTGACATTTTTTAAAATTTCTTTTTTTTCTCCAAATTTTTAACTTCTGTATTTGTTTATTTTCAGATTTTGGATTAATTTTCATAAATCCTTTTTTGTCAGCCGTTAAAGGAGAATTTTCGGTTTCTACAAATTTATTAACACCTACTACTATTTGATCTCCACTTTCAATAGATTCGACTCTTTTTGACATAGATTTCACTAAATTTTGTTTCATATAACTATTTTCTATCGATGTTACAGCCCCACCCATTCTTTCAATATTTTTAAGTTCTTTTTTAACATTTTTGATAATTGTTTGTACTTTTAAGTCTATTACCTTGGAACCGTTAAAAATATCCTCAAACTCTAACAAGTCTGTTTCATGTGCTACTATCTGTTGTAATCTTATGCTCCACTGCTGGTCCCATGGTCTAGGTAATCCCAATGCTTCATTCCATGCCGGTAATTGAACAGCTCTTGCTCTAGCATCTTTTGATAAAACAACGGCTAACATTTCTATTAATATACGATAGACATTATTTTCAGGTTGTTGTTCAGTAAGACCCAAAGAATTAACTTGAACGCCATATCTCAATCTTTTATATTTCTTATTTTTTATTCCATATTTTTTTGAACAAATTTCATCCCATAAACTTACCATCGCTCGCATTTTACACATTTCAGTTAAAAATTTAATTCCAGCATTAACAAAAAAGCTGATTCGCCCTACAACTTTTGGAAAATCTTTTTTTGGAACTTGTCCATATTTTTTTACATTATCCAAAACTTCACATGCGTTTGAAAGAACATAAGATAATTCTTGCTCTGGTGTTGCGCCTACTTCTTGAAGATGATATGAACATACGTTTATAGGATTCCACTTGGGTATTTCTTTATAAGTAAAAGAAATAATATCAGAAGTTAATCTCATGCTTTCTTTTGGAGGAAAAATATATGTACCTCTAGAAAGGTATTCTTTAATAATATCATTTTGGGTTGTGCCTTGAAGGTCTTTTCTTTTGTATCCTTGTTTTTCAGCAGCAGCAATATAAAGAGAAAGCAACCAGGCTGCTGTAGCATTAATTGTCATAGAAGTGTTCATTTTTCCAATTGGAATTTCATCAAATAATTCCAACATGTCTCCTAAATGAGAAATTGGAACTCCAACTTTTCCCACTTCTCCTTTTGCTAAAACATGATCAGAGTCATAGCCTGTTTGAGTAGGTAAATCAAAAGCAACTGAGAGACCTGTTTGCCCTTTTTTCAAATTTTCTCTATATAATTTATTTGATTCTTTAGCCGAAGAATGACCAGAATATGTTCTAATTAACCATTCTTTATCTTTAATAGATTTATGAAAATTTTTATTTTTTTTTCTTCTTAAATTCATATCTTATCTTTTGTGATAAAAAAAAATATATATAGTTATAAAAAAAATTTTTATTAGGCTTTATATTTAATTTATTATATTAAAGAAAAAAATGCAGGATAAAAAAGATTTATATGAAATAGGGGAAATACCTCCATTAGGCCATATACCTAAACAAATGTATGCTTGGTTAATTCGACAGGAACGTCATGGTGAGCCTCGAGACGCAATGAAAATTGAAATCGTTGATGCTCCGAAAATTGGAGAAAATGATGTCTTAGTAATGGTTATGGCAGCAGGAGTAAATTACAATGGGGTATGGGCATCTTTAGGAAAACCAGTTTCACCATTTGATTATCATAAAGCAGATTTTCATATAGCCGGTTCAGATGCATCAGGAATTATTTGGGCAGTTGGTCCAAATGTTAAAAGATGGAAAGTGGGAGATGAAGTTGTAATTCATTGTAATCAAGTTGATGGAGATGATGAAGAATGTAATGGTGGCGACCCTATGCTCTCTAGTTCTCAAAAAATTTGGGGATATGAAACACCTGATGGATCTTTTGCCCAATTTACTGCAGTGCAACAACAACAAATAATGCACAGACCTAAACACTTAACATGGGAAGAAAGTGGATGTTATGTTCTTTGTTTAGCTACTGCATATAGAATGCTTTATGGACATCAACCGCATACTTTAAAACCAGGTCAAAATGTTTTGGTATGGGGAGCTAGCGGAGGTTTAGGTGTTTTTGCTACACAATTAATAAAACATGCAGGCGCAAATGCAATAGGGGTTGTATCAAGTGATGATAAAATTAATTATGTAAAAAAACTTGGCGCAGTAGGTGCAATCAATAGAAAAAATTTTCAATGTTGGGGGGAGTTACCAAATGTAGATAATATTAAAGCTTATACAGAATATTCAGATAAAGTTAAAGAGTTTGGAAAAGCGATTTGGGAATTTACTGGAAAAGGTATTTCGGTTGATACAGTTTTTGAACATCCTGGCGGACAAACTTTTCCTGTTTCATGTTTTGTTGTAAAAAGAGGGGGAATGGTCGTTTATTGTGCAGCAACATCAGGTTACAATTTAACATTTGATGCCAGATATGGATGGATGCATCAAAAAAGAATTCAAGGTAGTCATTTTGCTACATTAAAACAAGCTTATGAAGCAAATAATTTAGTAATTAACAAAAAAATTCAACCATGTATGTCGGAAGTATTAATGTGGGATAAAATACCAGAAGCTCATATGAAAATTAGAGAAAATAAACATAAACCTGGAAATATAGCTGTGCTAGTTCAAGCAAAGAAAGCTGGTTTGAAAACTGTATAACAATATATTATTAATACAATGGCCAATACCGCTGAAGAAGCAAAAGTTAATAATCAAATAATTGAAAATCTTTTTAATAAATGTGAAGCATCGATAAAAGCTTTTGACAATTTAATAGAAAAAGCAAAAAACTTGACGAAAAAAAAGATTGTTAAAGATGGTTCTATCGATAATGCACTTTTAGAAAAAGAGCAATTTCTTTGTCATGGATTTTCCTGGTTAGCATCATATAATTTTGCTCTAAGAGAAATTCTGAACTGGGCAAAAAATCTTGAAAAAAATAAAAAAAGTTTCGATCTTGAAAAATTAATTTTACAATCTGCCTTTGGTGAATATTTATCCCAAATCATTGGCGGTATATCAATGTGTCAAACTGAAATAATCAGAGCAGGTGATTTTGGCCTAACAGATGAAGATATAAATGCTTTTTTAATAGATGAGGTAAAAGGTCTTATAAAATATGGAAATACAAACGACGTTAGAATGCAAATTGCTAAACATATTGTAGATAATAATTATGGAAATGTTGGGTTAGAAGATGAAACGCTTGAAATGATAAAAGATCAATTTAAAAAATTTTCAGAAGATCAAGTTTTACCTTATGCACATGAATGGCATTTAAAAGATGAATTAATACCTATGGAAATAATTAAACAAATGGCAGATTTAGGAGTTTTTGGACTAACAATACCAGAAGAATTTGGTGGCCTTGGAATGAAAAAAATAGCAATGTGCGTTGTTACAGAAGAGTTAAGTCGTGGATATATAGGAATAGGTTCAATTGGCACCCGTGCAGAAATAGCAGCAGAATTGATAAAATTAGGTGGAAGAGATGAACAAAAGAAAAAATGGTTACCAAAGATAGCCTCGGGTGAAATTTTGCCAACTGCTGTGTTTAGTGAACCCAATACCGGATCTGATTTAGGAAGTTTAAAGACTAGAGCTGTTAAAGAAGGAAACGTTTATAAAATTACTGGAAATAAAACATGGATTACTCATGGAGCAAGAACAGATATAATGACAATGATGGTTAGAACTAATCCTAATGAAAAGGGATACAAGGGGTTAAGTATAATTTTAGCAGAAAAACCAAGAGGTACAGATAAAGAACCTTTTCCAGCAAAAGGAATGAGCGGAAGTGAAATTGAAGTTTTAGGATATAGGGGTATGAAAGAATATGAAATTGCTTTCGATAATTTTGAAACAAAATCAGAAAATTTGTTAGGTAGTGAGGAAGGTAAAGGTTTTAAACAATTAATGGAAACTTTTGAATCTGCAAGAATTCAAACTGCAGCGCGAGCTATCGGTCTAGCACAAAGTGCTCTTGAAATTGGTTTACAATATTCTCAAGAAAGGGAACAGTTTGGTAAAAAAATATTTTTTTTTCCTAGAATAGCATCTAAATTAGCTTGGATGACTGTTGAAACTATGATTGCTCGTCAAATAACTTATTTCTCAGCAAAGCAAAAAGATTTAGGTAAAAGATGTGATATCGAAGCTGGAATGGCTAAGCTATTAGCGGCTAGAGTTGCTTGGTCAAATGCAGATAATGCTGTGCAAATTCATGGCGGTAATGGCTATGCTTTAGAATATCCAATAAGTAGAATATTATGTGATGCAAGAGTGTTAAATATTTTTGAAGGCACTGCAGAAATTCAAGCACAAGTAATTGCAAAAGGCTTATTAAGTTAATAAATAACAAATGGATTTTTTTTCAAAAGTTATACCAATAATGATTATAGTTGGATTAATTCTAACTTTTATCGTACTAATTATTGGTTTAATATCCATGCTTTCAAAAGGAGATTTCAATAAAAAATATTCCAATAAATTAATGAGACTACGTGTTTTAGTGCAAGGTATAATTATATTAATTTTTTCTATTGTTCTTTTGGTAAATTTTTTAAAATAAATAGTACTTTTGGTAAAATTAAATAAAATCTATACGCGAAAAGGTGATAAAGGGTCAACATCTCTAGGAGATGGCAAAAAAGTTTTAAAACACTCAATAAGAGTAGAGGCATATGGAACAGTGGATGAAGCTAATGCCTTTATAGGTTTGGTAATATTAAAATCAAGTAAACAAATAAAAAAAATTCTTTTAAAAATACAAAATGATCTTTTTGATTTAGGAGCTGATTTGTGTACTCCAGAAAAAAAAAATATTAAAAAATTAAAGATTACATTAAATCATATTCGTTTTATTGAAACAAAGATTGATTTTTATAATAAATCATTATCACCTCTAAGATCATTTGTTTTGCCAGGAGGTAGTGAATCTTCTATATTTTTTCATCTTGCAAGAACAGTAGTTAGAAGAGCAGAAAGAAAAGTATCTGATCTATTAAAAAAAGAAAAAATTAATCCCCATATTATTTCATATTTAAATAGATTATCTGATTTATTATTTGTGCTTGCTAGATATACAAATAACAAAGGAAAAAAAGATATTCTCTGGATACCAGGAAAAAATACAGGAAAGAGTTAAAAAATTGGTAAAAATAAATTTAGAGAATGTTGCATTTGTTCTAACTTTGTTACTTCCGTTTGCAATTATTATAGGACAAGCGCCTTCAGATATTTTAGTAAGCTCAATTTCTATTCTTTTTCTAATTAACAGTTTAGTTTATAAAGATTGGTCTTGGATAAAAATTAAATGGGTTAAAATAATTTTTTTTATCTGGTTTTATTTAATATTTGCTAGTTTATTATCTTTAGATAAATCAATTGGTATCAGTCATTCAATCTTATTTTTGAGATTCTTTTTATTTGCTATAGCACTTCAATACTGGGTTCTATCAAAACCTAAATATTTAAAAATTCTCCTATATTTCCTAACAATCGGCTTTACCTTTGTTTTGTTTGATACACTAATTCAGTTTTTAAATTTTGATTCAATTAAAGGGTATGGTCCTGATCTTTTGGGTTTTTATTCAAATGATCATTTTAGATTAACTGGCCCATTTAGAAGCAATATCCCTGGAGCATATCTATCTAAATATTTCTATGTAGTTTTGTTTTTTATCCTTTTTCAAACAAAAAAACTTAAATTAAAAATAAAAGAATGGTTAATAGTACCAATTTTAAGTATCGTTTTTTTTATAGTTTTTGCTACAGGTGAAGCTATGTCTTTTGCAAGTATGGGATTGGGTTTAATAATTTTTTTCTTTTTAACAAAAAAATATAAAATAAAATTATTATTTTGTATTCCAATTATCTCAATAATGATTCTTTTAATTTTTAAATACAATCCCGCATGGCAAGAAATAAAGATTTTAGAAAATAATGCATGGCATAATGGAACTGTTTATGAAATTGAAATTCCATGTGAAAATAATGAATTACAAAAGTGTAAAAAAACTTTCAAAACACAACCTTTTTTTACAGAAGTTTTAAGAAATTTTTCCCAAACTGCCTATGCAGAAACTTACAGGCAATCAATCATTATATGGAAAGATTATCCTTTAACTGGAATAGGCATAAAAAATTATACGAAAGCATGTAAATTAGATGAATATAAAAAAAATATTAAACATTTTTTTTGCACAACTCATCCTCATAATTTTTATATACAGTGGTTGTTAGAAACTGGAATACTAGGGTTAATAGGTTTTTTAATTTTATTAACTACTTGGTTTAAATATTTTTTAATAAGAAAAAAAAGAGATAATATTAAAGTCTTATTTTTTTCTCCTATAATAACTTTGTGTGTAATTTTTTGGCCATTTATGTCAACCGGTAGTTTTTTTTCTAATCGCAATGCATCAATGAATTGGTTTATTATTGCAGTATGTTTGTCTATAAATAGTTTAAGGAAAAAAAAAATTAATTTTTTTTAATTGAAATTGTTTTTTTTCGATATAAATTTATCTCAAAAAAATGAAAATATTAGTCTCAGTAAAAAGAGTCGTAGATTACAACGTAAAAATAAAAATCAAAAGTGATAATTCTGGTGTAGATTTAGAAAATATTAAAATGGCAATGAATCCATTTGATGAAATTGCAGTGGAAGAGGCTGTTAGATTAAAAGAAAAAAACATATGTAAGGAAATAACAGTAATCTCAGTAGGTTCTCAAAAATCTGAAGAAACAATCCGTACAGCTTTAGCTATGGGCGCAGATAAGGGAATTTTAGTCGAAACAAATGAAGATATGCAACCTTTAGAAGTGGCCAAGATTTTAAATGAAATTGTAAAAAAAAATAATCCTGATTTAGTTTTAATGGGAAAACAAGCTATAGACGATGATTCAAATCAAACAGGTCAAATGTTAGCAGCTTTGCTTGGATGGCCTCAGGGAACTTTTGTATCAAAACTAGAAATAAATAGTCAAGAAATTAATGTTACAAGAGAAATAGATGGGGGATTAGAAACATTGACAATTAAACTACCAGCAGTTGTAACGACAGACTTAAGACTCAATGAACCAAGGTATGCTTCACTTCCAAACATAATGAAAGCAAAACAAAAACCAATTGAAAGAATTAAACTTAATAATTTAAATGTTGATACAAAACAAAGAATTAAAATTTTAGAAGTAACAGAACCTCAAAAAAAAAAGGCTGGTATTAAAGTAAAGGATGTTGAAGAACTTATATCAAAGCTTCATAACGATGAAAAGGTTATATAAATGAGTATATTAGTTTTAATTGAGCATGATAATGAAAATGTAAAAACTTCATCGCTTAATACTATTACAGCAGCAAAAAAAATAGATAAAAAAGTACATGCAATTATTATCGGAGAAAATTGTAAAAAAATTTCTGAAGAAGTTTCAAAATTTGATGGAATAGAAGAGGTTTTACTTGCTGATGATAAAATATATGCAAACCATTTGGCTGAAAACGTATCTTCCTTAATTGTAGAAATTGCAAAAAATTATACTCATATCCTTGCACCCTCATCTACATTTGGAAAAAATATAATGCCACGGGTTGCAGCATTATTAGATGTAGCACAAATATCTGATATAATGTCTATTGAAAATGCAGATACATTTATTAGACCAATATATGCTGGAAATGCAAATTCAAAGGTCAGGTCTTTAGACAAAATTAAAATTATAACTGTTAGAACAACAACGTTTGAAGCAACAAAAAAAGAAGGTGGTAATGCAAAAATAACTGAACTTTCAATTGGAAAAGATTTAAATATTTCAAAATTTGTTAAAAATGAACTTAATAAATCTAACCGTCCTGAACTAACATCAGCAAGAATCGTTATTTCTGGAGGAAGAGGTATGGAAAGTGGAAAAAACTTTTCTTTACTAGAAGAACTAGCAGATAAATTAAAAGCTGCTGTAGGAGCATCAAGAGCTGCTGTTGATGCAGGTTTTGTTCCAAATGATTACCAAGTAGGCCAAACCGGTAAGGTCGTTGCTCCAGAATTATACATAGCAGTTGGAATATCAGGAGCTATTCAACATTTAGCTGGCATGAAAGATAGTAAAATTATTGTTGCTATTAATAAAGATGAGGAAGCGCCTATTTTTCAAGTAGCTGATTATGGATTAGTCGGAGATTTATTTAAAATTTTACCAGAATTGTCAAAAGAAATTGATAAAATTAAATCTTAATCTTTGTTGTTTAAATAATTAATAAACTCAACAACATTTTTCTGATCCCATTCCATATTTCCATTATATTTAGCAATTATCATTCCTTTTTTATCAACAAAAAAACTAGTTGGTAACCCAAATAATTCTAATTCTTGAGCCAATGTATTTTTAAAGTCAAAAAATTGATCTAAATTTTTAATTTTTCTTTTAATATAAAAATTTTTAACTTTTTCAATTCCATCTCTATCTATTGATATAGGTAAAACTTTAAAATTTTTATTGAATTTCGATTGAAGTCTATCTAACGATGGCATTTCTTTAATGCAAGGTGCGCACCAAGTAGCCCAGAAATTTACTAATAAAATATTTCCTTTAAATTCAGAAAAACTTTTATCTTCTCCTAGACTATTCTTAAAGACTAAATTAGAAATATTTTTTTTATCTTTTGCTAACTCTAAAATTTGCAGTTGTCCAACCATAAATTTTTTTAGCTCATTGTCTATTGCATTTTCATAAGACTTGAAAGAAAACAAAGTTATTATAAAAATTATTAAAATAATATTTCTCATAGAAAAACCTTTTAACCTAAAAAAAGTATATTATGTAATGAACAAAAAAAAATGAAAAAAAAAAAA
>Ga0207966_1001602_pt1 | contig 12227 bp, 13 predicted proteins | sample Knorr_S23_td_NAD_FD_185611 | JGI IMG/M metagenome (GOLD analysis project Ga0207966, IMG submission 185611) | Marine microbial communities from Southern Atlantic Ocean transect - Knorr_S23_td_NADW_ad_2500m_LV_B (SPAdes) (version 2) | ecosystem: Environmental > Aquatic > Marine > Oceanic | place... | reverse complement strand
ATGTAAAGGAATTTGCCCTAGATACAAGGCACAAAAACCTGTAGGAACAGGAAGGTATGCTTCAGGTCAACGTAGGTGTCAGATTTGTGAGATTTTCATTAAATGGGAAGGTCTGTGGTGTCCATGCTGTGGATATCGATTAAGAACCAAACCACGAAACTTGAAATACAAAGCAAAACTACGCGAACGAGTAAACGCCGAAGCTAAGAACGAATCGGTAGCAATAAACGCTTAAGCCACTTCGTAAGCTTATTGGCTGGCGAATTGCGTTTTTCGAAGACGGTTGTCGACATTGATAAACGTAGTTTTACAATTCAGATATTACTCTTCGATAACGGAAGTTTTGTTTCTATAACAGAAGGTCAGGAAAAGATTGGTGGCTTGACAGCATCTATTGGTACAGGCACTATACCAATTACTACTTCAATCATACCAGCAAAATCAGAATCTCTTTTTTTAAAATTGATCTCAGAACAACTATCTTCAATCATAACAGGCATTAACATTGTGTCCGCATTTATTCCAAAGAAACTAGAAAACAATACCGCTAAAATTTTAATTGGTAAGATAAAGGAGATTGTTGAAAAATGACAGTTGATATGAGGAGCTTCCTACAGCAAATCAAAAAAACCAATGATGTATTCACAGTGAAGAAAGGAGTTTCTACAAAATATGAGATTGCGGCGATAACTGAAAAGCTTGATGAGTCAAAGGCTGTCTTGTTTGAAAATATCAAAGGAAGCAAATTCAAGATGGTTTCAAACTTGGTGGGAAGCAGAGATAGGTTTGCTCAGGCTATAGGCGCTAAAAAGTCTGACATCAATCAAAAAATTGTCAAGGCAATTTCTTCTGCAAAAAAACCAAAAATTTCTGCAACTGCCAAGTTTTTTGAAAATAGCTCTAAGGACATATCTATCCTTCCAATAGTAACCCACTTTCAAAATGAATCAGGCCCTTTCATTACATCATCTATATTATACACAGGAAATCAGGAAAAGAAATCCCAAAACTCTTCTTTTCATAGGCTAATGCCAATTGGAAAAAATCAATTCTCAATTAGAATGGTAGAGGGCAGAGATCTTCATAGGACATTCATGTTTGCAAAAAGCCATGGAGAGGACCTACCAATTGCGATTACTGTTGGAGTTCACCCAGCCATTTCAATTGCTTGCGCATTTCAAGCAAAATGGGGAAAAAATGAACTTGAGATAGCTAATTCACTTTTAAACAATAAACTTACTTTGACGAAATGTCCTAGCACTGGGTTTCTGGTACCATCAACTGCAGAAATTGTTATGGAAGGAAAAATTTTGCGGGACAAAACTCACAAGGAATGGATGGTTGAAATGCTTCGAACATATGACATGCCAAGACCAGCGCCAGTAATTCAAATTGAAAAACTGTATTTCAGAAACAGTCCAATTTACCATGATATTCTGTCTGGCTACAGCGAGGCAAGATTGCTCATGGGTATGCCTATTGAGGCTAAACTCAACAGTATAATGAAAAAGAAATTCCCGCAGACAAGACAGGTGATTCTGACAAGCGGTGGAGCCAACTGGCTTCATGCTGTAGTCCAAATCTCAAAAACCAGAACAACCAATGTAAAAAAAATCATTAACGAAGTGTTCGCCAGTCACAGATCATTGAAGATGGTGACCGTAGTAGATGATGATATTGATCCTACAGATGCAGTAGCTGTAGAATTTGCCATGGCTACCAGGTTTCAGGCTGACAAGGATCTGGTAATAATAAAAAATGTGAGAGGTTCCAGTCTTGATCCTTCTAGTGACCAAAAGAAATTACGAACCACAAAAATGGGAATAGATGCAACAATACCTCCCTCAAAAAGATCAGACGGTTTCAAGTTAGGCAAAATCCCAAAAGCTAAAACAAACCTGAAAGACTATTTGAAGAAATGAATGCGGGTTATTTTATCGCAATTGTATTAGTTTCTGGATTTGTTGCAGGCACAATACATGGTGCAGTAAATTTAGCAATTGTAGAACCGTATCTGGATGAGGCGATTAGTATTGAAAACCGAAATCTCTTTACATCTGGGGAAGCTGAAGACACTCCTCAGTTTTGGGTTGAATATAATTCATATCGTGATTGGCAAAAAAGCGGTCAGTTGCTGGCAGGCGGAATTCTGGGAATGTCAATAGGTGCATTGTTTGGAATTGTCTTTGCCTATTCAAGAAACTCATTACCAGAAGGGCACACTGTAAAGAAAACATTTGTTCTTGCTGCAATTATGTGGTTTACAATTTTCTTAATACCATTTTTGAAATATCCAGCAAATCCTCCAACCGTTGGAGATGCAGACACTGTTGTACTGAGAGGAATATTGTATATTTCATTTATTGCAATCTCTGGTTTTTCAGCTGTTGGTTTTTCTAGATTGTACAAGAAACTTGAAAACAAAAAATATCTTGCATTTGTTGGTTATGCGGTTTTTATTACATCTGTATTTTTCATAATGCCACCAAGTCCTGATGAAGTTACTGCTCCGATGGATTTAGTGAACGGTTTTAGAACAATGTCCGTGATGGCCGTTACAACATTCTGGATTGCTGAAGCAATAATACTTGGATTGCTGTGGCAAAAATACAAGACAAAGTTACAGGAACCATAGTTATTCTACGTTCTTAGAATAAGAAATTAGAATTACTAGACAGTTTAAATAACTTAGCTAAACCTAAGAAACCACTTTGAGTGCAAAATCAAAAATCATGACTAGAAAGACCACTCTGCTTTTTGCGCTAGTTGCTGGAGTTGTTGCCTTCCCATTAGCGGCTTCAGCACAAAGTGATTCCGTTCCATCTTGGGTTAAAAATACGGCAGGATGGTGGGCAGATGATCAGATTTCTGAGACAGAATTTGTAAACTCGATGGAATATCTAATAGATTCTGGAATAATTCAGATATCATCGCAACAAAACTTTGACGTTACTGAACTCACGATTGGTTTCATACCATCTGAAAAAGCAGATGAACTATCACCAAAGGCTGAATCTCTTGCAAGATTTTTGGAATCTGAATTTAATGGAAAAGTGGATGTCAAAATTGTTGTACCAACAAATTATGAAATAATCATTGAGGGACTAAAATTTGGACATATTGACGCCGCATTCATGGATACAGGACCTGGCTGGATTGCTCATGATAGGGCAAATGCTGAGGTTATGATGGCTGAAGTAAAGAAAGGTAAAGTGGGTTACTATGCTACAGTTTGGCAGCGAGCTGATTCAAATTATTCATCAATCGATGAAGCAATTGGAAACAAGGTAGCTTTTACTAGCATTACTGGTTCGTCAGGATTCGTTAGACCTGTTGGTACACTAGTTGACCGTGGTTTAATCACAGTAGAAGGAGACGACATTGTAGCATTAAAGAAAGCATTGGATGATTCATTTGAATATCATGCCTTTGGCGGAGGATACAAAGCAGCACTTGAATTGCTTCTAAATGGCTCAGTTGAAATGGCATTTGGTTCTGACATTGCCCCAGGAAAATACTTGACTCCAGAACAGCAAGCTCAACTCAAAAAAGTTGAGACGCTTGGTTTAGTACCATCTCATGTCTTTGTTGTATCAGATAATCTTTCAGATAAGACAAAACAACATTTAGTGAACTCTATGGTGAAACTGAATCATCAAGATTATAATCAAATTCTAAAAGATGTTTATGGTGCAGATGCATTGCTACCAACAACTGCTGAAATGCATATTGGTAACTTTGGACAATATCTAGATCTATTACCTGGAATCGAAAAAGCAACTTTTGATAAGAAGAATTACGATCTTCCAAAATAACTGATTAAACTACTGATATGCAACAACAAAAAGAATCCTCACCTCCATCAATATCAACACTGTCAATTGTTCAGATGAATGATGTTTCTGCTTCATACGACTCAAAGAATTATGTATTAAAAAATATCAAAATGTCAATCACTAGAGGAACCAATTATGCAATCGTTGGGCAATCTGGTTCTGGTAAATCTACCTTATTGAAATTGATAAATGGCATGATGAATCCAAGCCAGGGGAAAATCATGGTTGATTATAGAATTCCCAACATATCTGACAAAAAATTCAAGTCATTTATGCACAAAATTGGCTATATTCCTCAAAATCTTGGTTTGATAAAAAATTCTACGGTACTTGAGAACATTTTGATTGGAGCACTGTCTCGTGTTAGCGCATTAAATTCATTCTTCAAGAAATTTTCTGATTCAGAGATTGACAATGCCAAAAAAATTCTAAAACTAGTTGGTCTTCAGGGGAAAGCTGAAAGAAAGGTCTACATGCTCAGTGGTGGAGAAAAGAGAAGAGTTGCAATAGCAAGAGCTCTTGTCCAAAAACCAGATATTATTCTTGCTGATGAAATTGTTTCCGAACTGGATCATGTGACTGCACGGGAGATTATGGATGTTTTAGCAGAAGCACAGGCAACAATGAAACTTACTGCAATAATGGTTCACCATGATCTTCAGCTTGCATTGGAGTATGCTGATAGAGTTGCAGTGATTAAGGAAGGCGAAAAAATTCTTGAAATTGGTGTTGAAGGAGATAAAATTGTAGACTTTCAGTCGGGAAATTATTCACAAAGAGAAATTTTGGAGATGTTTAGCAATGAATCAGAAGAATAATCTGATCATCGGACTAATTATTGCGGGAGTTGTAATCATGTCTGCCAATATAGATGCAGACCCTAGAGACTTTGTAGAGGGACTACCAAACATTGGAATTATGCTACAAGAGATTACTGAAGTAGATTCCTCACTTTTTGTAACTGCATTCTGGTCAATGTTAGAAACAATTGAGATGGCATTTATTGGAACTGTTGTAGGTGTTGCAATTGCACTTCCACTAAGCTTGTTATCTGCTAGAAATTTGAACAACAAATTTGTTTACGTACCTGTTCGTGCATTACTTGCCACCATTCGTACTTTCCCTTCAATTCTTTGGGCAATTTTATTTGTAATTATAGTAGGTCTTGGTCCGTTTGCAGGTGTGTTAGCAATCATTATGTACACAGTCGGATTTATCGCAAAACTACAGTATGAAGCCATCGAAGCCATTGATGCTGATCCTATGGATGCAGTAGGTGCGATTGGAGTTTCAAAACTACAGCTGATCAGGTTTGTTGTATTACCAGAATCTGCATCACATCTACTCAGCCAGATTTTGTATATTTTTGATTATAACATTAGACAGACAAGTATTCTTGGTCTGGTAGGCGCAGGCGGAATTGGATTTTACATCATAAACTACATCAAGTTCTTTGAATATGGTAAAGCTGCAGTTTTCATGCTGGTTGTACTTGTAACCGTCTTGATAATTGAGTGGGTTAGTGTACGAATAAGAGACAAGTACATTGTCAAGTCACAAAGAGGAAAGCAGATTAAAGCTTAGGTGAAAATAAAATATGGAAAAGATGGATTGCCCAACCTGTGGAAAGGACATGAGCCAACACGATGAATGGCAGGCTTATTTATGCATGGAGAAATTTGTCAAAGTTGCAACCAACCCAGTTGCTTATGCCTCTGTGAGAAAGATAATTTGCCCAACGTGCAAGAGAGACATGGGAGACCATAACGAGAAACAGACCACGGAGTGCGTGAACAAGTTTATCAAACAAGTAACATCCAAATCAGCTTAAGAACCTTCGTTCTTTGATTAAATTAAAACCCAGAATCTACCATTAGTGCAATAAAAAGCACTGCCAAATATGGGCTTGAAAACTTGAACAAAACCCAAGAAGATTTTTCGCTTGGCTTAGCAACCACCCAGAAACTAAGAAATACCATTAAAACTCCCGATGCGATTGCAGTATACAAATAAATTTCATGCATTAATGGTTCCCCATTTTCATGTGTTAGGAAAAATGGAACTACGCTGAAGAGTACCATCATGAGTGTCGTACCAGCAATTATTCTAGCAGAAGTTTTTTCTGACTGTACAGCAGTTAGCATTGGAACGTTTACTTTTTTGTAATCATCCTTAAAGTGTAAAGTTAGTGCCCAGATATGCATTGGAATCCAAACAAAAACTAATCCGGCTATAACAAGACCAAAGTCCCAAAGACCAGTTGTAGTTACAGCAACATAACCAATCAATGCTGGTGCGCCACCAGAGAATCCACCTAGAACAATGTTTGACCTACTTTTACGTTTTAGACCATAACTATACACCAAAATATTATCTACTAATCCAAACGCCATAAAGGAACCAGCTAAGATACCTTGCCAAAATGATGCAGTGAAGCATATTCCAAAAGCGCATGCCAATGATATCGCAGCAAGTATCAGTCCAAAATTCCTAGCCTTTTCTGCAGGATAGATTCGTCTACTTGGTATTGGTCTGCCCTTGGTTCTTTCCATTATTGCATCAATGTCTCTATCATGATAGTTTGTCAACGTATTTGCAGCAGCAGAGCCTGCAGCCACTCCTCCAAGTAGTAACGCCCATGTTTCAAGAGAAATTGGAACGTTGAAAACATTTGATGCGGTAATAGCTGCGCCAAATGCAGTAAACACAAGAAGATACCAGATCTTTGGTTTTGTCAGCTCGTAGTAGACACTGATGTTTGATTTTGTGTTAAAAGTTTGCATTAGTTATCAGTTTTTTACAAATATACATCATTATTCTAACATATAGGGCATTTGTTTGGTTCTGGTCTTCATTTCTATAAAGCTCTCAGAGCCTATAATTCCTTGAATCTTACCAATATTATCTGAAATAATCCTATACATCTGACCCAAGTTTTCTGCATACATTGTTACCAGTATGTCAAACCTACCAGTAACTTCTGAAACCTCACTAACGCTCGGAATCTTGAATAACTCCTGAATAACATTATCTCGCTGTTTTGAATCCATATTAATTCCCGTTAATGATTTTACAGTATATCCTAATTCCTTATTATTAACCTGAATCGTAAATCGCTCAATTAGTTTTTTCTTTACTAATCGCTTTATTCTGCTATAAACTACAGAAGAGTTAACGTTAATTTTTTCAGCAAGTTTTGGTATTGAGATTGATGAATCCTTACTAAGCTCTGACAAAATTTTTTGGTCTGTTTTATCCACTTTTGCCGTCTAAAACACCTGAGACTTTACATATTTTTGGGATTAATAAAGCTATTATTGAAATTTTTATAAATTTTTTCTTAAATCTTATCTTTTTTGTGTAGCATCTCAGCTAAGAGAACAGCACCTTTTGCAGATCCCATCTTCTTGTTATGCGAGAATAGCATGTACTTTATTCCATTATCAAACAGCTCTTCCTTTTCGACTCTACCTATTGTTGTAGTCATGCCGCCACCAACTTCTCTCTCCATTCTTGGTTGTGGGCGTGTTGGATCTTCATGAAATGCATAGTAGTTTTCTGGTGCTGAAGGCAGTCCTGCGACTGAAATTTTTTTGTTGTAAGCATCATAGGTATCTTTTGCTAAAGCTGGATCAATTTCCTTTTCTGTTTCAACAAAGACTGATTCGGTATGTCCATCTATTACAGGAACACGTGTACATGTGCAGCTAACTCTAATGTCTGCATCTTCAATCTTACCATCCTTTAGTTTACCTAGTATCTTTCTGGTCTCTTTTCTTACTTTTTCTTCTTCTTTTGGAATGTATGGAAGTATGTTATCAGTAATTCCCATCGCAGATACACCAGTCTTTCCACCACCGGATATTGCTTGCATTGAAGTCATCAAGACTTTCTTTGCACCATATTCGTCAAGCAGTGGTTTTAGCGTTATAGCTAAACCAGTAGTTGTACAGTTTGGTAGTGGTGCTACCCAACCTTTCCAGTTACGATTTTTCTTTTGAACTTCAAGCAGTTCTGCTTGTTCATCATTTATACCTGGAATAAGTATTGGAACATCCTCTTCGTATCTATATGCAGATGAAGTTGAGATTACAGGAAGATCCTTTGCAAATTTTGTCTCAATATCTCTTGCAGCCTGTGACTCTACTGCTGAGAAAATTAAATCTAATTCTGCAACGTTAATCTCGTCAATTGTTAAAACTGGCATCTCCTTTATGTAATCTGGAATCTCTCCACCAACATCCCAAGCAATTATTCCACTGTCATCTCTTATAGCATCAATGTACTTTTTTCCAGCAGAACGCTCTGATGCGGCGATCTGGGTAACCTCGAACCATGGATGGTCATTTAAGGATATGACAAACTCTTGACCAACTGCTCCAGTTACACCTATGATGGCTACTTTCTTTTTCATGAGTCACTTTCAAGTTTTCAATTAATAATCGTTAGCACTAACCAAAACACACTAAATTACCAACTGATAATCTATAATGTGAAAATTCATCCAAACAAATCAGCGCAGTCACATATTCCAGCCTCACATGGGGGTAAATATGGTACAAAAAACCCTGATGCCAATGTGATTGATTTTAGTTCAAATGTAAATCCGTTAGGGTGCCATCCAGGAGTAAAACGTTATTTGAAAAAACAACTGAATTTGATTTCAGAGTATCCTGATCCAAATTCTACTAACCTACGGACAAATTTATCATGGTTTACCGGTGTTCCAAAAAAGCAAATTGTTGTTGGGAATGGTGCAACAGAAATAATTTACAATTTTTGCAAAACTTTTCTAAATAAAAAAACACGTGTTTTGATTCCAATACCAACATTTAGTGAATATGAAATTTCTGCAAAACTTTGCGAGTGTAAAATATCATTTTTTAAAACTATGGATCTTTCAAAAAATTTACAAAAATTTATTATGAAAATTCCTAGAAATGGCTGTATTTTTATTTGTAATCCAAATAATCCCACTGGGGTTTTAATTCAGAAGAGAGAGATGTTAAAAATTATCTCTGCTGCAAAGAAAAAGTCAACAATTGTATTTGTTGATGAGACATTTATTGAACTTGTACCAGAACATGATGAATCTGTAATAAAACATCTCAAGAATTTTGAAAATTTGTTTATTTTGCGTTCGCTTACAAAATCTTTTGGCCTAGCCGGAATTAGAATTGGATATGGAGTAGGTAACCCACAAATCATAGATCTATTGCAAAAAATTAAGATTCCATGGAATGTAAGTAATATAGCACAACTGGCTGCAAGTGCGGCTATATGCTATCATCCATTTTTGGATAAAACATGTAAGTTAATTAAAAAAGAGAAACATTTCATCTCTTCAAATTTAGCAAAATCAGAAAAGTTCACTTGTTACAACTCATCAACAAACTTTATTCTAGTAAAGACAAAAATTAAGTCAAAATTTTTACAAAAGAAACTTCTAAAACAAAAAATTCTCATTAGAGATTGCAGTACATTTCGTGGATTAAATCAAAATTACATTAGGATTGCAGTAAAAACTCGAGGAGAGAACATAAAACTGCTAAAGGCCTTGGAGGTGATTTAGCATTTCAAAAACATTAATGATTCAGGGAACTTCATCTAGCGCTGGTAAAACAACACTTGTTACTGCACTTTGTAGAATTTTTTTGGAAAAAGGATTCTCTGTGGCTCCATTCAAAGCACAAAACATGTCAAATTACGCCTATAAAGGAAAAGATTTTGAAATTTCTCGCGCTCAGGCTGTACAAGCTTTAGCATCACGTACAGAAATATCAGCTGACTTGAATCCAATTTTGCTAAAACCACTTGGAAATTATAGAAGCTCTGTTTTCCTAAGAGGAAAATTCTACAAAAAAATGTATGCTGATGATTATTACAAAAAGTTTGTTCAAAAGAATGGAATGAAAACAGTTTTGAGATCATTTCATGCTTTAGAAAAAAACCATGATTTGATTATTATTGAGGGCGCCGGTTCTCCTGCTGAAATTAATCTCACTAAATATGATATTGCAAACATGAAACTTGCTGAGAAAACAAAATCACCTGTAATCTTAATTACTGATATTGAGAGAGGGGGATCTTTTGGAAGTATTGTAGGTACTGTATCATTATTAGAAAAAAAATACCAAAAGATGATCAAGGGTTTTGTTTTTAACAAATTTCGTGGAGATTTAGATATTCTTAAACCCGGATTTAGAAAACTAAAACAAAATACAGGAAAACCAGTTTTTGGAACTATTCCATTGACTAGGTTTTTGCTCCCAGAAGAGGATTCTATCACTTCAGATTCAAAACAGATTGCATTGAATAAGAATAATTTAAAAAAGATCGATTCTGAAATTGAGAAATTAAGTAAAGTTGTAAAGTCAAGTCTTAATATCAGAGCAATTGAAAAACTGTTGTAATGATACTTGAAAGTGCAGTTATAGTTGCATTTGCTCTTTTATTGGATTTTCTGGTGGGTGATCCCAGAACCAAATATCATCCAACTGCTTGGATGGGAAAATTAATTGCGTCGCTTGTTCCTTTTGCAAAAAATAACTCAGCAAAAAAGGAATTACTCGGCGGCATTTTGATCGTTAGCATAGTTGTAGTAGTTGTATCTACGCTGCTTGTTGTTTTGGATGTTGGAATTAGTTTACTTACTATTGATGCTGTTTCATTAATTGTATCAATAGTTGTTGGCTCAATCTTACTAAAAACAACTATTGCTATTAGGGGAATGCAAAAACATGCTTTTGCAGTAGTTGATGCAATTGAAAAAGGCGATTTAGATTCTGCTAGGAATCACCTCTCTATGATCGTTAAGAGGGACACCAAGAATTTAGATAAAAATCACATCTTATCTGCCGTCTTAGAAAGTGTAAGTGAAAATACAGTTGATGGAGTGACTGGCCCATTATTTTATTATGCAATTTTCGGTCTTCCAGGAGCATTTGCCTACAGAGCAATAAACACCATAGACTCTATGGTTGGGTACAAGACAATTATGTTCAAAAATGTGGGTTGGTTTGGAGCCAAGTGTGATACAGTACTCAATTACATCCCATCTAGACTAACTGCATTAGTAATGATTCTAGGCGCATTAATTTTGGGTTATAATTGGAAAGAATCGCTATACATTATGAAACGTGATAGCAGAAAACTAGAAAGCTCTAATGCTGGATTTCCAATGGCTGCTCTAGCTGGTGCACTTGGAACTAAATTAGAAAAAATGAATTATTACACAATTGGCAATGGAAGTATAGAATTCACAAAATCTCACATTATCTCTGCAGTTACGTTGATGAAAGTTTCATCAATTTTATTCTGTGGTATAATCACTGTTCCAATAATCGTAACTCTCTCATTTTTAGGATGGTGGATACATGCTTAAAGAAATTAGTTCAGTTTTTTCATTTCTTACAATAATTCCTTCTAACAACACTAACCTAGAAACTGCAGCAAAATACATGCATATTTTTCCCATCATTGGAATCGCAATAGGATTAATAATTGGCTCGATTGGATTTGGACTTTCATTTTTCTTAGATCCATTGATTGTTTCACTGTTAGTTGTTGCGTCCATTGCTGTTATCACAGGAATACATCACACTGATGGCTTGGCAGATTTTGCTGACGGTCTTATGACTAGAGGTACAAAACAGAAAAAACGCAAAGCAATGAAAGACCTTTCAACTGGTTCTGCAGGAATTGTTTCCGTTGTATTGTATGTAGTTGGTGCAATCATAGCATTGTCATTGACAAGCGGTTATGAATTATTTCAGGCTATCTTACTTAGTGAGATTTTAGCAAAGTTCTCAATGGTACTAATGGCTAGTATTGGTAATTCTGCCGCAGTAGGATCCAATTCACCATTCATGCAAATTATGAAGGATAAAAGAAGACTAGCAATTGCTAGTGTTATTACGATTATTCCACTTGTTGTGATAGGTGGAACTGTAGGATTGATACTCTTTGGAGCATCAATTGGCGTGACATTATTTTTGGTTGGTCTATCTACCAGAAGTTTTGGTGGAATTACTGGAGATGTTATGGGTGCGACTAATGAACTTACAAGACTTTCATCTCTGTTAATCTTTGTATCATTATGATTGGCATTGTGATGGCAGGAGGTAAGGGAACTAGAATGAATATTTCTAATGAAAAATTGCTACTTGAATACAAAAAACCAGTAATCTTTCATGTAATTGACGCATTAAAAAATTCACATTGTTTTTCCCAAGTTATTGTTGCAACGAGCCCAAATTCACCTGATACAAAACACGTGTTGGAGCAAAATAAAATCGAAACTTTATCCACACCAGGAAATGGATATGTTAACGACCTAAATTTTCTACTACAAAAGATGAGCGGATCTGTGTTTGTTACTTCTGGAGATTT
>Ga0207966_1001600_pt1 | contig 12240 bp, 13 predicted proteins | sample Knorr_S23_td_NAD_FD_185611 | JGI IMG/M metagenome (GOLD analysis project Ga0207966, IMG submission 185611) | Marine microbial communities from Southern Atlantic Ocean transect - Knorr_S23_td_NADW_ad_2500m_LV_B (SPAdes) (version 2) | ecosystem: Environmental > Aquatic > Marine > Oceanic | place... | reverse complement strand
GCGGTGGATATTAAGTTGGAATTTATTGAATGATTTCAATTAACAATTTTATTAATGGCGAATTCGTCCCACCAAATTCCAATCAGTATTTGGATGTTTATGAACCGGCAACCGGGTTGATATATTCCAATGTTGCCGATTCCAATTCTATTGATGTTGAAAATGCTTACCAATCTGCGCAATCTGCTTTTAAGTATTGGTCAGGAATTTCCGTTGAAGAAAGAGCAGGCTATTTAAAAAAGATCGCCGACGGAATTGAATCTCGGTTAGATGAATTTGCTGAATATGAATCACGAGATACAGGTAAACCTATATCTCTGGCCAGATCCGTTGATATTCCCCGTGCGGTTTCCAACTTCCGTTTCTTTGCGGAATTCGGGCTTGCGTTTCAATTTGAATCCGAGTTGAATAGTGATCAATCTCAAAACAAATTAATTCGTTCACCATTGGGGGTAGTGGGCTGTATTTCTCCCTGGAACCTTCCCCTTTACTTATTTACCTGGAAGATTGCTCCAGCACTCATTGCGGGCAATACTGTTGTGGCAAAACCATCGGAAATCACACCTTACACTGCATTCAAATTGAGTGAAATATGCCGGGATGCTGGATTCCCCGTAGGCGTACTTAATATCATTCATGGACAGGGGAGCACGGCCGGGGATGCTTTGGTGGGTCATCGGGGCATTAAAGCCATTTCATTTACTGGTGGAACTGCTACCGGAAAATTAATCACTAAAAAAACAGCATCTTCCTTTAAAAAACTGTCTTTGGAAATGGGCGGTAAAAATCCTGCTGTCATTTTCGCTGATTGCGATTATGGTAACATGCTAGATACTATGGTTCGCTCATCATTTTCAAATCAAGGGCAAATTTGCCTATGTAGTTCCCGGATTTTGGTGGAGGAATCCATTTACGAAAAATTCAAGATTGATTTTGTTCAACGAGTTTCAGAATTGAAAATTGGTGATCCATCTAAAGAAGGAACTCAATTTGGTGCCTTATCATCCAAAGGACATTATGAGAAAGTATTGAGTTACATGGAAATTGCAAAACAAGAAGGTGGAAAAGTATTAGTTGGAGGTAAACTAATTAAAATAAATGGGAGATGTGAAACTGGCTGGTTTGTTGAGCCCACAATTATCGAAGGGTTGAATAATTCTTGTCGAATCAATCAGGAAGAGATTTTTGGTCCGATAGTAACTTTACAATCCATTCAATCGGAACATGAAGCAATTCAACTTGCCAACGAAACAGAGTATGGTTTATCAGCTACAATCTGGACAGGAGATAAAGAAAAAGCAAACCGCGTATCATCTCAAATTGATGCAGGTGTAATTTGGGTAAATTGCTGGCTAGTACGAGATCTTCGCACACCATTTGGGGGAATGAAACAATCTGGATTGGGAAGAGAAGGGGGCGATGAAGCGCTACGGTTTTTCACTGAACCCAAAAATATTTGTACAATATGATGGCACCAAAATACGACAAACACATTTTTATTTGCATCAATGAACGTGATGAAAATAATCCCAAAGGTGATTGTACACGCTGTGGTGGAAAAGACATCCGCATGAAATTCGTAAAACTTATTAATCAGCATGGGTTAAAGGGAAAAGTCCGCGCCAATAAAACCGGATGCTTGGATGTCTGCGAATTGGGTGCAGCAGTTGTAATTTACCCGGATAATATTTGGTATACGAGAGTGAGTGTAAACGATGTAGATGAAATTTTTAAAACATCTATTCTAAAAAATGGTGTGGTGAAACGATTAGCTGCCACCAAAGATACCTGGAATGAATTGCAAATGATCAGGGAATCAAGCCAATGAATGAAAAAATAAATACAGAAAAAGCACCGGAACCGGTAGGGTTATATCCTCATGCAAGACGTGTGGGCAATCTCCTGTTTTTGTCAGGCGTAGGTCCTAGAAGGCCAGGAACGAAAGTGATTCCCGGAGTGATGGTAGATGGCCAAGGGAATGCAGTAGGACATGACATAGAAACCCAATGCCACTCGGTATTTGAAAATGTAAAAATTATTTTGGAAGCGTCGGGCAGCCGTTGGGAGAATCTTGTGGATGTGACTGTTTTTCTCACGAACATGCAGAGGGATTTCGATACTTACAACCGTATTTACGCGGAATACTTTAAGGATAATGAACCCTGCCGAACCACCGTGGAAATTTCAGCCCTTCCTACACCCATTGCCATTGAACTAAAATGTATAGCAACAATTGATTAGGAACGTATTATGCCTGTATTGCCCCCAATAAATTTTAAAAATTGGATTGAAGAAAATAGACATCTCTTAAAACCGCCCGTAGGGAATAAGGTGGTATACGAAGACGGTGATTTTATGATTATGGTGGTTGGTGGACCAAATTCGCGGAAAGATTATCATGTAGATCCGGTGGAAGAATTTTTCTACCAATTAGAAGGTGATATGCTACTAAAGATAATGGATGGTGGAAAACGAGTAGATGTTCCTATAAAAGAAGGAGAAATTTTTCTCCTCCCAAAAAATGTCCCACATTCACCCCAGCGATTTGAAAATACAGTAGGGCTAGTAGTGGAATACCAGCGGGAAGAGAGCGCGTTGGATGCTTTCCAATGGTATTGTGATGAGTGCCATGAAATGCTTCACGAAGTGACCTTGGATCTTGAAAATATTGTTACTCAACTTCCGCCATTATTTGATGCATATTGGAAAAATATGGATGCAAGAACTTGTGAATCTTGTGGGTCATTTCAGGAAAAACCTTGATCAATTATTTATAGGTCAAGCACTTTAACATTTAGAGAAAAATGAAAATAGATATTCATACCCATATCCTTCCGGAGAACTGGCCTAATTTAAAAGAAAAATATGGCTATGGCGGATGGATTCAATTGGAGCATCATAAAACTGGTTGTGCCAAAATGATTAAAGATGGGAGTTTTTTCCGTGAAATAGAATCCAATTGTTGGGATCCAAATGTCAGAATATCTGAATGTGATCATTTTAATATTGATGTACAGATTTTATCTACGGTTCCCATTATGTTTAGCTACTGGGCTCAAGCACAGGATGCTTTAGAGATTTCAAAATTATTAAATGATCATCTTGGTGGAATATTGAATGATCATCCTAAAAGATTTGGTGGGTTAGGGACTATCCCACTTCAAGATCCAGATTTAGCAATAGCTGAATTAGAAAGATGCATGGATACTCTTGGGCTTGCTGGGATCCAAATAGGTTCTAATGTAAATGGAAAAAATTTAAATGATGATTCTCTTTTTCCTATTTTTGAAGCAGCAGCAGATTTAGGTGCAGCAATTTTTGTTCATCCTTGGGATATTATGGGAAAGAGTGAGATGGAAAAATATTGGCTTCCTTGGCTGGTAGGTATGCCGGCGGAAACGAATCGTGCAATTTGTTCCATGATCTTTGGTGGTGTGTTTGAAAGATTGCCGAATCTTCGTGTTGCTTTTGCTCATGGTGGTGGATGCTTTCCTGCAACTGTTGGTCGTGTTCAGCATGGTTTTGATGTTCGTCCTGATCTTTGCGCTCTGGATAATAAAGTTGATCCGATTAATTATTTGGGGAAATTTTGGGTGGATTCCTTAGTGCATGATGCAGATGCATTGGATTTTCTTATCAAAAAAGTTGGGGAGAGCAAGATTGCTTTAGGAACAGATTATCCATTCCCGTTGGGTGAATTGGAACCAGGGAATCTTATAGAATCATCTAATTATTCTGATCAGAAGAAAAATAAACTTCTTTTTGAAAACGCATTGGACTGGCTAGGCCTTTCGCACGATCATTTCAAATGATTTACGAAAATTCACTTTCCTTTGTGGAAAAATTGGATCAAAGTGATCCTCTGAGATCCTATCGAAAGAAATTCCATTATCCTAAAAATAAGAATGGAAATGAAGTCCTTTATTTATGTAGTAATTCCCTCGGACTCCAACCCAAAACTGCGAAAGCATTTGTAAATAAGGAATTAAATGTATGGGAAAAAGATGGTGTATTAGGTCAACATGGCCGGTGGGAGAAATTTCATGAGCGATTGACTCATTCTTCTGCCAGACTTGTGGGAGCAAAGCCATCGGAAGTGGTGGTTATGAATGCCCTAACAGTCAATATTCATTTATTGCTTATTTCATTTTATAAGCCCACGGAAACGCGAAAAAAAATTATGATTGAAAAAGGTGCGTTTCCTTCGGATCAATATGCAGTGGAATCACAAATCAAACTTCATGGATTTGATCCAAAAGAATGTCTGATTGAACTCACACCAAGAAATGGTGAAAAAATACTTCGAACTGATGATATTTTAAAAACTATCGATGAGAACGCCGATGAACTCTGCACAATTTTATTAGGTGGTGTAAACTATTATACCGGCCAAGCTTTTGATATGAAAGCCATCACGGAAGCAGGTCAGGCTGTTGGGGCGTTTGTTGGATTTGATCTTGCCCATGCTGCTGGAAATCTCTTTTTAAAATTACATGAATGGAATGTGGATTTTGCCGCATGGTGTACCTATAAATATTTATGTGCAGGCCCTGGTTCTCCATCTGGAATTTTTATACATGAACGTCATCATGATTGGAACGGATCAAGACTTGCCGGTTGGTGGGGACAAAATAAACAAACCCGTTTTGAAATGGGACCTGAATTTGATCCTATTCAAACTGCAGAAGGATGGCAAATTAGTAATTCTCCAGTTATGGGAATGACAACACTTTTGGCGTCGATGGAAATATTTGAAGAAGTGGGAATGACTGAATCTCGAAAAAAGGGTGAAACTCTTACTGGGCTTTTAGAATTTCTAATCAATGAGAAATTGCCACAAGTATTCATTATAACTCCTGAAGATCGTGGATGCCAATTATCTTTGGTTATTTCGGGTGGGAAATCTATCTTTGAAGCTATTTCTAAAAAAGGGGTCGTTTGTGATTGGCGTGACCCTGATGTAATCCGTGTGGCACCCCATCCTCTATATAATACTTATTATGATGTATATAATTTTGTTGAATTATTGAAGTACTCACTTTAATACAATGACTAAGAATTGCAAAGATAATGAAAAAAACTAATTATAGTTTCTTTTTCGTCATTGCATATTTCAATTCTTAAAAAAAATGAAAAAAGAAAAAATTACTTTGATCGGTGCCGGACTTGCGGGACCGCTTATGGCAACACATTTAGCAAAACGGGGTTATTCTGTTGATATTTATGAGCGCCGACCCGATATGCGTAAAGCCACCCAATCTGCAGGGCGATCTATAAATCTTGCTCTATCTGTTCGTGGGATTCATGCACTAAAGGAAGTTGGAATTTTTGATCAAATCAAACCAACAATCATACCAATGAAGGGACGAATGATTCATGATTTAAACGGCGAAACCCATCTCCAACCTTATGGACAAAAAAAAGACGAAATGATTTACTCCGTTTCCCGCGCCCAATTGAATATGGATCTTTTGACACTAGCCGAAGAAACGGGAAGGGTTAAAATTCATTTCGATCATAAACTGGAATCTGCCGATCTTGATAAAAATGAATTGACCTTTGGAGAAAAGATTATCCGATTTAACATAGTGATTGGTTGCGATGGATCGGCCTCACCATTAAGAAAAGCAATTATAGAAAAGTCCAAGGCTGATTATGTTAAAAAACCATTGGGTCATGGTTACAAAGAATTGGTGATCCCACCATCAAAATCTGGAGAATTCCTTTTAGAACCAAATGCACTCCACATTTGGCCTAGGGGAGAATTTATGCTTATCGCATTACCTAATTTCGATAGAACTTTTACGTGCACTCTATTTTTTCCTATGATTGGCCCTACCAGCTTTGTGACCGTTAAAAATAAGAATGATATCGAAGATCTGTTTCAAAACTATTTCCCCGATGCTTTTGAATTAATGCCGACTCTAGTGTATGATTTTCAGAACAACCCTACTGGAAATTTAGCCACAGTTTATTGCGATCCTTGGCATGGTCAAGATAAAGCGGTGCTCCTTGGTGACGCTGCACATGCAGTTGTCCCTTTCTTTGGACAAGGGATGAATGCATCTTTTCAGGATTGTACAATTTTGAGTAGTCTTATTGAGAAAAATAAGGGTAACTGGGGAAAAATATTTGAAGAATATTCATTTTCTCATGTAGCGAATGGCCATGCCATTGCAGATATGGCCATTGAGAATTATATCGAAATGCGAGATGCTGTGAATGACCTAAACTATCAAAAACGAAGAAGACTGGAATTAGAACTAGAAAGGAAATTCCCAGAACGATTTATTCCAAGATATTCCATGGTTTCATTTCATCAAATTCCATACTTAGATGTTTACAACCGCGGTGAAATTCAATTAAAAATAATGAACCAATTTCTATCAAACGAAATAAATGAATCCGAATTAAATACAATTATTAAAGACCAATTACAACCCATCATATGAAAAATCATTATTTCAAACTCCTATTTCTAATTATCTTTTTAAACCAATCATGTGAAAAGGATGTTGCCAGGATCCACGCAGATGCTTTTGTTGTAGATACGCATAATGATATTTTATTGAGATCTTTAACGGGCCGGGATATTTTAACAGACCTTCCTGAAAGTCATTCCGATTTACCAAAATTCAAAAAGGGCGGAGTAGATTGCCAGGTGTTTTCAATTTGGGTTTCTCCTCAGGAGTTTAGTGAAGGTGGATATTATAATCGCGCCAATCAAATGATCTCCCAATTAGAATACCTTTGTTCTCGTGTCCCAGACCAATGGGCTATTCCTTTTGATTATCAAGATTTGGTTTATAATGATCAACACGGGATAATGTCATGCATGATTGGGGTAGAAGGCGGACATGCAATAGAGAATGATTTGGAAAAGTTGAATGCTTTATATGATCGCGGTACCCGTTATTTGGGCATTACTTGGAATAATTCTACTGACTGGGCCACGTCAGCAAAAGATGAAACTCTGAGAGGGGATTCACTTGCATTTAAAGGATTAACAGATTTTGGAGAAGATGTCATTAATCGCTGTAATGAATTGGGTATCATGATTGATATATCTCATTCCGGTGAGCAAACTTTTTATGATATTATAAAAACTACTACAAAACCAATAATTGCGTCACATTCATCGGTCTATAATATTTGTCCGCATTTTCGAAATCTGAAAGATGAGCAATTATTAGCTATGAAAGAAAATGGTGGAGTAGTATTTGTAAACTTTTATCCCGGGTATATTGATTCTTTATATGAAGAAAAAGCTAAAGTTGTGAAAGAATCATTCAAATTAAAATTGGATTCGTTAGCCAAATTATATGATCCTAATAGTGACAATTACTGGTACAAGGAAAGTCAAATGTTAGTACCACATCTTCAAAATATAGTACCAGATTTGGGAGATGTAATTGATCATATTGAATATATAATAGATTTGATCGGCGTTGACCACGTTGGCATAGGCGCAGATTGGGATGGTGTTGGAATACTTCCAAGGGGAATAGAAAAGATTTCAAAATTACCTGATCTCACTAAAGAATTACTGAATAGAGGATATTCAGAACGGGATGTGAAAAAGATTTTAGGTGGAAATTTTAAACGTGTCTTTAAGGAAGTAACCTCATGATTTCGAAAGTTGTGTATAAGGGAGATTTAAGAACAGAATCGACTCATCTGCAATCGGGGGAAACTATTATCACGGATGCACCGATTGATAACCAAGGTAAAGGTAAAGCATTTTCACCGACAGATTTAGTTGCTACGGCATTAGCATCTTGCATGCTAACAATTATGGGAATTGTTGCAAAACGTGATGGCATTATGATAGAAGGAACCACAGCTGAAGTGGAAAAGATCATGGTATCTAATCCAAGACGGATAGGAGAGATCAGACTGAAAATAAATTTTCCACATCCAATCTTAGATAAAGATCAGGTTAAATTGGAAAGAGCAGCTCACACCTGTCCGGTAAGCGGTAGCCTCCATAATGACCTGAATGAAATAGTAGAGTTCATATATCCTAAACCTTAATCCTATCGCCTAATCATTTTCATAAGTTCTCGCCTAAAAAATGTCCCCAAATTTTAAATTAGCTCCATCCATTTTATCAGCAGATTTCTCCAATTTGCAAGCGGCGCTGCAAATATGCAATAAAGGCGGAGCCCATTGGATCCATATAGATGTGATGGATAATCAGTTTGTACCCAACCTTACTATTGGTCCACCAGTAGTAAAATCTCTTCGCCCAAAGACAGAAAAATTTATAGATGTTCACATGATGGTGGTAGATCCGGAAAAACTAGTAGAGCCCTTTGCCAAGGCCGGTGCAGATAATATTACCTTTCATATTGAAGCTACTAATGATCCGGTAGGCATTATTGATCTCATTCGGTCTTGTGGAAGTAAAGTAGGTGTTTCGATCAAACCTACAACACCATTATCAGATATTTTTCCAATTTTGGATAAAGTGGATGTCGTGCTGATCATGAGTGTAGAGCCAGGATTTGGTGGACAGGGATATTTGCCGGGGGCAAATGAGCGTATTTCTGAAATTAGAAAATATCTTAATGAGAAATGTTTAGATAGAGTTTTAATTGAAGTGGATGGAGGCATCAAACTACATAATGCTAAAGAAGTAATAGACGCAGGAGCGAATGTTCTTGTTGCGGGATCAGAAATATTTAAAGCAAAAAATCCAATTCAAACAATAAAAGATTTTTATCAATTGACTGAGTAATAAATGAGCAAATACAAAGATTTAGATAATTTTTCCACCTGGAGCCCAGAAGAGAAGGACCATTTTACTGTTTCTGTGATCAAAGGATTGATCATGGACACGGTTAGAAAAGCGAATTCTGGTCACACCGGTGGTCCCATGTCATCTGCAGATTTTGCCACTATACTTTTTAAAGATTATCTACAGTTTAACCCGAAGGATCCAAATTGGTTTAATCGGGATAGATTTATATTATCCGCAGGACACGAATCTGCACTCCAGTATGTATTACTCCATTTGATTGGGTGGCTTGGCCTTGATGATCTTAAACAATTCCGGCAGTTACACAGTAAAACGCCAGGACACCCGGAAGTTGAAATTCCCGGTGTAGAATGCACCACGGGTCCTCTTGGACAGGGATTTGGCATGAGCACTGGCATGGCATTTTCAGAAACATTCTTACGCCATGTTTTAGAAGAAAAATCGGAAAATGCAAAAGGGTTAGTGGACCATTATACCTATGTTCTCGCAAGTGATGGTGATATGCAGGAGCCCATTACCATGGGCGCCGCATCTTTGGCTGGTCATTTGGGGCTTTCTCGTCTCATCGTTTTTTATGATTCAAATGAAGCCCAGATTTCCGGAGGTGTGTCTCGATCTGATTCCACGAACTATGCCACTGTATTTGAAGGATTTGGCTGGCATGTTCAAGAAATTGATGGGCATGATCATGAAGCAATACGCACTGCCATTGAAAAAGCGAAGGTTATGGATAAACCCAGTATCATTATTGGAAAAACCATGATGGCGAAGGGCAGTGCAGGGATGGAAGGCGACCATAATACACACGGTGCACCACTGCCACAGGATGAGATCGATGCGACAAAAGAGAGTTTAGGATTAGCACCTGATCCGTTCTATCTTCCCGATGAAGTGAAGTCTCATTTTCAGTCCCGCTTTGAGTCTTTACATAAAACTGTAGCAGATTGGAATACACAATTATCAGAATGCAGAAAAGATTCAGGTGTTGATTCATTTTGGTCTGTTGCTGTAGAAGATCAACTCCCAGTTTTTACCTATCCCGAATTTGAAGAAAGTACTTCATTGGCTACAAGGAAGGCATTCGGTTTAGCTTTGGATCATTATGCTCAATTATTACCCAACCTTGTTGGGGGTTCCGCAGATTTAGAGCCATCCAATTACACAGGGAATTTTGCCACCGTTTATTCTGATTTCCAAAAGGACAACAAAACGGGACGAAATATTGCTTTTGGTGTACGGGAATTCCCCATGGCTGCTATGATGAATGGAATGTCATTGCATGGTGGGATCATTCCATTTGGCGGGACCTTTTTGGTCTTTGCAGATTATGAGCGACCGGCACTTCGGTTGGCAGCAATCCAAAAAATAAGAGTTATTCACGAATTCACTCATGATTCATTCTGGGTGGGGGAAGATGGTCCAACACATCAACCCATTGAACATACCATGTCCCTAAGAGCGATTCCGAATTTTAATGTATTTCGCCCCGGCGACGCCAAGGAAACGGCTGTTTGTTTTAAACTGGCAATAGAAAATCGAAATACACCCTCAGCACTTTTATTGACTCGTCAGAGTCTGCCAGTTTCAGATATGGATTATTCCAAGATTGAATCAGGTGTAAAAAATGGTGCTTATATAAGACAAGATTGTGAAGGGTCACCCGAAATCATATTGATTGCGACTGGGTCTGAAGTTGCTCTTGCAATTGAAACAGCAAAAAGAATGGATGATAAAAATTGCCGTATCATTAGTATGCCTTGTATGGAATTATTTGAAATTCAATCAGACAAATTTAAAACTGATTTAATTCCATCTCGGGGTTGTTTGAAAGTGACTCTGGAAGCAGGTATTACCCAAGGGTGGGTAAAATATTCAGGGCCTAATGGACTCTCAATTGGTATTGATCATTTTGGTGCATCCGCACCGGGAAAAGTTTTAGCGCAACAATTTGGTTTTACAGCTGATCAAGTTGAGAAAAAGATTAGGGCTCATTTAAATAAACTATTTTAACCTTTAACTAAATGAAAATACATATTGCAACAGACCATGCTGGACTAGACCTGAAAAATATCATTCGGGATTATTTGATCTCAAAAGGCCATGAAGTAACAGATCACGGTGCCCATGAATATGATGCACTAGATGATTATCCTGATTATATTTTTCCCTGCGCCAAAGCGGTAGCATCCGACCTTGAAAGCCGCGGAATCATTTTAGGTGGTTCGGGACAGGGGGAAGCCATGGCAGCTAACCGGGTCAAAGGTGTTCGGGCAGCAGTATTTTATAATGGTCCAGTAGAAATAGTCAAACTCTCCCGAGAACACAATAATGCAAATATCCTATCTTTGGGTGCCCGTTTTATGACTCAAGATGAAATTTATGGTGTAATTGAAATGTGGTTGGACGAACCATTTGGAGGCGGGCGTCATCAACGGCGAATTGATAAATTAGATTGCTAGATAAGACTCTTTTTCAATTTGTAATCAATTAAAAAGCCCCCTGTTTCAGGGGGCTTTTTCGATATTTTATAAATATCTATGTGAGATAAAAATTTCCCACATTATTGTGAAAGACTACTTAGGTGTTACATTAAGAGCAATCGGCCCTTTATCGCCTGTGCCCTCTTCATACTCAACAGTTTGTCCATCTTTCAAAGATTTGAATCCTTCCATGATTATATTGCTCATGTGAACGAAAAGATCTTTTCCACCGTCTTCAGGGGAAATAAATCCAAATCCTTTAGCATCGTTGAACCATTTTACGGTTCCTGTTTTTACATCACTCATTTTTTTACCTTTTGTTATTTGAGTTTATAAGATTGTTAATTCCCCTAGCCCTCAATTGAAAAGACTCCACCACAAAAAAATAGAAGGGTGTTCAAGAGGGTACTAGAATAATACATCACTCAAAAAATCAAATTCCTTCAGAATAAGGGGACCCAAATTTAATTATTAGGATTATTAAGATACAATAAAACTTTCTCGGGCTGATATTAGTGAAAATATGTCAACTCAGGGTGCACATTTCGTATTTGATAAAGAAATTTATAATTTGCCTGAGATGAGGTTTGAATAAAAGATTAAAGATATTTGCTATCAATAGTGACTAAAAAAATTAGGTTTATTGAAGATTTAATAGATTACGGTGCCCATGAATACGATGCTTTGGGTGATTATCCCGATTTTATTTTTCCCTGCGCAAAAGCGGTGGCTGCAGAACCTAAAAGTAAGGGGATTATCTTAGGGGGGTCTGGATAGGGTGAAACCATCCATGGCAGCCAATTGTGTGAAAGGGGTCAGGGCGGCCGTGTTTTATAATGGTCCCGCAGAAATTGTAAAACTGTCTCGGGAACACAATAACGCAAATATCCTGTCTTTAGGAGCACGCTTTATGTCAAAAGATGAAATTTATGACGTGATTGAAATGTGGTTAGAAGAACCTTTTGAAGGTGGGCGACATCAAAGGCGGATTGATAAATT
>Ga0207966_1001599_pt1 | contig 12247 bp, 15 predicted proteins | sample Knorr_S23_td_NAD_FD_185611 | JGI IMG/M metagenome (GOLD analysis project Ga0207966, IMG submission 185611) | Marine microbial communities from Southern Atlantic Ocean transect - Knorr_S23_td_NADW_ad_2500m_LV_B (SPAdes) (version 2) | ecosystem: Environmental > Aquatic > Marine > Oceanic | place... | reverse complement strand
GGGACTCGACGCTGGCGATGGGCCCGTTTTCAAAGGTGTAGATCAGCGTTCCCACCTGCCGTCCCAAAAAGGTTTCGCCGGAGCAGGCCAATCGTCCTTGAGCATCGGAGATGTCAACCGTGCGTATCGCGCCCGCCGGCAGCTCCACCTTCCGGTCTCGTGCGCTACCCGGTCTGGCGTAGGAGGAGATAAACTCTTTGGAGGCTTGGCCGTTGCCCCGTGGAAGTATGCCTCTTTAAGCGTGAAAGTTAGGTCCGTCCCAGCCGGATTCGTTATCTGCACCGTGCTATTGAGCAGGGTGGCGATCAACTCTAGCTGCCGGGAGTCTAGGGCCGCATAGTCGATGAACAGCGCCTTTTCATACATCTCTGAAAGCAGGCCGAATTCCACCGGGTCATTGAGGTCTATCACCCAATGGAAGTGGGTGGAACGGCCGGGCCAAGTCTTGAAAATCTTCTCGGTCTGGCCTGGATTGATCAGCCAAAAGGAGGGCAACCAGATATAGATGCCCGCCAGGTCGAACATCGACGCCATGGCCTTGTCTTCCATGTCTACCAACACAGGGTCTTCCCGCCGGCGGTGACTGCGGCGCACGGCTTCAAGCCCGTCCGAGTTGACCATCTGCACGCTAAACTCAACCGCACCGGCGCGGACCAACTCGATTCGGACTTGCTCGGTGAGGGCCGGAAAATATGTAGGGTCGGCGTGAACGATCGCCTTTTCGCCGGGTTGGGTCTTGAGTGAATCGTGGACAATCAATCGCGCGATCTTGCCCCAGTCGCAGGCAACCTCCACCGGAATTCCTGAGTTTAGGATCGATGGGATCACCGGCTTCATTATCGGGCGGCCCTCCTGTCCTTAAACCTGGTCTAAAACCTGGTCTATCGGGTGGCCGAATATTAGCATGGTACAATTGCCGGGCGGGCAAAACCGCGGCCTCCAACCAGCTAACGCCACCACTGCCAGCCAAGACTGCTGGTCAGCCTTAATCATTGTGCACCGAACAATCTCTTTCTTATAATCGGTATTTTCAGATAAACCGGCCATCGGGAACGGCGGTCTAGCCTCAGATCAGCAGATATTGAGTATTGACATTGCCCCTACCAGATTTTTAAAATACGAGCATATTTCGAATAACCTTAAGGTAGTTCGCCTGTAGCATAAGGTTCGCCAACCCCAATTCCGGTCGATGAAGGTATCACACAGCCCTTCGATCAACTGAGAACCTAGATACCCAAAATCGAATTTCCATTTCCACCGAAATGTGCACCGTTGAGAAGGAGGAGTGAATGCCTGACCAAGAGATCGCTTTGATGGCCCACCTTCTGCGCCGCGCCGGTTACGGGGCGAGCCGCGACGAGATCGAGGCCAGAGTAGCCCAGGGCTACGACAGCGTGGTCAAAGAACTTCTGAACCCGGGCGACGACCCCGGGATAGAAGAAGACCTGATGTACCGCGCCTACCCGTCCTACTTCGATAAGGCCGCTATCGAGACCGGCCAGACCGAGTGGGTCTACCGCATGATCAACAACAAATACCAGCTCAAAGAGAAGATGTCCCTCTTCTGGCACACCATCCTTTGCGCCGGCGATAACAAGGTGGACAACGCCCGGACCACGGCGATCCAGATCGACAAGTTCCGGGATTACGGCATGGGCAACTTCAAGGAAATGCTGATGATGCTTTCGACCGACCCGGCCATGCTTTACTACCTGGACAACATCGAGAGCCACAAGACGGCGGTCAACGAGAACTATGGCCGGGAACTCTTGGAGTTGTTCTCCATCGGCGTGGGAATGGACAACGAGTTCAACTACACCGAGGACGACGTCAAGGCCTGCGCCCGCGCCTTCACCGGCTGGAACCTGGCCCCGACAATCCCGGTGTTTCCCTACGGCCGCACTCCCTTCGAGTTCCGCTTCGACCCGGCGGACCATGACTACGGGGAAAAGACTTTCTTAGGCGAGACCGGCAATTGGGACGGCGGCGACATCGTAAACATCATCTGCAAACAGCCCGCCACCGCCCGGTTCGTCGCCCGAAAACTCTACGACTTCTTCGTCGCCGACGAGCCGCCTGTGCCTTCATGGCGTCTGAGCGAGCCGCGGGACATGGCAGCCATCAAGGCCCTGGAGAAGGCCTACTTCGACTCCGGGTACGAGATCACCGCTATGCTGACCGTCCTGTTCAACTCAAACTTCTTCAAGGACGAAGCGGTCCGGTTTGCCAAGGTCAAGAGCCCAGCGGACGTGGTCATCGGCACCATGCGCATGGTGGGCGACCACCTTGAACCCAAGCCCGGCCTTTTCTTCGTGGCCATGGAGCCCAAGTACATGGGCCTGGACCTGATGAACCCCCCGACTGTGGAAGGCTGGCATATGGGCCGCGAGTGGATCAACAGCGGCAGCCTCATCGACCGCATCAACTTTGCATCTTCAATGCTGGGCAACACTGAACTGCCCGGCGTCCGGTCCATCATCGACCGGCTGATGGCCCTGGGCGATGCCCCAAGCTCCGAGCAATTCCTGAACGGTTGTTTGGATCTGCTTGGTCCCATGGACCTTGCCCAAGAGACTCGTAGCCAACTGACCGACCATCTGGATGCCGGCGGGGCTTTGAAACATGGCAACGAGAGCGAACAGAGCGAGTTCTCCCGCCGTGCGGGCGAGACTCTCCAAATGATTGCCACCACATCGGAGTTCCAGTTCGGCTAGTAACTCCCCAATGACATCGACCAACTGATTCTAAGTATCCGGCTACCAAGCGGAGGAACAGAAATGGTATCAACGGTAAAAGACCCGGTTTTGGCAGTAATGTCACTGTCCGGTGGAAACGATGGCTTAAACACGATCATCCCGTACAACAATCCTCACTACCGGGACTATCGCCAATCCCTGGGCATTCCTGAGGACCAGATCATCCCCATCACGGACCAACTGGGGTTCCACCCGGCCTTGGCCCCGCTCAAGAAGTATTGGGACGAAGGCCACCTGGCCATCATCCAGGGCATCGGCTACCCCAACGGCAGCCTGTCCCACTTCCGGTCCATGGACATCTGGGCCACCTGCGAGCCCGATGAACTTGGCCTCACGGGCTGGTTGGGCAGCGTCATCCAAGACGTCGACCCCAACGGCGAGAACGTGCTGACTGGCGTGAACTTCGGCCGTGGCCTGCCTCGCTCCCTGGCCAAAGAGGGCGTGGCGGTGGCATCGGTGGGAGACCTGGGTTCCTACGGCCTGCTCACCGAGATCGGCGCCGAGGCCCAGCGGACTGAGGCTCTGGACCTGTTCGGACGCATGTACTCTCCGGCCATCGGCCAGGGCGCCGTCGACGACTATATCCGCCGTACCGGTATCGAGGCCCTCAAGGGCGCAGATATCCTGACGACGGCCCCCGGCATGTACAAGTCCGAGGTTGAGTACGCCAGCGGCGCAATCGGCGGTTATCTCCGCGACATGGCCCAAGTGCACAATGCCGAATTCGGGACCCGCGTGTTGTTTACCACGGCTCCCTATAACATTTTCGACACCCACGCAAACCAGGCGGTGGGGCACGCCAATTTGTTGCAGGACGTGGCTGTCAACGTCGATTCGTTCATGACCGACATCCGCCAACTGGGCAAGAGCGACAACGTCACGTTGTTCTTCTACTCCGAGTTCGGACGGCGGGCCATGGACAACGGCTCGGGCACCGACCACGGCACCGGCGGAGTGGCCTTCGTCCTGGGCGACCACGTCAAGGGCGGCCTCTACGGCGAGTACCCGTCCCTGGAGCCCAACAAATTGGAAGACGGCGGCAATCTGCAACACAACGTGGACTTCCGCAGCGTCTACACCACCCTGCTGGACCAATGGATGGGTCTGGACGCCAAGGCAATCGTCGGTGGTAACTTCGAGCCTGTTCCGTTTCTTTAGGGAGCCGGCAGCTCGGTAAAACGGGTGTTTCGCAACAATTCTAGAAGATCGGCCCCTGCGCCTGGGAAAACAAGGCGCGGGGTCCTGAACCCTGAGGAGAACAGTTATGGCTAGTGTATTCCTGGGAATCAACGACCGGACGTTCACCTACAGCTTTACGGCTGGACGATCCGAGTTTCAGGGCACCGGGTTCCGCAACCCGATGGACTTTGCCCTGGGTCCCGACGACCTGGTCTATATCGTCAACCGCTCCTATGAGTCGCGGTCTGACGGCACCCGCATCAATATCTTTCGTATCGGAGAGGACAAGGAAGAATACATCACTGAGTTTGGCTCCTACGGCGAGAAACCCGGCCAGTTCATCTGGCCAATAGCCATCGCCTTGGACAAGGACACCAACGTCTACGTCACCGATGAGTGGACCCACCGCATCACTGTCTTCAACAAAGACGGTGAGTACCAGAGCCATTGGGGCGTCTACGGTTCCGGCGACGGCGAATTGGACCGCCCGGCCGGCATCACCATCGGCCCCGACGAGACGGTCTACGTAGTCGACAGCCGCAACAACCGCGTGCAGAAGTTCTCCCTGGACGGAAAGTTCCTGGGCAAGTTCGGCACGGCTGGCTCCGGCGATGGCGAGTTCAACCTGCCCTGGGGCATCTGCCTAGACAAAGAAGGGAACATCTTCGTCGCCGACTGGCGCAACGACCGTGTCCAGTCCTTCACCAATGACGGCAAGTGGCTGGCCTCCTTCGGCAGGCCCGGCACCGGCGGCGACTGCACAATCGCCAAGGAAGAGGGCGGCATGCGGTATGTCGATGTCCCTGTTGGCGAGTTCAACCGCCCCACCGGCGTCTGTGTCGATGACGACGGCGACATCTACATCGCCGACTGGCTGAACAACCGGGTCCAGGTTTTGACGGCCGAGGGCCGCTTCATCACCGAGTTCAACGGAGACGCCGCGCTCTCCAGCCTGGGCACCGATAAGATCAAGTCCAACCCGGACATGGTCCGGCAGCGGAACGGCGTGCGGGACTACACCCCGGAAAAGGTTCTGTGGGCCCCCTGCGCAGTGCGCGTTGACCACCGGGGCCGCGTCATGATTGCGGACACCACCCGGCACCGGTTCCAGATCTATCAGAAGAACGCGGAACCAGTACTGGTCTAACCGCCGGCACAGCCGGTTTTACTGGAAACACTCTGGCGCTTGGGATTGGATTGCTATCCCAAGCGCCAGTATTATTCTGCGACCCATCGGCGAGAGGGACCATGACTCAAGGCGATAAGGGCAATGGATTAACCTTAGCAGCCCAACAGGTATTCGGCCCCCAAGCGGCCGTCTATGCCACCAGCAAGGTGCACATCCGGGACGACAGTCTGGAGTCGGCGGAACGGATGGTTGACGCCGCCAACGGCAGCAACCACTACGGTTGGACCATCGACCGTTGGGAGTTGGCGACGGCGATCTGGTTGCCCATCCGCCGGAATAATTCCAGATGCTGCTGGGTATAGATGCCCCGTTCTCTGTAGCCGACGCGAATCACTCCGATGACAACATCCCGGGATATGAGTGGCACCGTCATGAATGAAAGGGTCCCAGCGCGGTATACGGAGCACCTGGCCGGCGAGGGAATTTTCCATGGGAAAATCGTCGCCTTCCCGCAGGCCGGGGACGTCGGTCCCGACCACCCAAGTGGGAGACATCGTCCGGTTTTCATAGTTGGCGAATCTGAGCGACATCCGATCGAAGGGGATGACGTTACGCACCTTCTCACCGAAAGCCTCGTAGACCTATTCAATGCCCATGGAAGAACTGACGATGCGCCCAATCTCGGCCAACACCGAAGATTCTTCAGCCAGGCGCCGCTGGACTTGGTGGGCGATCTCGGACTGCTCGTGGAGAAGGGCGTTCTCGAGCAACACACCCAGTCCCTCACTGACCACGGTCAAGAGCTGCACCAACTCCGGGCTGAAGTGGCCCTTCTACTTGGATATAACGGTAACTAATCCCAGGGTTCGATCGCTGGTTTTAACCGGCAATACCACCATCGACCGCATTCCCAGGTCGACAAGTTGTTGGGACGCGCCAGGCTGGCCGGCGTAATCGTCGATCACAACAACACTGCCCTCAGAGAAAACCTGAGTACTGATCGTCATGGTCGCGGTAAATACAGGAATGGGAGGATTTTCAGTCACTGCCGGGCCCGCCGCGGCGATCAGGTGCAGCGCTGGCTCTTGATCGTTGGGCATCCTAAATGTGACCTAGTCGGCGTCGGCCAACGTGGCGACCTTCTTCATCGCGGCAGTGGCTTTGGGTACGAAATCTCCAATCTCGGACAAAATCCTGGAAATCTCGTACAGCCCCGCCAACTCTTGGGTGCTCCTGTGTTCGGCGGCATTCGCCGGTTGGCTTCGTTCCACCATATCCACTTGCCTGCGTATAAACCTGGGTGCTCAGGACGATTGGGGTCAGCATACCCTAACATCGGCGATCTGGAAATTTCCGAATTGCCACTGGAGGGGGATGTGCGAGAATTTAAGGAAACCGGGCTACCGGCAAGGACTAGGTCAGGCCGTGATGGCTAGCTGTCCGGGTTAACGGTTCTGGTGGAACTGGCGGGCCCGGCGCAGGAACTCGCGCTGGTCGGCGGGCACCTTGAACTCGTCGAAGATGGCGTTCACCGGACAGACCGGCTCGCAGTAGGTGCAGTTGATGCAGGTCTCCGCGTCGATGTGGTACATATCCTCTTCATCGGTGGAGGAGATGCAGCGCACCGGGCAGACCTCGACGCAGGACGCGTCCTTAACCCCGATACAGGGTTTCGTGATAACGAAAGTCAAAATTTCCTCGAATCAACGAACACGGCGAGTCGCCCCGCCGTTCTTTTAAGTTTTCCATGGCATGCCGCTCGCGGCCTGCCAGGTGTGATTATACAGGGCCAGGCGCGTGACCGGAGTGGTCGTTCGCTCCGAAAAGATTGATGAACTGCCCGGTCATGTCAGCCGGAGCGTGGGCCGCCAAGAACAACACCGCCCGGGCGATATCCTCCGGTTGCGTCCATTCGGGACCGGCGTTGGGCGGGATCGAACCGGCGGTCATATCGGTATCGACCCAGCCTGGATTTAAGCCGTTGACCTGCACGCCGTGCTCTCGCACTGACTTGGCCAGCGATGTTGTGTACCCGATGACGCCCCATTTGGTGGCGCCGTATGCCCCGGACATATCCTCGGGAATGGTGCCTGACGAAGAGCCGATGTTGATTACCACTCCGCTGCGCCGTTCAACCATCTGCGGCAAGACATAATGGCAGCAGAGGAACGTGCCCCGGAGGTTGATGGCCATCTCTTCGTCCCATTCCGAGATGGGCGTGTCCCACACCGGGGTGTCGTGATGAATGATCGCCGCGTTATTCACCAGAATATTTATTTGGCCCCACTGGTCCAATATCTCTCGAATGGTAGCTTCAACGGCGGACTCGTCGGACACGTCCATCTGCCAGGATACCGCCTGACCACCGGCTTTCTGAATCTCACCCATGACATGGTTCAGCCGGGGAACGTTCCTACCGGTCAGAGCGACCTTCGCGCCTTCACCGGCCAACGCGATGGCGATGGCCCGCCCGATGCCCCTTCCGGCGCCGGTCACCAAGGCGATTTTGTCCACTAATAAATTAATCAAAGCAAGATCTCCCTAGATAAAGAGGAGGTGTTACATAAGCGGAGGAAACCCGCCTGTGGCGGAGGTTGGTCGGGGTGGGGAGAATCGAACTCCCGACCTCCTGCTCCCAAAGCAGGCGCCCTACCGCTGGGCTACACCCCGATGTATCTGAGTTTAACACGCCTGTTGGCGGCAGATGGGGTGGTGAGCTAGTCTCTCAAACAACGAACAAGCCAAGGCCGGCCGGCGCCGTTAACATAATCTGCTAAATCAGGAAGTCCACGAAGTTTTCCACACCCATCGCTAGTATTTGCCAGGTTACGATTGTTGCCTAGGTTAATTCCGTTATGTAAACAGATTCGTGTTCCAGATGGCGGTTCACAACACCCAGAAAGAGCCTAACGTACCAACAAATACCCCACCGAACGATCAAAGATTTTCTTTGTCTGGTTCGTTTAAATAAACATTCGTAAACTAGCGATGGGGACGGAGACGAGATGGTAGCGAGGTCAACTTTTTACCAATTTGGCGACCTTGTCCGCGTTAAGATCGGGGACCGGACCCTCATTGGCCAACCGTCGGACGATGCAAAAGGGAAGAGCGGAAAAATCTTACGGCGATATACCGCGTCCACTCAGCGAATAGCCACGATTTGGTGGATCGGATTCGGGGAGGGAACGCCTGAACCCATCGCGGAAGACTGGCTGGAACTCGATCTGAACGAGTAACCGGCCCGGGCCAACCGCCCGAAGCGGACCTCCTCCAGAAAAAAGCACCACGGCAAGCCATGGTGCTTTTTGCGTTTATCGACCAGCGGCGGCGGCGACGGTGGTTAGAATCCTGAACGAGAAGCATCGGCGAAAATCGGCTAGGTAGGGGAATAGATTAAAGACTACAATTACGGTATACGGCAACTAGTGGGTCTCTTGCCACGATTCGTCGTATTGTCTATAGTCGTACCGGACTCTTTTCGTGTTGGACCGAATATGACACTTCAGAATCATGGATAGCGCCAGGGAGAAGCTCAGGAGAGCTAACGTCCATCTCGGGTCGTTGAATCGTCCTTGCGGCGCTTCGCTCTGAGAGACCCTTATCGGATCGGGTTCAGGACCATCCGGGAGGATAAGACCCGTTACGCCGTGGCCATCGTTGACGGTTGGGAGCCCCTACCAGCCAGCATCCCCCTCATCATTGGAGACGTCTGCAGCAATCTTCAAGCGGCCCTCGATCATCTGCTGTGGCGATGCCGCATCGATGCGGACCCCGAATTTGATGGGACGATCTCCTTGGCGATCGAAGAATCGCCACAGATGTTCCAGGCTAATGGTCACAGTGATATCGAGGATCTCCCCTCAGAGCAGAGGGAATTGATCGAACAGGCGCAACCGTTCAATAGAGGCAATGACCGTCTCCGCATACTGCAAGAGATGGACCGAATCGATAAACAACGTCTGGTTTCCGTCGCCACCGCCACGGAGGAGATGGAAAAAGTGCATCCGGTAGGCTACCAGACCGTCCCCGAATACGAGACCATGGATTTCGCCATCCGCCCGGATATTCAGATCGAGAAGGGTGCGGAACTCCAACGTTTCTCCTTGGACAATCTCGAGACTACCGGGGACGGCCATTCGGCTGATGCCCTCGAATTCCAGTTTCTGTCCACACAGCCAGCGTCCATTTCAGGTCAGGATGTCATAAAAACGCTGCGAGAGGTCCGGGATGAGGTCCAGTGGGTGATTGACCAATTCGAAGCCACTTCATAAAACCCAGCCATTTGGACTAGCACGATTAGCTGCGCACAAAGGACCCCCTGGCCATCAACGGCCAAGGGTTCTTTGTATTCACAGGCCCACCGCAAACGCGGATCAACGCTTAGCGGGACTCGAGCTGGTCTCCCGACGGCTGGTTCAACCCTAAACGTTCATGATCCCGAATGCCGTCAGCAAACCGAGGCCGGAAAGGAAGGCGCCGGCTGACAGGGGCGCCAAAAACCGCCAGCATAATATGGCGAACCGGTCTGAGTCGGCGGGTTCGGGCGAGACCACCCTGGCGAAGACGTTCAAGGGGACGCCGATCGCCAAAACGGTCCAAACTTGTTGCAGCAGGAGTGAATATTCCATCGATTCGGCCCGGCTGAGGAATGCGATGGAAAATCCTAAGGCGATCCCACTGATCATCAGGATCGTATCGTTCAGTTGCTGGGCCGCGGCGAAATTAACGCGATTCTCTTGTACCAATCCCTTTTCCTCCCGAATATCCGATGCTCTAATCGATCGTAATCAAATCAATCGTACCCAACGTTTCGGGTACGTTCAAACATACTTCGATACATAGTCGGATAGCAGACCTAGACGGCAGGGCGAGAATTCATCGGAGGGACGGGCGCGCGAGGCAAATGGCGTAGGAAAACGGGGGAGGCATGAGGGAAAGGGGAAAGTGGTACCCCCGGAGAGGGTCGAACTCTCGTCTCCGGCTCCGGAGGCCGGCACTCTATCCACTGAGCTACAGGGGCACTACACGACTAGAATAGCATGGTTAGCGAGGGGCCAACAAGGTTGCGCCCGGTACCTCCGTCCTGCCGTTCAAGCCCTCTTCCGGTGGACAAACCCCACGCCCACCACTAGACTTGTGTCACTTTCCCTCCGAGGTTAAAACATGCCCGTTTTTACGCCCGAATATCTGCATAAAGTTGCCTACCATATCTACCGCGCCAAGGGTACTTCACACGACGAAGCCGAGACCGTGGCGAGACATCTGATCAAGGCTAATCTGTCCGGCCACGACTCCCACGGAATCATCCAGACGCCGACTTATGTGGAGCGCATCGACGTCGGACACATCGTCCCCGGCGCGCCCTTTGAGATTGTCCAAGAGGCCCCCTGTACCGCTGTCATCAACGGCAACTGGGGCTTCGGGTTCGTGGTCACTGAGAAGGCCACCCGCATGGCCATCGAAAAGGCCAAGACCAATGGCGTGGCCGCCATCACCGTCCACCACCAGAGCCATATCGGCCGCTTAGGCGACTATCCGACCATGATGGCCGCCGAGGGCATGATCGGCATGATCACCGCCGACTCCGGGGCCGCGCCCAAGCACGTGGCGCCCTTTGGCGGCGTGGCCAGGAAACTGGGCACCAACCCCATCTGCATCGGCATGCCAAGCAACTTGGACGGTCCGGTGCTCATGGACATGGCCTCCAGCACCGTGGCCCTGGGCAAGATCGCCCTGGCCCGCAACCGCAAGGAACAGATACCCGTGGGCTGGATCGTGGACAAAGATGGCAACCCCACGACCGACCCCAACGACTACTATTCTGGCGGGGCCATCCTTCCGGTCGGCGTCGACCAGGGCCACAAGGGCTATGCCCTCTCATTCATGGTGGAAGTCTTCTCCGGTCTGCTCACTGGCCTGGGTTTTGGCATCGACCCGGAAGGCCGTCACAATGACGGCGTGTTCATCGCCGCCTTCAACCTGGAGCACTTCAGGCCTCTGGAAGAGTTCAAGAAAGAGATAGGCGAGTTCGTTGAGTTCATTAAGGACTCACCGCCCGCCGCCGGCTTCACCGAGGTGCTCTACCCCGGCGAGATCGAGTGGAACAAAGAGCAGGTGCGCCGCAAAGAGGGCATCTTTGTGGAGGACGAGACCTGGGCCCAGCTCAGCGACCTGATGAAGTCGCTTAACGTGGAAGCTGAAGTCGGCCAGCCGTAATCCGCAGGGAGAGATCATGAGCGACCAAGATATAAGGGAAACCTATCTGGAAGCCGGTGAATACTTCGCCAGCGTTGTCGACCAGGTCGACATTGACGGCTGGGACGAGCCTGCGCTGGGCGAATGGTGCGTCCGCGACCTGACCGGGCACACCTATCGGTCATTCACCACCGTGCTTAGCTACTCCGACAAACCCGCCGAGAAAGTCGAACTGGAGCGGCCGGTTGACTTCTTCCTGAAGGCCTTTGAGTCTTTGGCCGACCCTAAGATGGTCGCCGAGCGGGGCCGGGCCGCCGGGCTGGAGATCATCGACGACCCCAGGATGATGGTCCGCGGCTTCGCTATGTACGTCAAGAACAAGCTGGAAGAGCTGAGCGACAATCACGTCATGGGCACGCCGGTGGGCGGGATGCGGCTAATCGACTATCTGCCCACCCGAACCTTCGAACTTATCATCCACACCATGGACCTGGCCAAGGCCGTGGGCGTGGACTCCGCTCCGCCGGATAGGGGCATGGAGACCACGCTGGGGATCCTGGGACAGATAGCCCTCTACCGGGGCTGGGCGCCCTCGCTGGTACTGGCCGCCACAGGCCGCGGAGTGTTACCAGCCGGTTTTTCGGTGCTGGGTTAGGGCCCGGATCAAGCATCGGATTCGTTGACGGAATCCGTCGCACCGCGTTGCCCGGCCACAGGCCTTATGCTATAATCTCCGAGACGTAAAAGAAGAGAAGAGAGAGAAGCGAACACACATCAGATGCTAGACGGAGACACCAAAGCACGGATCATCAAGGAATACCAGATAAACGACAAGGATACCGGTTCCGCGGAAGTCCAAGTCGCCGTGCTCACGGAAAATATCAAACAGCTAACGGAACATCTGCGGCAACACAAGAAGGACGTCCACTCACGGCGCGGGCTTCTTGGTATGGTTTCCCAGAGACGTAGGCTCCTCAAGTACCTCGAC